>Ga0164315_10002963_pt1 | contig 13099 bp, 13 predicted proteins | sample GuaBasSedimGuay6_FD_113737 | JGI IMG/M metagenome (GOLD analysis project Ga0164315, IMG submission 113737) | Subseafloor sediment microbial communities from Guaymas Basin, Gulf of California, Mexico - Guay6, Core 4569-2, 0-3 cm | ecosystem: Environmental > Aquatic > Marine > Hydrothermal vents... | reverse complement strand
CAGGGTGCGGTTGACCCTTCAACCAATCAATTGACAACCGGCACCATTGAAAATGAAGCAAGGCTGGCCTTGGAGAATATTAAAATCATCATGGAATCAGCCGGATCTTCACTTGATAAAATTCTGCAGGTCAGCGTTTACATGGCCGATATTCGGGAATATTCTCGCTTCAATGATGTGTACAGAAAATACTTTAACGATCCAATGCCGGCCAGAACATGTGTTGAAGTAAAAAAACTGCCCTTTGGTCTTCGCATCGAGATTGATACGGTGGGTTATATTTGATTGCCCTGTAGAAGCTATCTCAAAAACGTCTATTGGCCCAATTTCTGCGTTGGACTCTCAGGTGCCGATTGAAGCGTATGATATCTATACTGGAACCTAAAATATACCTAATCCCTTGACCCATCCCCCACCATCCTGTATAAACCTTATAACACACTTGAATTACATCTGATCTGTAGCGGAATTACATAAATTACACCTGCTCTGACGTCATTCACGGCTTGTCACTATCTTTTCAAAACGGATCATCTTTTTTTAGCATCCAACCAATGAAGGTGATCACCATGTCCGATGAGCAAAAAGCCACACACCGCTGAAACGATATTCTTGGCAGTAAACAGGGAGCCTTTAAAGGAGTGTTGTCATGAAAAAAATATTTCTTATTCTTGCGACGGTCATTCTACTTGGAAGCCAATCCAGTTTATGCGAAGAACTCACTATTTTAACAGAAAACCTACCCCCCTTAAATTACGTAGATAGTGGTGAATTAGTGGGTCCTTCTGTGGAGATTGTGAAAGCAATTCAAAAAAAAGCAGGATCCCGGGAGCAAATACAAGTCTATCCATGGTCAAGGGCTTATAAAATGGCTCTGGAAGAAAAAAATGTGATTCTGTTTGGGATGACATATACCAAAGTACGCCATGATAAATTTAAATGGGTTGGCCCGCTGGCAATGAAAAGAGACGTTCTTGTCGCACGAAAGGGCTCGGGAATTATTATTGACAGCCTGGAAGATGCCAAAAAGGCAAACCGTATTGGGACACTTCGTGATGATACCAGAGGACGCTTGCTGGAAGCACATGGCTTTGAAAATCTAGAGCCTGTTTCAGATGAACAATTAAACGCCAAGAAGCTCGCCCTTGGCCGAATAGACTTGTGGGCTTATAAAATACCGGGCATGAGAACGGTTTGTGACTTGGCCGGCATTGACTATAGTAAATTTGAGGAAGTCTATCATCTGCGTGAAATTGAACTGATGATCGCTTTTTCCAAAAAGACATCTGATGCAATTGTTAAAACGTGGCAGGACGCTTTTAATGAATTGTCTGCGGATGGCACCATCCTGCAGATTCGAAAAAAGTGGAATATGAGATTAGAAGATGATCCATTCCCAGAGATTACAAACTAAGACGCACGGGTTGCTATAGCCGGGACCTCGATAAAAATTGACTCTTTCACTACTTTTTAAGGGAATTTGTCTATGCAGAGCGCCTTCTCACCGGGAACCTCTCCTAAAGTCAGCAGTATCAGCCGTCGTTTTAGCTATGCCTTAATCAGTATCATCGCCTTATTATTAATAGTTTTTACTACGATTGTCACACTCTATGACATCAGCCGAATCGAATCGGAAATGCAAAAGCGATTGGATAACGCTATTTTATTTGCAGAAAACAGTCTGCCTACGCCACTGTGGAATTTAGACTACATGGTTGTAAACGATTTTGTTGAGGCACTTTTTTTAGATGAATCAATTGTTTATTTAAAAATATGGTGGAAAGATCAGATTATCACTGCGAGAGAACGCCCCGGTATTCACCTTAAACATATCGGTTCAGACATGTTCCCGGCAATGCTAAAAGATTCTGAACTGATTGCCAAATCATCTGACATCTATTTTAAAGAAAACATCATCAGCAAAATTTTAATCGTCATGTCACGCGAGAAAGTAAAAAAGCAGGCCCTTTATCAAATTTACGGCACAGTTGCATTGCTAATCCTTATGATTGCTGCAATTTGGCTTACATCGATATTCGTCACAAGACGTTATATCACTACCCCATTGAAAAAACTGCAGGCATCAGCTTCTTTGATTGCTCAAGGAGATTTAGGCACTTTTGTGGATAAGAGCAGCAGTGATGAGATAGGAATACTGGCGCAACACCTGGATCACATGCGAGGATCGATCAAACAATTATTTGAAGAACTGAGTGAGAGTAAGGGAAAATTAGAAGAATACAGCCGTACCCTGGAGCAAAAGGTTGCATTGCGGACCAAAGAACTGGCTCGATCAGTGGAAGAATTGACTGCCCTTGGGGAAGTCAGTCAGGCGGTCAGTTCCACTCTCGATCTGGAGAAGGTGCTGACAAACATTGTTCGCCATGCGGTACAGTTTTCAAATACAGACTCCGGAACGATCTACGAGTTCAATGAAGCGGAACAGGTTTTTGCAACACGGATAAACTATGGCATGAGTCCGGAATTCATTGGTTCGTTGCGTGATTCTAAACTACAAGTGGGAGACAAAACAGTTATCGGCCAGGCTGCAATAAAAAAGGTCCCGGATCAAATTCCGGACCTGGCGAAGGTGCCACAGTACCCTCTACCATCCGTTCAACAAGCCGGCTATCGGGCCCTGCTTGCATTACCGTTGCTGCGTAAAGACCAACTTATTGGTGGCTTTATTGTTCGACGCAAAGCCGCTGGTGAGTTTCCACCCTCGGTTGTTGACATGCTTCAAACCTTTGCCGCCCAGTCTGTCGTTGCCATCCATAATGCTCAACTATTTCGTGAAATTGAAAATAAGGGACAAGAACTCGAGATTGCCAACAAACATAAGTCCGCGTTTCTTGCCAACATGAGTCACGAACTCAGAACACCCCTGAATGCTATTCTAGGCTATTCGGAATTGATTATAGATAACATATATGGTGAAGTGCCAGAGAAAATCCGGGAGGTTTTAGAGCGTGTGGGAAAAAGTGGGCGGCATCTTCTTAGCCTGATCAATGACGTCCTCGATCTCTCCAAAATCGAAGCAGGCAGGCTGACACTTTCTCTCAGCGATTACTCGATGCAAGACATAGTCCAAACGGCTCTCACATCGGTTGAAGCACTGGCGGTGGAAAAGAATCTCGATTTGAAACTCATCGTCCCTAAAAACTTGACAACGGGTAAAGGAGACGGGCAGCGTATAGCTCAGGTGATTTTGAATCTCCTCGGAAACGCTATTAAATTTACCGATCAAGGGGAAGTTAAGGTGGAGGCAGGCGTTTCCAATAAATCCTTTTTAGTCTCTGTATCCGACACAGGTCCTGGGCTTTCTGAATCAGACCGACTGAAGATATTCGAAGAATTCCAACAAGCCGACGGATCCAACACCAGAGAAAAAGGTGGCACAGGTCTTGGCCTTTCCATCTCAAAGAAAATCGTAGAAATGCACGGGGGCCGCATAGGGGTAGAGTCGGCTCTTGGAAAAGGCTCTCGGTTTTGGTTTACACTGCCGACTCGAGTCGAAAAACAAACGGAGCGAACATGAGTAAGGTGATATTGGTTATCGAAGACCAAGAGGATAATCGCCGCATTATGAGAGATCTTCTGACGAGCGTCAATTATGAGGTAATTGAGGCCGTCACAGGTGAGGAGGGGGTCCGTTCGGCAGAGACACATCGTCCGGATCTCATTCTCATGGATATTCAACTGCCCGATTTCGACGGATATGAAGCCACTCGGAGGATCAAGGCCATCCCTTCCCTGAGTTCGATACCGATCATTGCTGTCACCTCCTATGCTCTCAGCGGGGATGATACCAAGGCATTTGAGGCTGGTTGTAATGCATATGTATCGAAACCGTTTAGTCCGAGAGCGCTTTTAATAAAAATCCGCGAATTTTTGTAACTGAACTGAGTGATTTTTCCCGTCAGTAAATAGATATGACCTCAAAGGAGGTATATGAGAGAGCCACCACTCATTCTCATTGTGGATGATAATCCAGCGAACGTAGAAATATTGGAGATGCGTCTCTTGGCAAATCACTACGATATCATCACAGCGACAGATGGCGAGATGGGTCTGGCCATAGCCGTAGAGAAGCATCCCGACTTGATTCTACTGGACATTATGATGCCAAAGATGGATGGGTTAGAGGTGTGCCGACGCCTCAAGGGAGATCCTTCCTTACCATTTATGCCCATCATCCTGGTTACTGCAAAATCAGAATCAAAAGACGTCGTCGCCGGCCTCGAAGCAGGGGGTGACGAATACTTAACCAAGCCTGTAGATCACGCTGCGCTTGTCGCTCGGGTTAAATCGATGCTACGGATAAAGTTGTTGCATGATACAGTACTTGAACAGTCGACCCGGCTTAAAAAACAACTCAAGACCGCTACTAAAATACAATCTTTATTTTGGCCGGAAATTCCAGAACTGGAAGCAGGAGGACATATTTGGGCGGTCTCTGTTCCTGCCACCTATGTTGGTGGTGATTTATATGATGTAATATCACTGCCTGATGAAAGCATACTGGCGTATGTGGCTGATGTTTCCGATAAAGGTGTTCCTGCCGCTCTGATTATGGCTGCTTTATCAACTAAAATCCGCAGTGAATCACGAATTCAAAACGAAATTGACGAGCTCCTTGTATCTATAAATAACAGCCTGTACAACCTGATATCCGAAGAAGGTTTTTTTGCTACAATTGTTCTTGTGAAATATTGGCCAGTCAGTGGGAAAATGCAATTGGCGCTGGGCGGTCATTTACAGCCGTTGTGGATTGTTGAAGACGGTATCGGAAACATGCCTCAGCTGAGTGGAATTTCGCTGGGTATAATGCCGAATGCTCATTTTGAGAAAAAGGAGATTACACTATCTCCCGGAGAATCGGTTCTTCTTTTCACAGATGGTCTTACAGAAGCAGAAAACGAAGGAAAGGAATTATTCGGTAATGAGCGATTGGTTCGATATATAAAAGATAAAAAAGGAACACATATAGGCAAGGGGCTTTTAGATGAAATCAGAAAATGGCGCGGAAATGCAAATGTAAATGATGACTTGACACTGCTTGAGATATGGCGCGATCATGTGTAGTCCTTATTCGAAATCCTACACCCCATTACCTATTGACTTCAAGCGAGGCTCTGTTGTATGCATTAACAATACTACAATCTTGCAACTACGGCAACCTCGACAATCGCTCAATTTAGGCACGATTAAAAAGACGCTCATAAGTGTATTGATATTTTCTGGGTGAATTGTTCCTCATCTCAAGTTGGTTTTACCACTTCATCTATTCACCCGACACTTAGACAGCAAACGTGTATCTGCATAATGGATAATGGGAGGTTTCTCCCTGAAAGTATCTATTAACCCGAAAACAATAAGGAGAGGGATATGCCGGATAGTGTATACAAAGTTATAGAACTTGTGGGCACCAGCGAAGCGTCATGGGAAGAGGCTGCAAAGAATGCAGTGGAAAAAGCGGCCGAAAGCCTCCGGGAACTCAGGGTGGCGGAAATCACGAAGCTTGATATGAAAGTCGAAAACGGCAAAGTCGTTGCTTTTCGAGCAAGAGTCACGCTTTCCTTTAAGTATGGCACATAGCTTTAGCCCGAATATTTACGAAATTACCATAGAGATACAACAAATAAGCCGCGATAAGCGGCTTATTTGTTGTCTGGGCATATTGACATCACCCGCAACATACTATAATTCGCCTAATGATTTAAAGAAATTGAGCTGGTTGACTGAAAGGAAGCTGAATGAGTATTGATGGATATTTTATGGAGAGCGAAGAAGAGGCGCAACGCTTAGATCTAAAGACGGATCCGAAGGTGGTGGACAGGCATGCCCGGTGGGCAGGCCTTCAGCCGGGTATGCGTGTGGTTGATCTGGGCTGTGGATCAGGAAAGACAACTCTTTGTCTCAGCAAAATTGTCGGGACAAAGGGTGAGACCGTCGGGATTGACAACGCCGACCAGCGAATTGAATTTGCAAAGAAGCATTATTCCGCAGAAAAAATTGATTATGTACTGGCAGATATTCGCTCCGATTTAAGCCATCTGGGAAAATTTGATTTTGTCTGGATTCGATTTGTTATGGAATATTACGGGTCTACGGCCTATGAGATCATTCAAAAGGTCAGTAAGATTCTTAACCCGGGGGGGATTCTTTGTCTTATCGATCTCGATTATAACTGCCTGACCCACTTTGGCCTGCCAAAAAGGCTTGAATCAGCCATACAGGGAATCGGGCAGACATTAGAAAAAAAAGCGGACTTTGATCCATATGCCGGCCGTAAGCTCTATTCATATCTTTACGATATGGAATATGAAAATATCGACATGACCATAGAGGCACATCATTTAATTTTTGGAGAGTTGAACGAGGTGGACGCTTTTAACTGGACCAAAAAAGTCGAAGTGGGTGGAAAATTATCAGGCTATCCATTCGACGACTATAAAGGCGGCTACGAAGAGTTCTTTGAAGAGTTTAAAACAATTTTTTCACATCCAAGAAGATTTACCTACACGCCGATCATCCTGTGCAGAGGTAAGAAACCGAATTGATATGAAAAAACTTTTGTTGATCAACCCGGTTGGCCGGAAAAGCGGGTATCTCATGAGCAGATTTTCCACTTTTTCGCCTTTAGGGCTAGCATATGTTGCTGCAGTTACACCTGACAACTGGGAAGTTAAAATAGCGGATGAAAATTTTCAGCCGTTTGAATTTGAAGAGGCTGATCTGGTTGCCATCACGGCCTTTACCAGTAACGCCAACAGGGCATATGAAATCGCCGAGATGTATCGGGACCACGGAACAAAAGTGATCATGGGCGGCATCCATGCATCCATGCTTCCCGATGAAGTGATGATGTTTGCAGATGCGGTTATTGTTGGCGAGGTGGAAGGCATCTGGAAGGAAGTTTTAAAAGATTTCGAAGACAACAAGCTTGCCAAGAAATATATCGGTCCAAGGGTTGATCTGGGAAACTACAAGATTGTTCCCCGGAGAGAGCTGCTCAATCCCGGCTATCTGTGGCAATCGGTTCAAACCTCACGGGGCTGCCCATTTAATTGCCATTTTTGTTCTGTTTCAAGATACCTTGGCAAAATCTATCGCTGTCGCAAAGCCGAAGACGTTCTGAAAGAGCTCAGCAGCATTGAGAAGCGGCATATCGCGTTTGTGGATGACAACCTCATCGGTTATAGTCCAGAGAGCGTCCAGCGGGCAAAAACGCTGTTTCAAGGCATGATAGATCAAAACATGAAAAAAAAGTGGTGGATGCAAACATCCATCAATGCAGCTGACGATGAGGAGGTTGTCGAGCTTGCGGCCAGAGCGGGATGCATGCTTGTCTTTATCGGATTCGAAACCATCAGCCTGACATCATTAAAAGAAATGAAAAAAGGTATCAACGTTAAAACCGGTGTGGACAATTACAGGCGCGTGGTGGATACGTTCCATAAATATGGTATCGGCGTGTTCGGTGCCTTTATCATCGGGAATGATTTTGAAACAAAGGAATACTATAGGGCGCTGGCTGATTACCTGGTTCATTCCGGAATAGATATGTTCCAGGTAAGCATTCTTACGCCATTGCCCGGAACCGATTTGATGGAGGAAATTACCACCTGCGATCGGCTGGTTTATAAAGATTTTCCTCGGGATTGGGATAAATACAGATTTTCTTACGTGGTACATAAACCTAAAGAGATTACCCTGGAAACAATATACGCTGCAGACAACTACATCAAAAGCAGGCTCTACTCTTTCCCAACCTACCAGATTCGGTTGTTGAAATCACTCTTCAGCCTGCGCCGCCTGAAAAGGGCTTATGCGATATACAAGTTTAATCAGGCGCTTAAACTGAGCTGGCAAAATGCCCATTATTATAATAAATATCCTAAAGATATCATGTAAATGAAAGTTTCCTGAGTTCACGCTTCAGGAGTTTTCCCTGCGGTGTTCTGGGAAAAGTGGGTGGGAATTGAGAATGATGCACATTAAGATATTTACAACAGGCGGAACTATTGACAAGGTGTATTTTGATGCAACGAGTGAGTATCAGGTAGGCCCGCCGAATATTTCAGCGGTCTTTAGCGAGTTGAAGCTGGGGTTTACTTACACGATTGAGTCTTTGATGAAAAAGGACAGCTTGGAGCTCACTGATGATGACCGAACAATTATTTGCCGGGCCGTAGCGGCGGATTCTTCCGACAGGATCCTCATTACCCATGGAACGGATACCATGGTTCAAACGGCAAAAATACTTGCCGACATCCAGGGAAAAACCATTGTTTTAACCGGTGCGCTCAAACCGGCTCTTTTCAAAACCACCGATGCTGTTTTCAACATCGGCTGTGCCGTTACCGCTGTCCAGACTCTTAAGCCCGGTATCTACGTTGTCATGAATGGGTGTGTGTTTACGCATGATCATGTCAGAAAGAATGTTCAAGACGGTATGTTCGAAACATTTTAATTAGAAAGAAGACACCATGAGCCAATACTGGAGCCGAATTATTCGTGAGTTGAAGCCCTATATTCCGGGTGAGCAACCCAAAGAAAACCGATATATTAAACTGAATACCAATGAAAATCCCTATCCGCCTTCACCCCGGGTTATCGACGCCATTGTTAAGGCGGTTGATTCCACCTTGCGGCGTTATCCGGATCCGAATTGTGATGCATTGAAGCAAATCATTGCAGTGTATTATGGGCTTAACAAAGGGAATGTGTTTGTGGGCAACGGTTCGGACGAAATTCTGGCGCTCTCCTTCATCAGTTTCTTCAAACAGTCGCTGCCCATCCTTTTTCCGGACATTTCCTACAGCTTCTATGAAGTCTATTGCGGTATCTTTGAAATTCAGAACATCCGTGTACCCTTGACAGAAGATTTCGATATTTCCCTGGTGGACTATGAGCAGCCCAATGGCGGCATCATTTTTCCGAATCCCAACGCACCCACGGGAAAACTACTTTCATTGGAGCAGATCAAAAAACTTTTGGAACAGAATGGAGAAACCGTCGTTATCGTCGATGAGGCCTACATCGATTTTGGTGGAGACACTGCCGTTCAATTGATTGGGGAACATCCAAACCTGCTGGTGGCTCAGACGTTTTCAAAATCGAGATCACTGGCCGGCTTGCGAGTCGGCACGGCCCTGGGATCTGAAGAGCTCATCGAAGGCCTTGAGCGGGCCAAAAACGCCTTCAACTCCTACCCATTGGACAGACTGGCCATTACCGGTGCCGTAGAAGCCATCAGGGACGAAGCATACTTTCGAGCGACCTGTAAAAAGGTGATGGATACACGAGAGCGTACCGTTGCAGCGTTATCTAAGATGGGATTTTCGATTATTCCTTCCGTGGCTAATTTTATTTTCATCAAACCTCCCGGGATACGGGCCGGGGAGCTTTATACCCGACTCAAGGATGATAAAGTTTTGGTTCGATATTTTGACAAGCCGCGTATCAATGAGTACCTGCGTGTCACCATTGGTACCGATGCAGAGATGCAGACCTTTATCGAAAAAACCGCAAAGATCGTTGGGGTAGTTTGAGACGTGAGATGGAAGAGATCCTTCACAATCATTTGTTGGCCGATACCTATCCGCCCCAGGACCACATGCTCAGGGATCTTTCCATTGAAGTGGTAGCAACCGGGACTGATAGTGCGACGATCCAGGCACCGGTGGTACCCGGGGTCTGTTCGCAAAAAGGTTTCATGTATGTGGGTTTACTGGCGACGCTGGTGGACGTACTGGGCGGCATCATCGCCATCCCGGCGGTCTCACCGGACTGGATTTCAACATCGAATTTGTCGATTCACACCACCAGCCATGAGATGTCCGGCCGGGTATCGGCCGATGGTCGCGTTCTGCGCGCCGGCCGCACTTCCATTGTTATCGGTGTCGAAATCCGGACCGAAAAAGCCGGTGTGCCCCACGAGACGACCCCGGCGGGTTTTGCCATGATAACCTATTCACGCCTGCCGGGAAACAAGACGAAATTACAAATGAAGACAACGGACAAGCCCTATAAAGCCGTACGATTTTCCCTGAAGGGAACGGGTTTGCACATACCGTTTATCGATAAGGCTGGTATTCGAATTCTCGATCGCGCAGCAGGGCAGCTCGCTCTGAAGATGGATGATTATGTCCGCAACAGTCTCGGTTCTCTCCAAGGCGGCATGACAGCTTTTCTGGCAGACCTGGCTGGACAATATGCTGCCCGCGAAGCCACAGGAAAATCCGGACAGACGCGTGACCTGGTCATTCACTATATGTCACCAGGGGTTACAGGCCCCTTTCAAACCACCACCGAAGTGTTACGCATGGATCATCATTCCGCCCTGACACGCATCTACGTGGTTGACCAGGGAAACGATTATCGACTCATGGCGGTTGTCCTGAACAGTGTTACGTTGTCAGATGAGTAATAAAACGAAAAAAACACCCCTTTTTGATGTGATTTTCGAGGTGGTTCGATCCATTCCAAAAGGCATGGTTGCATCGTATGGCCAGATCGCGGCAGTTGTCGGTCGCTGCTCACCCTTGATGGTGGGATTTGCCATGGCAGCCGTACCGTTTGACAGCGATGTTCCCTGGCACAGGGTCGTGAACCATCAGGGAATGATCAGTTCCCGTGGAAACGGTGACGGCGAACAGATTCAACGGATCCTTCTCGAGGCGGAAGGCATCCACTTCGATGAAACCGGCCGTATCGATTTAAACCTGGTTCGGTGGGAGTTTCCTGTCTGTTGATCAATAAGATTATCAGACGATCTCATTGCCCTTGAGGGCGTTTGTTTTATACATTTGCTGGTATTTCAAGACGTTTTTAATGAATGTCCTGGTTTGACGAAATGGAGGGATGCCACCGTAATGCCTGACATAACGACTGCCGGCATTATAGGCCGCCAGGGCAAGTTTGGTATCTCCATCGAAACGGTTGAGCAGTTTTTTGAGATAACGAACCCCCCCAGTGATATTATCTTCGGGATCGAATATGTCCTGGACGCCAAGCGATTTGGCAGTATTGGGCATCAATTGCATCAAACCGCCAGCCCCTTTTTTTGAGACAGCCAGGTGGTTATACCGTGATTCTGCCATGATGACGGCTTTGACTAGTGCCGGATCGATTTTGTGTCGTGCCGCGGCAGTTTTGATGATAGTGCTATAAGGTTGATGGGGTGTGCTCAGATAAACGGATAGCGTATTTTTAAACTGTGAGAGGTTTTTGTGACTACTCACAGGAGGGGCACTCTGGGATGGTACCGGCAGTATTGCCGGTGGGATCGACTTGTCCATGAGCATCAGGGCGGCGCTTTGCTGGCTGCTGAGGGCCTCCGGAAGGGAAAGAATGCTGAGAACAAATAATATGGATAGTATGGTTTTTAGGGTATTCATTTGCGACACACAGTATAGTGTAAGGTCTTTGTTGTTGGTTATCCTACATGTAAGAACAGCAAATTTGATGCCAGGTAAGGGCATTTATTTTTCATAATAATATTTATGCGTTATATAGTATGCCGGTCATTTTTATGTAAAACTATACCATTCGACTATGTAAATTATTGACCATATTGAACCGCAATAGCGAGCGAATCAACATTAGACAAAAATATTTTACATAAGTAATCAGCAATAACGATGTGTCAAATACTTTAAACGGTAAACGGTTTGTGTGACAGCATCCGGCCGGCCGGCGGCTGTGGTTTTTCGCCAATCGATGGACGAAGCCGTAAAAAAGGAGAAATAAATGAATTATCAAAATGTTATCGTAACCATCGGGGATGATTTTGTTGCTGAGATTACCCTAAATCGACCTGACCAGTTGAACACTTTTAATACGCCCATGGCCCTGGAACTGGACCAGGCTCTCCATGACCTGGACAAGGAAAAAACCGTTAGGGTTATCGTTATAAAAGGCGCAGGAAAGGCCTTTTGTGCCGGTATTGACGTCGGTGAGGTTTTCGGAAAGAGTACCTTGGAATACCGCACCTGGATTGAACGGATGGAAAACCCTCTGGTAAGCATCAGTCGCATCAGCAAACCCGTTATCGCCCAGGTTCAGGGGGTTGCTGCCGCCAATGGTGCGGGCCTCCTGGCAGCTTGCGACCTGGCCGTTATGGCGGAGAACGCCCGTCTGGGCTTGACGGCCATAAATGTCGGGCTCAACTGTGTGGGACCTGTGGTGCCCGTGTCGCGATCTGTTGGACGGAAGAGAGCACTGGAACTCCTGCTTTTCGGGGAGCTGATCAACGCCGGGAAAGCCCTGGAGATGGGGCTGGTTAACCGGGTTGTTCCCAAAGAGGATCTTGAAACCGAGACGCGGGAATGGGCCAAAATCCTGGCTGCGAAAAGTCCCGTTGCCATCCAGATTGCTAAAAAAGCATTTTATTCAGCCGCCGATCTTGATTACTATAAGGCCTTTGAGTACATGAATGAGGCTTTTGCAAGGCTTTGCAGCACTGAAGATGCGAAAGAAGGCATCAACGCATTTTTGGAAAAGCGGATTGCCGAATGGAAAGAATGCTGATTAAATCTGTCAAACCAGAAGAAATTCTTTAGCCTTTCATCCTTTGAGATGCTGGCCATGTTTCGGCAGGGTATGCCATCATTGTTTATAGTTGGCATACTATTTTGAGGTTTGTAAAAACCAGCGATATATGCCAGTGATTACCGGTTTACAATCATGCTAAAACCTATTGTTTTTCCTTGGTGCTCTCCGGTCTCTTCAAGGTGTTGTTTGTCTTCGCAAAAGGATTTTCTCGATCCGTGGCCCATTGAGCCGGATTGTTCCTGATGTATTCTCGAATGCGGACCATTTCATTCTCGTTGCGGACGATGTGTTCGTAATAATTGCGCTGCCATAATTTACCGGGAAACGGTGTCCACCCGTGTTGTTTGACCCCACGAATATATTCGTTTGTGGTCATCGTTTTTGAGATGGTTTCTAATAGCCGAAGCGACGCAATGCCTTGGTATCCCTGGTCCAGTTTTTCTGGACCCGCACAAAGAGCTTTAAATATACTTTGGTTGCCAGCATCTGTTCGATTTCTTTTCGAGCCGCTTCCCCGATCTGTTTGAGTTTGGAGCCT
>Ga0164315_10002962_pt1 | contig 13099 bp, 8 predicted proteins | sample GuaBasSedimGuay6_FD_113737 | JGI IMG/M metagenome (GOLD analysis project Ga0164315, IMG submission 113737) | Subseafloor sediment microbial communities from Guaymas Basin, Gulf of California, Mexico - Guay6, Core 4569-2, 0-3 cm | ecosystem: Environmental > Aquatic > Marine > Hydrothermal vents >... | reverse complement strand
AGCATTTCCCGATTGCGTAAAATACAATTTTAGTTCCAGGTAGTTACACTGGCTATATTAATTTCGCACCGAAGGGGCTTTAAAACCTTTAAAATTTTATTATTATTTCCTATTCCCCCCAGGTTTCCTTAAGGCTATTCAAATTCAACAACTGAAGGGTTGTTGGTGCAGTGGGGAAAAGCCAAGCGGGAAATGCGCCGGTTGTTGTAGGGGCACAGCTATGTGTAACCCCGTAGGGGTTGAATGTGAATAGCCCCAGGTGAAACCTGGGAATAGACGTTTTTGTGAAATTATTTATCTGAACATCTATAGCCGATTTAACCGCTTTGAACAGAGATTTGAGTGCGCCCTCGCCACTGAGTAGTGCTTCATAGCGGCTTTTGCTAATTTCACGATCCCCCATCATCAACTCATTGGCAAAGTTGTCATATTCATAAATCAACAAGTAGAGACGGTAGAGCGTTCTTTTCCCCGCGTTTAAAAGTGGGTAGTGGTGCAATGTGGGTGATAGAGTCGGCCAACTTTAGTTTGCCCACTACCCAAACTAAAGTTTGGACTCCTAAAAATCACCACATTTCAGGACTACCGAAAATCGCAAACCACATAACGCATAAGAAAATTTATACCTATCGTTATTCCAGCCTGATTGTCAATCAAACCGAAAATTTACATGACACCAATATAAGAGCATAGCTCCTTCCCAAACACCTCAATCTCCTCCCAAGCGTCATCTGGCACACCAACTTGTTGAAAATACTCGCAGCGTTTCAGGTAAATCTGTGCCACTTTGTCATTCTCATTTATTTGTAGAACCTTTTCAAAAAAGGGTTTGGCATCCCCAAATTTAGCCGAATGAAACAGCATAAAACCGTGATCAAAATCGGACATCGTCTTGTTTTTCAAAGTAATCATCGCCTGCGGATCCGCCTCAAAAACTTCATAAACGGTGACAACATCAGATTTGCCTTTCACTTTCACCGCATCAATGACGCGAATCTGACATTGTGCCGGATTCTGTAATTTTTGATAGGTTTGCATGGTAATCAACAGTGAGGTGCCATATATTTTAGCCAAGTTTTTAACATGCGATGCCAAGTTGACCGCATCGGAAATGACGGTACTATCCATACGATTTTGGCCGCCCACGGTACCTAGCATAAGATGCCCACTGTTAAGACCAATGCCGATTTTGATAGGCAAACGATCCATAAGCCCTAGGGTTTGATTGTAATCATCCAAAGTTTTTAACATGTCAATGGCTGCTTGTACCGCATCGTCGGCACTGGTTGGAAACAGTGCCATGATGGTATCACCCATATATTTATCAATAAACCCATGATATTTATCAATAATCGGTTCCATTCGGCTCAAATAGGCATTGATGAAATTGAAATTGTCTTGTGGAGTCATTTTTTCCGACAGGGAGGTAAACCCACAAATATCAGCAAACAAAATGGTCATTTCTTTTTCAACTTGATCGCCTAATTGGACCTCAGTAATGTGTTGTTTGTCTAATAGACTTAGGAATTCATGGGGCACAAATCGTTCATAAGCCTTATTAAACCGTTGGAGTTCGTTGGTAAATCTTTCCCGCTCGGCTTCCCCCTGTTTTCGTTCGGTAATATCGGCAATGGCAGCGATGGCATACGCAATGTTGCCTTTGTCATCAAAGATAGGAGCCCCCCTATTTTCTACCGGGATAATTTGACTGCCTTGATGGATTTCTATATTGTCAACGCTGGTACGTTCGCCTCGCTGCAAGGCTCGCACAATGGGCAAGTTTTCTGAAGGATAGAGTTGATTCGTACCAGCGAGATAAACTTGGTAAATTTTAGCGAATTGCTTGGTAGTCGCTTCTTTGACAACGCCTTTGCCAAGAATCTGCTGTGCGACTTGATTGATATAGTAGGGTTTACCATTGGCATCAAGTACACTCACCCCCACTGGTATGGCTTCAAGAAATTGTTTGAGTGTCCGCTCATTTTCTTGGGCTTCAGAATAAAGTTTGGCATTTTCAATAGAAATGGCGATTTGGGCCGATAATAAGTTAAGCACTTCTAATCTATCGGACGTAAACGCGCCTTTGATCAACGGGTTTTCCAAGTACAACAAACCAATCAGTTGCCCTTTACTCAGTAGTGGCGTACATAAAGCGGATTTAACTTGATGTGCGACAACATAAGGATCATCAGTAAATGGTTCTTCCCGGCTGGCATCATATAAAACCCGGCTTTTTTGGGTGTGAGCAACATAGTTGATGAGAGTAGGAGGTACGAGAAACTTAACGGAGGTTTGTTGGGTGACTGGAATCGATTGCAACACCGCCACTTTATCTTGCTCTATGGTTCCTTCCGCTTCAATCATCCATTGCCCCTTTTGCTCTAAAAGAAGAACACCTCGTTGTGCGCCGGCATTTTCGAGAACAATCTTCATAAAGCGCTCAAATAACCGTGACAATTCAATTTCAGCCGCAAGCATTTGTGAAGCTTTGAGGACGCTGGCAAAATCCAAGACACTTGACTGGGAAGTGTCTTCTGAGCTTTCCACTTGTGCGGTAAGCGTCTTTGTTTGGTCGGTTTCTGCGGAAATGGTAACGAAAAGTTTTGAATATTTTTCTTCTAAATCAGTCACTTTGGCAGAAGCCCCCCATGAGCTATAAGCATAGTGTGCTTCTTTCAGGTAGATAATGGCAAACTTTTCAGTTTGTTGTGTTAACCAAAGTTGCGTTGCCAATTCAGAGGCAAGTGCTTTATAACTCCAGTACCCCTGTTCTCCGGCTGCGGCAATGGCATCATCATAAAAGTGCATAGCCTCCATGGGGCTGTTTTCTATTTTGGCCTTTTCGGCTTTTAAAATCAGGTAGGGGGAATAGAAGTTAATTTTAATTTCACCCCGCTCCGACATCAATTTGTGTTCCACGATGCACTCGTTCAATATTTCCATATATTCTGGCTTTTCCGATTCTTGAGCCGAGCCATACAAAGCCGCACAAGTGATGCCAGCATACAAGTAGTAATCACTCCTAAAGCTGAAATCGACACCACCGAATGCTTCAATCCAAGTGGTACGATCACGTACCAATGGTAAAGCTTGTTCATAAAGGTTAAAAATACACAGCAGTTGTAATTTATACCTGATATAAACGGCCAAAAAAACCGGGGCTGATTTTTGAAAAGTATTGCAGTACTTCGCCTCAGTAAAGTTCTCGTAATTCAAGCCGGCTTTAGCCAAAGTATTGCCTTGTAAACTTTTACCAAACCCGGTAATCATTTCCGAGAGCAATGCCATTGGGACATTATTAATTTTCTTAAGGGATAACACTGCGCTTTGCGCTTCTTTTAACCCCTCTTCCACACTGGTGGGAAAAATATATCTCGGCAGTGTCGTCAGCACGTAACCGACAGAGACAAAATCCCCCACTTCAAGCCCCTGACGGTAGCCCTTATTCAAGTAATCTATGCCCGTGCTTAGAGGCTCTCTCAACGCACTCATGCAAGCATACAGGTGATAGATTTTGGACTGGATACTTGGATTGGGTAACTTTTCCTCATTCAATTGTAAGGCTAAGGAGGCAAATTGATAGGCACTGTCATAATCCCTATAATCATTACTCTGTACAATTGCAAAACATAAGTACCCAAAAGGCGTAAATGTGGATAGCCCGTATTCAATGGACATATTCAGCATTTTAATGGTAAAAAAAGCCAAAATATCCGGCGCACCTATAATGGTAATAGAGTCCAACGCAATAGCGATTATTTGTGAGCAGACTTTCATGTCTTCATTTTGCATAAGGGGTAAATCCCCCAAATCGTCAATTTCGCGGCTTGTCATGTTTTCTTGGTAAAGCGCGATTTCATCAGCCGTTGCCTGTTGTAGTGCCTCGTTTTGATCTAAGGTGGGCACATTCATGCCAAACATTCTCAATGCTTCTATGGTAGTCGCAACCGCTTGATAATATTGTCCTTGCGCCGACAGTTGGGCTAACTTGATCACATAAATGTTGGCCTTATCAAATTTGGAACGCGCTTTTTCTAAAGCAATGGCGAGGATCTGCTCGGAATTGTTAAATTTGCCGCACAGAAATTTACACTCGCCTTGTTCTTTGTGTGATTCAAAAGCCATTTCATAATGTTTGTCCCAAGCAGTCTCACCTAATAACTGGATACCTAATGCCAAGTAATCGGTAGCCGTTTGGTAAGCGGTGCCTTCTTTGGCTTTTTTCCCTGCCAACCAATTCAAACGGGCCAACAGTTCTTTCTCCGCTTCATCAGTAATCAGTGTGTAGCCACCATTCAATTGATTAACAATATCAAAAACCCGTTCCTCTAAGTCGTCTGTTAGCAAGGTATCTGCCCACAACAACCGGCCAATCTTTAAATGAAGCGCCGGTTTATCGGTCTCTGGTACCAAGGCCGAAGCCGCTTGTTGAATGCTGTCATGTTGAAACTTAAAGTAGGATTGAGCGGCCGGCGAGGTATGACTTTCCTCGTCTGAGGCCCCAACTAATTTATAATTGTCATTTAAAGAAGTTATCAACCCTTCAGCAACTGCTTGCCACAAGGCATCCAGTGTTGACTTGGGGGACTGATCATAAATAACAGCTAGGGTTTTTAAATTAAACTGATTGCCAACACTGGCTGCCAATGTTAAGACGGTTTGCGTTTCGGGTGGGAATTTTTGGATCTTGCTGACCATTAACTCGACCACATTGTTGGTCATTTCTTTCTGACCAATTTTTTCTAAATCCCACTGCCACCGTTGTTTTTTAAAATCAAAGAATAATAATGCCTCTTCGTATAATTCTTTTAAAAAGGCGGTGGTAAAAAACGCATTGCCCTGTGTCTTGTTGTAAACCAACTCTGCTAACGAGTGGGTTTGCTCCATGCTACAATGCAGCGCATCTGCAATCAGTGAATTAAGATGTTGAAAATAAAGCATTTTTAACTTTATGGTATTGATAACCACATGTTGCTTGCGAAGTCCTTCTAAAGTCCTCAGAAAGGGGTGCGCGCCATCCACTTCATTGTCCCGATACGCCCCAATCAGTAAAAAATAGTGAATGTCCGGGGCCGTCATCAAGATTTTCAACAGATTCAAAGAAGCCATATCGGCCCATTGCCAATTATCTATAAACATTACAATGGGATGCTCAGGTTGGCAAATGGTTTTAACAAAGTTTTGAAAAACCATATTGAAACGGTTTTGAGATTCTTGGGGCCCCACCTGAGCAACGGGAGGTTGTGTGCCTATCAGTAATTGCAGATTGGGAATAACATCTATTAATACTTGTCCATTAGAACCAACCGCAGCCAAAATTTGTTGTTTCCACACAGCCACCTGCTCATCATTTTCGCTCATCAGCATTTGACAAAATTCATTAAAGGCGTGCGTCAGAGCAAAGTACGGAATATTGCGACGGTGTTGATCGTATTTACCCGTTATAAAATAACCCTTTTGAGCCGTTATTGGCTTCTGGAGTTCATTGATCAAAGTTGATTTACCAACACCCGAATAGCCCGCCACTAATACCATTTCTATTTTGGGCAGGGAATTAAGGATTGGCTTTTTTTTGGCCTGTCCAATCACCCGTTCAAACGCACGCAATAAGGTTCGGACTTCTTTATCACGTCCATAGAGCTTTTGTGGGATCTGAAATTGACTGGAAAAATCATTTTGGCCTAGCTTGAAATTGGTATTTTGAATCTCATCGATGTGTGCCAGACAGTTTTCCAAATCCGCCTTCAAACCAAAGGCCGATTGATACCGGTATTCAACATTTTTCGCCAGCAACCTCATCACGATGTCGGAGACAATGGTTGGCACTTTGGGGTTGATTTCACAAACCGGCTGGGGTTCCTTAGCAAGATGACAATGGACTAATTCCAACGCATCTTCGGATTGAAAGGGCAAACCGCCCGTTAGCATTTCATAAAAAGTCACCCCCAAAGAATAAAAATCCGTCCGATAATCCAAAGCACAATTCATGCGCCCGGTTTGCTCCGGCGACATATAGGCGAGCGTCCCTTCCAACCCTTTGGGATGTTTAAGGGTGGGATTTTCCCGCGATAACCGCGTTGCAATGCTAAAATCTATGATTTTTAACTGGTTTGTCTCAAAATTGACAAGAACATTACTAGGGTTAATATCCTTGTGGATAATGTTGGCTGCATGAATTTCGCCTAAACTTTTAACGAGTTGGATGGCAAGGGATAAAAAGTTTGGCAATCCAATCCCCTCTATCCCCCCGTTTTCAAAGGGGACTGCCATTAGCTGCTTTAAGGATTTCCCACCAAAATCCTCTAAAATGATGACTAGCGTATTTTGGTAGTTTTCCAAACCATACACTTTAATAACACTGGTGAGGTTTAAACCGCTGATGATTTCATACTCTTGCCGATAATGGCTCAGTTTTGCCGGCGTGGGATAGTTTTCCTTAAGAACTTTAAAGATAACGGGCCGATTCTCTTCGTCTTTGAGTCCACGATAGACTAACGAGTTGGCACTTTCATAAATTTTATTAATGTGGCTAGGAATATTTATCATAGTGTTCCTTTTTGTACTTGGCACCGCCACCAATTGAACTTTTGGTAATTGGTTTCTAGGCTAACGTTTTTTGTGCACAAAAAACGTTAGCTTGGAAAAGGCATTTTTGCGCGCAAAAACTTTTGCCTCGAATTGGTAATTGGTTGATGCCTTGGTTTTTCATAAACAGGGTAAAGCATTTTGTTCAATATGCAAATAGTGTGCCTTACCTTTTTTAATTTGGCAAAATCTCTACCTGATTAATCAAGCACTTCAAGTAAACAGTTTGCAAATACCCGTAGTTTATCCAAATGATTTTCGATCACATCGATCATCACACCCAAATCCAATTCCTGATATTCATAAACCAATACATTACGAAACCCAACCATTGCTTGCAAATTTCCAGATAACTGAGGATCAATAACCTTGGCAACTGCCAGTAATTCAAAACTGTTTTTACTGTCTTGTGGCAGGCCCAATTTTTTGACTTTAATTGTATGGTTTGCCAAATCAATTGCTAATTGGCAAGCCCGTTGTAAATTCATGGCAATGGCATCTTGCTTTAAATAATCCGTATCAAAAGGCAAATCGCTTTTTTGAGCATAAAAATTCCGTATCTGTTGAATACAACGTTCAATGCTGATTTTCTTATTTAAGGCTACTTCATTAATCATAAGTTATAAAACCGCCCGGTTCTCAAACCGTCTGCCAAAATTTCGGCCCGTTCTTCATTCAATCTATGATAAAAAGACCATACTAGCATTTCAAATTCCTGTCGTGTGCTTTCATCCGTGCAATATAAGATTTTACCCGTATTAACGATTTCATGTTGAAATACGGTCGATACTCGGCGCAGATTGATTAAATCCGCCTCCCGGTGTAACGCTTTTTCTAATTGATCATGCAAACTTGTCAGGTACAAACTGCCGGCCTGCCTAGCTACCTTAGGCGGTAACAACAGGGCAATATCCACATCACTATTTGGCCAAGGATCGCCGCTGGCATAAGAACCAAATAGATAAACGACTTGCAATGTCGGGAAAGCAGCCTGACAGCATAGAACAATGAGCTGAGTATTTAGCATTGAAGTTGTGCTCCGATTGAATCATTGTTAGGAGAAGATTTAGTACAACGGATACACGAAAAAAACGGATAACTGATTTTACGCACAGTGCTTAAAATTGATGCGGAAACCGGTTGGTTTTCCGTGAACGATTTTTTAATGGCTCGCTTTAAAACGTTGCCAGCCCAGTTGCAAACCCCGCCCAGCCCCGCATTCGTTACGCTCAAGCTACGCTGGTTATTTTTCAAAGGTGATGATATCTTGGATTAATTCATCACAGACAGCGACGCTCTCAAGATAGTCTTGGCAGTCTATATCAAAATTATATCGGTATTCTTCAGCACAGACAGTAATGACGATTAAATCACTTCGATATTTGGATTTGTTGGTTTTAAATGCGGTAGCCTCAATCACTTCTTCTAATAGTTTATTGAGTTTAGGTGATTTGGAATAGGCACCAAACTGGCTTTTCGTCTCCAAAACGTGTTGAAAAAAAACATTCAACCATTTGTTGATAATGAAAACCGTGAATGGAACAATCTTTAATGTTGGTACTGTTTATAAGAAAAATCGCCACCGCATGTTCCCAAGCTTTACCGCCTAGATTTGTTACATTTTCAAAAGCGTTAAAAAGTGCTTGATACATCGTTTTCCTCGTTATCCTCTCCATTTTCAGAATTTGAGAATTGACATAATATTGAGTACAACGGATTCACGAAAAAAACGGATAAAATAGAAACACTCCCAAATCAATCCGTTTATTCCGCAAATCCGTTGTACTGGCACTGGGGTCGTTGAGTGGGAAAGCTTCAATTTCGAGGGCAACCACAAGGGATTGCCCCTACAATTAAAATTATTTAACTACGGATTATCCTTACAATTCAAGCGATTGTGTGTTGGATTGCCCTGACATTTACAATAAATATTGTAGGGGCAATCCTTTATGGTTGCCCTTCATTTGAATCAATCCCATTCAACGACCCCAGTGCAGTTGTACTCTGATTGATTGAATAATTGTCTGAATCAGAATTAACAAAAAAACCAAACACTGCAAAAAAATTGCAGACTTTAAAAGCACAAGTTGACTAAAATGAGCTCATCAGATGAGCATTTTTTAATACCTGTTCTAATAACGCTAATTGCCGATTATTCAGTTTTCCGACTATTCTGCTATTCCCAAGGAGCTGTTCCGCTTCTTGAAGCGTGAAGTGTTTTTGCGCCAAATAGTGATGAAATTGCGCCATAGCTGTTTCAATCACGGAAAGTTGATGAATAATAAAACGGGTTAGTTCATTATCATCCGTTAAAGTTGCGGTATCAGGTGTATCAATACGCTTATGGGGACTACACCATCCGGTGAGAAAATCCATCACATCTAATACAACCTCTTCATAGTCTTCGTCCATCGTTGTTTCACGGAAAGACTCAAATTCGGCTATAATACTCTCCTTCGAGTATCCTTTACCCAGCAAATCTTTAACGATGGGTTCCAATTTTTCTATTGGGCTCGTTTTTTGTAAAGCTTCTGTTAACAAAGATAGTTCATTGCTCATTTTTGATGACCTGTCAAAGCCCACTCATGTAGAGTTGCTGCTATAGCCTGTTGATATTGTTCAAACGGCATTTCTGTTATCGGTTCAATGAATCCATGCTTATTGGGTTGAAGCGGATCGGGCCTATATTGAAGTTGAAAAGCACTTAAACACACAACGTTTATTTTCCATATCGGGTCCTTACCCGTTCCACCAAACGCAGCCGGACGACGGTGAGTTGGAAGATTATAGGGTGGTGGCGGACTAACAGACATACCGCCAGTATTTGGTTTCACTTTACCCGAAATAACTAAAATATCAATATCAGATCTAATTCCTAAAGTTCTAGCTGTTGCACCCACTACCGGTAAACCGTTATCACTTATTTTCATTGAACGATATAATAAATAATTAGCCATTATAAAAAAAAATTGAATCAATTGTCTGAATCAGAATTGAAAGACATTTAAGAATTGACATAATATTGAGTACAGCGGATTCACGAAAAAAACGGATAAACCTAATCCATCCCCCCCTGATAAATAGTGAACCAGGTATTATCAGGTATTTTGAGTAGGGTGGGCAAGGTGTTTTTCTTGCCCATCTTTATTGGCCAGTGGTGGGCTGCAAAAACACGCTGCCCACCCTACATGGTTCAAAATCCCTTAAAATTCCTGATTCGGTACTTACCCCCTGATACTATCCGGCAATGAAGCGTATCCGTTGTACTCTGATTGAATAATTGTCTGAATCCGGATTGACAATATTTTAGGATTAACCGGAGAAACCTTAAAACCGAAAAATATTGAAAATCCATAAAATCCTGATTCATACTGAATTGTTCACCGCAAAGTGGAATACCGAACCGAGTTGGCTCTAGCAATGCTTCGCTGCTTCGCTTGCAAAATAGGGTGTTCATATCTCAAACACTTTCAATACTTCATCCCCATAATGGTTAATGACTTTCACCGCGATTTTACCGGTTGCCGGTTTATCAAAGGGGCGGCTCTTGGTGCTGTAAATTTCTGACCAAGCGGCTTCGTCGATTTCGGCTTTTAAGACGCTTTTGAGCTTTTTGTATGGATCGCCCGCCCCAGTAAAATACACATGCCTCACGAAAAAACTTTCGCTGTCGTAATTAGTGTCAATAAACCAGCACGCGATATCATCGGTTGAATGGGATTTTACGATGCCTTTAGTGGGATCGTAAATGTCCACCCCTAATATTTCAATTTGATATTGCCCATTTGGCAACGGTTTGAGTTTGCCGGTTTCAGCATCAACGGGTTGAATATCCGGTTCACCAAATACCATGAATAAGTTACCGCAGCCGGTTTTCTTGAGTAAGTCTTCACCCATCGTTAAATCGGGATTCATTTTGGTCAATAAGACGACTAATTTTTTGCCATAATGTTTGGCTTCTTCTGATACGTGCGGATCGAAAGCAAAACCACAGATGATAAGAACATCGAAATCTTTAATCGCCTCTTTAGTCGCTTCTTTGATGTGTAGCGGGAAGACGGTGCCATGTTCGGGACCAATGAAAACGGCGACTTGTTTGGTTTCACCTTGTTTATCGGTATATTCGCCGATCGCATGTATCCAATTACCGGCGTAAGGTTCTAAACGATCAAATGCTAAGCGTTCATTTTTAACGGTGTTTTCTACGCCGGACTGTTTCAGATTGTCCAAAATCAGGGTTTCAAAGGAATCGGCCTTGACTGGGGGCTGCATTTGCGCTTTGATTTCATCAACGCTGGCATCGGTGGTGAGCATTCTATGGGGGGAAAGGCTTTCCACCGTAAACGGGCCGGTAACTCGCAGCCGCTTTTTATCTTCATGCGGTTGATCATAAAGGGTTTCGGTGTCTGAATGCTTGGTAATGGAGCCATCAATCTCTTGTTGCCGTTGCTGTTTTAAATCCCACCATTGCGCCAGTATGTCTTTAGCCTTTTTAGTCCACGCCTTTTCAGGTTCCCTCGGGATTTCCCATTCTTGCCACTCTTGTTTGAGTAACGCATTCAACTGGGTTTGTATCGGTGCCAGTTTTTCTTGCCATTTGGCATGAAGGGTGTCTATTTTCTTATTATTAGCAATGGCTTTGAGGGTGACATGGGGAACGGTTTTATAGACGAAGCCTTGTTTAATGCCCACCTTTGAGTCTTTGAGCCGATAGTAAGGAAATTTAGCCGTCATTAAACGAGTACGGGCAAGGGCTAACGCAACCCGTGAGGTGTCGCAAGTTATCCAACGACGGCCCCATTGTTCGGCAACGTAGGCGGTAGTGCCAGAACCGCAGGTGGGATCAAGTATCAAGTCGCCGGGATCGGTTGTCATTAGGAGGCAGCGTTGGATTACTTTTGTGGATGTCTGAACAACGTAATCTTTATTTTGTTCGGAAGATTGTTGATTCCAAGTGTTGTCTAGTTGTGTGTATTCAAAATCAGTCTCGTATCGGATAAACTTTAGAGTTCCTGTCTTGGTATCGGTTTTCCCAGCTTGATATAGGCGTTCTGATGTTGCAAGTCTATTCATGCTTTCTTCAGGAACCCGCCAACCGTTTTGGGGATTATAGTAAGTTTGTCTAAATTCAAATGGATAGATTGCTTGTACTGCACTTGATTGAAGTTGATGATGGGATATGCCATCAGTTATTTCTTTGGGTATAAACAATTCTCTAAATTTGTGTGTTTCTTGGTTTTTTGTGTACCAAAGAACGTAATCAAAAACGTTATTTAACCCTTTTGTCGGTTTTGTCATTGCGGTTCTAAAATTGATTTGACTCACAAAATTCTCCGCTCCAAACACTTCATCCAACAACTCCCTTACATGATGCACATTCTCATCGCCAATCTGCACAAACACGCTAGCCGATTCCGTCAGCAATTCCCTAGCCACCACCAGCCTATCCCGCAAATAAGCCAAATAAGAATGGATCCCCAATTCCCAAGTATCCCGAAACGCTCTAATCTGCTCCGGTTGTCTCGTCATATCCTCCGCCTTGCCATCCTTCACATCACGTTTACGAGTGCTAACCTGCCAATTGCTCCCAAACTTAATCCCATACGGAGGATCAAGATAAATCATCTGCACTTGCCCCTTTAGCCCTTCTTTTTCGGCAAGCGAAGCCATGATTTGTAAGGAATCCCCTAAAATAATCCGGTTCTGCCACTTTTGCTGGTGCTGATAAAACTCAATCAACTGATCAAAATCAAGTCCATTGAAATCATGACCAAACAAATCAAAAGTCGCGGGTTTATCTTGTTTAGCATACCGCTTAATATCTTGAATAATAGCTTGCGGGTGGACTTTTTCCTGAATATAAACAGGCACCACCGGCACATCTAAATCATGGCTATCCTGTTCATCTTTACCCCGCCAAACCAATTGGGGATCCAAATCAGGATTACGCGGGTAGTGTTTCATTTTCGGCTCTTGTTCATCATCCGCGACAAAGTCCCGCAATTCCTTCGTAGGAATATTGGTGCGGGACTCGTCAGCGTGTTTGATGCTGTCGATTGGGATGGGTTTGGGTTCTGGTTTTTTTCTGGGCATTTTTTGAAGGCTAATTATATTAAGTAGAGGAGTCCAAACTTTAGTTTGGCAAATCCAAGCTAAAGCTTGGACTCCTGCCAAAATAATAACTCATTGAGCGTATTGACAATTAAACTTCTATCCGATTCTTTTAAACAGGCTTTGCACCATTGATTGGCAAGAATTTCCCAGACACTGGTTGCACTTCGTAGGATTTTATCTCCAACTTTTTCATTCCATTTATGATGATCGGGCTCAAGCATTGCTTCTTCTAAATAAGTAAATAAACGCCCGGCACCAATGCCAAAACGCTCAGATAGATTAGGCCAATTAGCTTCTTTTAAATCGTTATAAACCACAAATTCAGGTGCTTCTTTTCCGGGTAAAGAGAGACATCCCTCGCCACCTTCTTTATCGCCGTCCAAAATGCCAAAAGACTTTT
>Ga0164315_10002961_pt1 | contig 13101 bp, 8 predicted proteins | sample GuaBasSedimGuay6_FD_113737 | JGI IMG/M metagenome (GOLD analysis project Ga0164315, IMG submission 113737) | Subseafloor sediment microbial communities from Guaymas Basin, Gulf of California, Mexico - Guay6, Core 4569-2, 0-3 cm | ecosystem: Environmental > Aquatic > Marine > Hydrothermal vents >... | reverse complement strand
TTTGTTGCATATTCAATACCCGGATAGTGACCTGGAGAGTCTGGTCTACACCTACTCCGGTTCGATCAGTCTGATGGGAATGAACAATGCACCCCTGGGCATTAATTTGAATACGCTGATGCAGCTCGGTTGTCGCCCGGATGGTTTACCGGTCGTCTTCTTAACCCGCAAATTGCTCGAAATGACATCCTATGCTGAAGCGGTAGCATTCCTGCATGAAATCACACACTCGTCTGGAACAAATGTGACAGTCAGTACACCAGGCCAGGTCAGCGCCTTTGAGTGTTCGCCGAACAAGGTGGTTGAATACAGGCCGAGGGCCGATGGCCTCAGGGTATGTCATACGAACCACCCGCTTGCTAACGATGATACGGCGGGCTTTGAGGAACTCAAGAAGAAGGCACCGGGCAACAATTGGGTGAAAGGCCATGGCAATACCTGTTCTCGCCTGGCATCGATCGCGGCACGGACAGTCTATCGGAATGGTCCGGTAACGCTTGAGGATTTAAAAGCGGCGCTCATGGCCAGGGATGATCCTGACAATCCTGTGTGCCGGGATCTGTCGACGGATATTAACGCCAGTCTCATTGCCTATACCGCCGGATCTATGATCTATGAATTAAGTCGGGATCCTAAACTTCATCTCGCAGCCGGGCCGCCCAGTGAATCCGACTTCCTTAGTTTTGAGTTTTCCAGAAAGTTTCTGAGCTAGGACTTTGTAATGCCTGTTCTTGAATACTTTCAGGAAAGCGTGCGCAGGCATGCCCAATCAAGGCCAAATACCAGTGCTGTCCGGTCAGGCAGCACAATGGTCACCTGGTCTGAACTGGATGTGCACACCGATAAATTGGCGGCAGCCTTCCAGGCCATTGGGATTCAAAACCAGCGCATTGCGGTTTTGCTTGAAGAGCCGATCGCATATGTTCAGGTTCTGATCGGAGCCCTGAAGGCAGCTAATTGTTTTGTTCCTCTTCCATTGATGGCAACGGATGCAGCACTTGCAAGAATGTTGAAAGATTCAGGTAGTTCTTGCCTGTTATTTTCTGAATCGCAAAGGGAGTCCGCGACAAAGCTCATTGCGTTGGAACAACTGACGCTCAAGATATCTGTCGGCTGTGAACTAAGTGGTTGTGTACCTTACGATGAGTTTTCAGACACCGGCAGAGAATGCAAACGACTGGAGATAAAAGCGACTGGCGAGTGTAATCTCATCTACAGTTCCGGCACAACCGGTACTCCAAAAGGAATCCTTCTGGAGAACAAATACCGCTTGTATCAGATCCCGAACTGGCATGCGTTTGGTGTTAATCTGGAATCCCGCGTAATGGTGACAGCGTCACTGTATTCAAACTGGGCTCTTACCGCGATTTGTGCGACTCTGAATATCGGCGGAACCCTGATATTTCCGAAAAATCTTGATGCAGAAAGCTCGCTTGAAGCGTGTTTTGATACCTCGCCCACTCATCTTGTCACGGTACCCATCCAGCTTAACCGCATGTTTGGTAGCAAACTATTTTCATCCGGAAAGATGATGAAAACGCTCAAAATATGTGCCGGCTCCCCATTTCCGGCACCAGACAAAGTGAGAGCAATGGCGAACTGGCCAAGAGGGGGACTGGTGGATCTCTATGGTTCAACCGAAGGGGGCGCCCGCACGGTTCTTTTCGCTCATGAGAATCCGGACAAGCTTGGATCAGTTGGAAGACCCTGGTCGGACATGGAGGGCAGCGTAAGAATTATTGATGACGCAGGCAAGGAAGTACCCACCGGACAAAACGGGGAAATAGTTGGATTCAGTACGGTCCAAATGAAGGAGTACGCAAATCTTCCCGATGTAACTAACAGTATCTATTGGCTTGACCACAGCGGAACAAAATACATTCGCTCAGGAGATATTGGTAGATTTGATTCAGATGGTTTTCTTTATCTGAGTGGGCGAAAGAAAGACATGTTTATATCGGGTGGTTTCAATATATATGCGAACGATCTTGAAGACGTTCTGAGGGACCATCCACATGTCGTTGAAGCTGCTGTCATCGGTATTCCCTCAGACCGCTGGGGTGAGTCACCCTATGCATATGTTGTGACACAACAGGAAGTTAGTGCCAAGGCGGAGGATATCCTCGCTTGGGCCAATGAACGGCTGGGTAAAGCCCAGCGCCTGATTGGGTTGACAGTTTGCCCGGATCTGCCCAGAAACAGTTTGGGTAAGGTCGTAAAGCATGCACTACGAGAAAACTGTGAGGGTGATTTGTGAATACGAGTGAAATGAAAGTCCTGACGGTCTGTGGAACACCGCGCGAGCGGGGGCGCGCGATTGGTGAAAGTCTGCGCGATGATATACACGCTGTCATGGAAAAACATGAACAAGCGGTTAATGGACGACCAGGGCATTCACTCAGAGACTATTATGCCGCCTTTGACAAGTTCAGCTCTTATCTTGATGCAGCAAAGAAATGGGCACCTGACCTCCTGGAAGAAGTTTGGGGCATGGCCGAAGGGGCCAACATTGAGCCGGAGAGGGCATTCCGGTACCAACTGATGGATGAAGACTGGTTCTTCGATAACTATTATTATGCGCCACAAGCGAAGGTCAACAGTAAGTGCACGGCGTTTGGTGTTGTCAATCAGAAAGGCACGCCCACCTATGCAGGGCAGAACATGGACATCTCGAGTTACGTGGAGGGCCACCAGGTTTTACTGCACATTCAGTATCCCGACAGCGATCTCGAAAGTCTTGTTTATACTTGTGCAGGGACCCTTGCTCTGTGCGGTATGAACAATGCGCCACTCGGGGTGAACTGTAATACGCTGATGCAGCTTGGTTGCCGTCCGGACGGGCTGCCGGTTGCCTTCGTTGCGCGTAGCCTGCTGGAGAAAACCTCCTATGAAGAGGCGGTGACCTTTCTTAACATTACAACACATGCAGCTGGGCAGAACTATACTTTGAGCACGCCCAGCAAGGTCGGTTCTTTTGAATGCTCACCGAACAAGGTGGTTGAATACAGGCCCCGGGCTGATGGACTCCGGGTTTGCCACACCAACCATCCACTGATAAATGATGATACGAGCAAGTTTGAAGAACTCAACGATTCAAATTCTGGCGGTTCGCAGTTGGGCAATACAAACTCCTGCTCACGTTTGGCTTCCATTGCCGCAAGGACCGTCCACAGGGACGGTATAGTCAGTCTTGACGACCTCAAATCAGCCCTTCGAGCCAAAGACGACCCAGATAATCCCGTTTGCCGTGACCACTCGACGAATACCGAAGCCAGCGTTATCGCCTATACGGCTGGATCGATGATTTATGAATATGGACAACATTCACGACTTCACCTGGCGGCAGGCCCACCCAGTGAGTCGGACTTCATGACTTTTGATTTTCTAAAATAGTCTTTGTGAGGAAATAGATACGATGCTGAAAGTGGGAATCATAGGACTTGGTGGGGTGTCCGAAGCGCATATATCCGCCTATTCGAAGGTCGCAGGGATCAATGTCGTGGCTGCAGCAGAGCTGCGCCGAGAAAGGCTGGATGAAATGAGTATCTTGCATGGTTTCAGGGCTTATACAGACTACCGGCTCATGCTGGAGACAGAACCCCTGGATATTGCCTGTGTCCTGACACCCGTCAATCTGCATCGGGAAGTGACCGAAGCTTGTGCTGAAGCAGGTGTTCATGTTTTCTGTGAAAAACCAATTGCGATTACACTGACCGATGCCGAGCTGATGGTATCAGCGTGCGAACAACACGGCGTGAAACTCTTTTATGGCGCTTCTTACCGGTTCCTGCCTGCTGTACAAAAAGCACGGGAACTCATATCTGCAGGTGTGATCGGTGAAGTGATGTTAATGACAGAATCGGTACTGGGAGGCAGCGGACCCGAAGGCTATCTGCCCATGGGTTTTACCCACTACCCGCAGGGTGGCCCGGGTGGCTCAGGTATGGGGTTGGTTGACCATGGGGTGCACATGATCGATTTATTTCCGTGGTTGATTAACAGTAAAATTGTGCACATATCTGGCAGGGGCAACGTTTCAGGTGAACCCCCAGCGACTGAACATGTACACATGACTCTGGCTAACGGTGCCGTGGGTCAGCTACTTTACAATGATTGTACCTTTGATACCGATTTACCCGTGGAAGGAATCTTCAGTCACGGGGCTGCCTGGAACATCGGCGGTTATGAACCTGCTGATACCTGGCATTCACACCCTGGCTCTATCCACATATACGGGACTCAGGGTTCCCTGCGTATCTTTCATTATGCGAATCACCTGTTTCTTCGTGACCGGGACGGGCTTCGCCAGATCAAGCTCCTCGATCGGCCGCCTCCGGCACAGTTTGCAATGCAAATTGAGTCCTTCGCACACAGCATTAATGAAGGAAAACCGCCGGAAGTGACCGGGCAAGATGGGATCAACGCACTGCAAGCGTTGCTGACCATTTACCAAAGCCGTTCAAGGATAGAAAGTGTGCGGATGCGGGGCAATCGTTGATCACGTCAAAGAATCATATCCGGAGGGATAACACCATGGATTTCAACCTTCATATTTCAAAATGGGAACTGATAGAACCATTCCGCATAACTGGTTATGAATGGGTCAGCTCAAACTGCCTGGTTGTACAACTGGGTGAAGACGGATTTATCGGGCGCGGTGAAGCCCAGGGTGTTTTTTACCTGGATGAATCCGCGGAAAGCATTTTTAAACAGGCCCATGCGGTCGCTGACAGGATTCGCGAGGGAATCTCAAGGCAGGAACTACAGAATCTCCTGCCCGCCGGTGGCGCACGCAATGCCATCGACTGCGCTATGTGGGACCTGGAGTGCAAAAAAGCCGGTAAAACAATCTGGGAACTGACGGGTATCAATCCAAAGCCTGTCACCACCGTCTTCACCATCGGCCTGGAAGATTCACCCGAGGCGATGGCCGCAAAAGCCGCCGCAGCCGCTGACTCGCCCATACTCAAAATCAAACTCAGCGATCACATGCCTTATGAAAAACTGGCTGCAATCCGCGCCGCACGCCCAGACGCCGAACTGGTCGTAGACGTCAACCAGGGCTGGAGCTTCGAATTATTGAAAGAAGTGGCTCCCAAATGTGTCGGCCTGAACCTGGCCATGCTGGAGCAGCCATTGGCGAGGGGTGGTGATGAGATGCTGGAAGGATTCAAGTCCCCCATCACCCTGGCGGCAGATGAATCCTGCCTGCATACCGGCGAACTGGAGACTGCCGCCCGCCGTTACAGCATGATCAACATCAAGCTGGACAAAACCGGTGGTTTGACAGAAGGACTACGGTTGGCAAAAGAAGCCAGGGCAAAAGGCTGCAAATTAATGGTCGGCAACATGATTGGAACCTCACTCAGCATGGCACCTTCTTTTGTCGTTGCACAACTATGTGATTTTGTAGATATCGATGGGCCACTGTTGCTGAAATACGACCAGCCGAAGGCACTCAAATACAACAAGGGTGTTGTGAAAGGTCTCGACCCGGCACTTTGGGGCTAATGCAAAATCTACTCGATCCGAAAAATCAGCTCACTGAGAGAATTAAATGAAGAGTTGTTCTTACCAGTTGCGAAAACTATAAATGGACAAGAAACAAGTAACCGTTTTTGGACCTGCCACTGTCTCTAATGTGGGACCAGGATTTGACCTGATGGGCTTTGCGCTGGAGTCACCGGGCGATGAAATGATTGTCAGAAGAAATGACCGGGGAATATTGGTATTGATGGATGAATCAGGTTGTAATCTACCGCTGGACCCAGGGAAAAATGTAGCTGCTGTAGCAGCTGCTTCATTGCTTCATAGACTTGGTAGTAAAGAGGGGTTTGACCTGATTTTTACCCGGAAGATCAATCCCGGTAGCGGAGTAGGTTCCAGCGCTGCCAGTTGTGTAGCTGCTGTGGTTGGCATTAACGAATTACTTGGGTGTCCATTTGAGATTGATGCTCTGATTCCCTGTGCCATGGAAGGTGAAAAGATCTCAAGCGGTTCCGCGCATGCCGATAACATTGCACCTGCATTGCTGGGAGGAATCACCTTAATCTGCGGTTACGACCCCCTGTACATCAAGCAAATCCCCTATCCGGATGACCTTTGGTGTGCAGTGGTCCACCCTGAACTGATGATTAAAACCATGGAAAGCAGAAAACTGATCCCAACACAGGTGCGCCTGAGTGTCGCTTTGCAGCAATGTGGAAATCTGGCTGGACTGGTGGCTGGATTAACCACCTGTGATTACGCACTGATCAGCCGGTCTATTACTGATGTTTTTGCGGAACCCTATCGTACCCAACAATTACCCGATTTCGATCTACTTAGAAAAAATGCACTGGTTACTGGATCCATCGGGACAGGCTTGTCAGGTTCGGGGCCTTCGGTATTTAGTCTGTGCAGGGGTGAGAAGATGGCCACATCGGTTGGAGAAGTAATGCGAAATCATTTTACCGAGAGAGGTGTTGAAGCTCGTACGTATATCTCAAGGATCAGTAAGGCAGGATGCAAAATTATTTAAATGCATTATTACCTGCGAGTATCGCGCGCTGACCCCACAATGCCTTCTTGCGCGCCCTTGATGCCAAACTCCCGCTCGAATTTGTCCAGCATAAAATCGTCCGTCCTGTACATCTCGTTGGCCAGTTCCTGGCGTAACCGGGCCAGGATATCCGCATAGGCTGGATTCGCGATCAGGTTGATCAGCGCGTCGGGATCATCCTTGTAGTGGTATAGCTCTTCGGGCATACGGTTGGAAAACAGTTCCACCCGTTCCTGGATCGCGGGATCAGATTTTCCAGCATCCTTCATTGCAGCCCAGGTTGGACCGTCGTTGCCCTCAACGTCAACTTTCTCATGGCCAAAGAAAGGGTTGTAGATATAACCGAAATCTTTGTTCTGGATGGCCCGCATATGCAAGGAGATGCCACTATAGGGAGTATTACACTCGGTGAATACCGACCTGCGCCATGTTTGCTCACCACCTTCAAGCAAGGTCAAAAAAGACGCCCCGTCCATGTTTTGTACTTGCTCAAGACCGGCTGCTTCCAACACGGTGGGCATGTAATCAATACCCGAAATGAAATGTGCCGTATCGACCGTTCCCGGTGTGATTTTTCCAGGCCAGCGAATAATCCACGGGGTCTTGGTGCTGTTCAAATACGCATTGGCTTTTGAAAAGGGAAAGGAACTGCCGTTGTCGCTGATGAACATGACCAGTGTGTTTTCCAGAAAGCCCTCGTCTTCAAGTATTTTCAAAATTGCACCGACAATGTCGTCCGCCCGGCGGACACTGGTGTAATACCTGGCGAGTTCCTCACGAACCTCAGGCAGGTCCGGCAGGAACCCTGGGACCTCTATTTCCTCAGGCAGGTACACGCGGCTGACGGGATAGTCGAATTCATCGCCGCCGTCGCCGTAGAAAGGTTTGTGTGGGTCGTGGGTGTTTAGAATCAACCAGAATGGCTGTTCCTTGTTGCTGGCGAGTTGCAGAAAATCGGTCATATAACGCTCATACAGCCCGATATCCCGGCCGTTGCCGAGATGGTGCATCCAGATGCCTTCTCCCGGGTTGTCTGGGTCGGGTCCCAGGTCCCATCCGAATCGTTCGGTCGGCTGCAGGTGCCGGGTCTTGCCAATACTGCCGTTGAGATAACCGGCATTTTTCAGGCTTTCCTGCAGGAGAGGAACGTCATCTGCAATGGGCTGAAATCCCGGTGCGCCAATGTTGTGTGGATAGCGGCCGGTCATCAGGGATTGTCGACTGGGCTGGCAGACGGCGATGTTGACGTGAGCGTTTGTGAACCGGAGCCCCTCGGCGGCTAGCTTGTCGATATTGGGTGTGATGTCTTCTACCTGGGAGCCGTAAACACCCACGCTCGACCACTCCAGATCATCTGCTGTGATGAGCAGGAAATTGATGGGTTGGTCCGATTCCGGGGCCTTACATGAGCTTGCACACAGAATTGTGAGGAAAAATGCGCAGAGAATTAATACCGGGCGCTTCATTCTCCGGATGCTAAGTCATAGCGCTCTGCCAGCAGAATCAATTTCGCTCGAAGTTCCGCCAGCATCTCCTCGTGGCCGGGGTCACCGGCGAGGTTGTTCGTCTCCTGCGGGTCCTCTCGCAGGTTGTAGAGTTCCTCGATCGAAGGATCGCTAACGTAGCGCAGGTACTTCCATTCATCCGTGCGAACGCCCTCGCTCGGCGGTATGTGGTCGAACTCCCAGAGATGTTCGATCAGGACGGCATCTCGCGACAGTGTATCCGTATCGCCCGTGACAATTGGAACCAGGCTCTTTCCGTGATAACCGGCGGGTACCTCAATGCCAGCTAAATCCACGATCGTTGCCGTGACATCGATATTCAAGGCCATGTCATTGATGTCGCGATGCTGCTTGACCCTGGGGTCGTAGATCATCAGTGGCACCCGGATTGACCTGTCATACATCAGCCATTTTCCGGCCAATTGCCGTTCACCCAGAAAGTAACCGTTGTCGCCCATGAAGATAATGACGGTGTTGTCAGCCAGTCCTGTTTCAGCCAGCTTGTTCCTGATCTTTGCGATCTCAAGATCGATACCGGCGAGCATGCGGTAGTAGCCCTTGACGCTGTGCTGGTATTTTTCAGGCGTATCGTAGCGCCAGGTCCAGCGCTCACGATTGAATCCTTTGCGAACCGCCTCGGGCAGGCGTTCGAAATACTCATCGTCCCCCAGCGCCGGTTCGGGCATGGTCATGTCCTGGAAGAGGTGTGCCACCTCATCCTGCCAGAAATACTGCTGCTCTGAGGAGTCGTGCGCATGAGGTGCGTTGAAACTCAGGGAAAGCGCAAAAGGCCTGTCACGGGGTGCCGCCTCGATAAAGTCGAGTGCCTTCTGGCCCGCATACCGGGTCAGGTGAACGGTTTCCCCATCGAGTGTCTTTTCCACGTTGTAATAACCAGGGCGTTCTTCTTCGTCCAAGACATAAAAACTGTCGAATTCATCAAACATGGCCTCCGACTCCGTTATCTTCACGCCAAATTTGCCGATAAAGCCGGAGTAATAGCCCGCTTTCTTCAAAAGGTTTGGATAAGAGTCCTCGACAAATTCCGGAGCAAGTGGGTCAGGCCCGAAAGTGTAGCGGTGCGCGCGTTCATAGCGGCCACTGAAAATGCTGGCACGACTGGCTGAGCAGATCGGTGTTGTGACCAGCGCATTTTCAAAATACACACCATCGCGCGCAAGGCTGTCCATCTCGGGTGTGTGGATGATCTCATTGCCGGCGTAACCCAGGGAATCAAAGCGCTGGTCGTCGGTCAGGATAAATATGATATTGGGCCTGGTGTCGACAATCTCTTGAACTTGCTCAACTACCTCAACCTGACCGCAAGCTGTGAGCAGCAATCCAAGTGCCAGCAAACCGGTTATTTTCTGTTTCATATCATCATTTCCATTGCTTTGGGTGTATCACCTTTTGGCCGCTACATCAGTCCACGTAATATACCCGCTTGGTGCAAACTGCGGGTCATATTCAGGGTTTAGTTCAGTCGGGACAGGTGCGTTGGTTTTCTCTCGCCATGCCTGCATGCGCTCTAACAGTCTGGCCGTTATCTCCGGGGCCTCGAGAGCGATGTTGTGGCTCTCCAGGGGGTCTTTTTCCAGGTCATAGAGTTCAAGTTGGCCAAATTCAAAAAACTCGATGAGCTTGTAACGTCCCATACGGATAGAGCCAAAGGGTGTCGCGCGCCAGATTTCGGTTCCGTCGTTGGCCTGCAAATAGGCCGGAAAGTGAAAATACAGGGCATCCCGCCCGAGGGTATTGCCACCCCCCAGGATGGAAGACAGGCTCAGACCGTCAGCAATTTGTCCTGACGGCATGGTGCCGCCTACCTGCTCTACGAGGGTAGGGTAAAGGTCAACACTGTTCACCGGTTCATCAACGACACGGCGCGCACCGGCTTTGCCAGGCATGCGGATCAATAACGGCACCCGGTTACCGCCTTCCCACGGATTGCCTTTCGCGCCACGCAAACCCGGTGATTGGGTTGCGGGTCCGTAGCCGCCATTGTCGCTGGTGAAGACAATCAGGGTGTTGTCATCAAACCCCTTGTCTTTGAGGAGCTTCATTATGCGGCCGACACCCTGGTCGACATGGTCCACCATCGCGCCGTATACCGGGTCATTGTGGTAGTCATCACCCTTGCGGTCTTCATATTTCGCAATCGTGGCTTCTGGGGCCTCTATCGGTGTGTGCACGGCAAAGTGCGAAAGATAGAGGAAGAAAGGTGTCTCTGAATTTTGTGCCTCGATGAAATCCAACGCTTCTCTGGTCAGGCGGTCGGTGAGGTATTCGCCATCCGGGCCTTCTTCCATATCCGGGTTCTCGTAGGGCGCGAAATGGCCTGAGCCCGATCGGTTGCCACCGATATTGATATCAAAGCCCTGCACAAGCGGACCACCTTCCTCGCCGTCTCCCAGGTGCCATTTACCCATGAATGCCGTTGTATAGCCTGCCGCTTTTATGCTTTCGGCCAGGGTGACAACATCGATTGCCAGGTCCCAGGTATTTTCAGTCGGGATCAACCGTCGCCGCTCGGATTCGCCGCGATCCGGCTTTCGAACCGTGTAAATTCCGGTACGTGGTGCGTATTGACCGGACATCAGCGCCGCGCGTGTCGGAGCACAATTTGCAGCTGCAGAATAGGCATGATCAAAGCGAATACTCTGCCCGGCCAGGCGGTCAATATTCGGCGTGTCGTAGTAGGTGCTCCCCATGTAGCCCGGGTCTTGCCACCCAAGGTCATCGATCAGAAAGAATACGATGTTGGGCGGTGTGACCTGGTGCCCCGTTTCCCGGTGGCTTGTCTCCTGGGAGCAGGCCATCAACAGCAGCCCAAAACCAATCAAAACAATAAGTCTCTGTGTCATGTCATATCGCTTAACGATTGATATCCTGTGTGCCGGCGTGCAGTTGGATCGTCTCACCCCGCCATTCGAAAACACCTTCAAGCCCATCCGGCAGAGTGATAAGCGCTTTTACCCCATCCGGGCCAAGGCGCTGCAGCGATACGTCTATCTCACCAAGCGGGTGTGGCAACTTGCCCTCGGCCCTTTTCAGTGACCCCATGTTTGGTTTGATCACAACCGATGTGAAACCAGGAGCAGCAGGTCGAATGCCCAGCACGGTTGCCAGCAATCCATAGTTGGGATGTGCTGCCCAGGCATGGGAGTCTGTGCGAGATGGTGGTGGTTTTTCCGGTGTTGTCGTCAGGCCCAGCGCCAGCATGTCCTGCCACGGTTCGAGTTGCTCGATATATCGGTGCCCCAACCCCGCTTTGCGCATGGCCTCGAGGACATAGAAGCTGAAATAGTAACCCGCCTGTGTAAGGGATTTGTCGTCCAGTATGCGTTCCATGATCTCGCGGCCTTGTTCACCCGTCACTGCGCCGGTCAGGATCGCCATGGTGTTGGTGTGCTGGCTGAATGTCTTACCCTCGAGTGAATCGCGGAACAATCCCGTCTTGGGGTCAAACGCCTTGCGTTTGACAGCGTCCAGCATTGAATCTGCAAGCGTCTGCAGTCGGTCGGCTTCGCCGGGTCTGGCAAACGCCTTTTCGAGTTCAATGGCACGTTGCAAGGCGTACACATATTGGAGGGTGACCAATACTGAATGACCGTCGCTTGCACCTGGAGGCCTGCCTTCATCCCAGTTGTCTACCCAATCAGCAAAGGGCCACCAGGGCAGGGGGCCGACAAGCCCTGTTTCATCAACCTTGTCTTCAAACCAGCTCAAAACGCCCCTGATTCCCAGCATAAGACCCTGGACGTAAGAACTGTCGTCACGGTGCATCCAGTAGTCATGGACCATGGCCACCCAGAAGAGGGAAAAGGTCGGTATGTATTGCCCGAGATCAGATGGGTAACGGCTGGCCGTGATGCCCTCGGGAATCCTGGAATAATCGAAATGGGTCAGCGCCTGTCGCATCAGGCGGTCGTCACCACTCATGTAAAGTGACAGCAGGGCCTGCAGGCGGGTATCACCAATATACTGGAGCTGTTCGTAATAGGGTGTGTCGAAATAGGTTTCCCAGGCACACAGCCTCAGTACCCGCCAGTTGATGTCCCACATGTCTGTAAGCCACGGGAGATCGCTGTCAAAGCCGGCGTTCAGAGTATAGGGATATGCCGTATATAAACCTCCCACACTGTGAATCTCAAGAGGCTGGTCATTGGTTTCAATATTCAACTCGACATAACGATAGGTCCGGAACCACAGGGTTTGATATTGGCGCTTTTCCCCGCCATTGATAAGAAACCGGTCCACCAGGCCTGAAATAGATTTGCCATCGATTTCATCACGGTGACCCTTGACACCCTGGTCATCCTTGAGTGCTTCGGCATAGGTAACCGATATCTTGCTGCCAGCACCTTTGCTGGTTTCCATCCTGAAATAAGCGTTGGTCAGGTGCGATTGATCCAACAATACGGTTGCTGTCGTGTTGGCGGGGACAATCAGCGTGCCATTATTGTCCAGAAATTCCCCGTCTGTTGTGACGCCGTGAGTGCGCCGTACAGACTCAAAGCGTACCGCGTGTTCATCCATTAATGGAATCGACCGGGGCACCAGTTGCCAACCGCCGGCATTAAACGGAAAACTCCCCCGGTCCCTTGCCTCGCGAATGACTTCTGCATCAATCCAGGTGGTATCGTCAAACCCGACAAGCTCCCAACCCCACGGATAGTGCTGTGAATCCAGTTGCTCGCCGGGCGGCGAGGCGTAATAGCCCCCAACTTGCTTGCGACTTACCGGCAGGGCACTGTAAGCGTTGTTTGCCAGTACTTTCCACGGCGTAGTGCCGGTGTCGATGCTGGTTTCATCTGCCGACGCGCCGCGTACGAGGAATCCGGTTTGATAACTATGCTGGGCAACCGGTTTGTGTTCACCCCAGTGCCAGACCACCGCGGCGATCAAATTGTTGCCGGCATGCAGGTATGGCGCCAGGTCAATTTCCTCAAAGCGCCAGTGCATGACATCAGAGCGTTGCGGCCCCGCTGCCACCGAAACCCCGTTCACATACAGGCGGTAGCGGTTGTCGGCGGAGACCTGAACTATGAAATG
>Ga0164315_10002958_pt1 | contig 13104 bp, 10 predicted proteins | sample GuaBasSedimGuay6_FD_113737 | JGI IMG/M metagenome (GOLD analysis project Ga0164315, IMG submission 113737) | Subseafloor sediment microbial communities from Guaymas Basin, Gulf of California, Mexico - Guay6, Core 4569-2, 0-3 cm | ecosystem: Environmental > Aquatic > Marine > Hydrothermal vents... | reverse complement strand
TGAACCAGACCAATTACCCCTATTGCAACATGCGTTGATGCGGATGTGGGATCAGGCCCGTCCACAGGGTTTAGAGCAACTTCATTATGATTTAGAGAAAATAGCCAATATGCCTTTGCAGGGAAGAATTCTGACCTTAGCACATTATCAAATTGGCGAACTGAAAAATGCGTTATCTCAACATGCTGAGGAAGCCTACAAAGAACTTCAACAACTGGCAGAACCGGCCAAACCTCAAAAAAGAATTGAAATACAAAAAATGGCTGAAATCTTGTTTCGCCGTATCTGCGAACGCGACCCAACTCGCCGCGATACACGCAGTCCAGTCAAATTAGAGGAGGTCGCAAAACTGGTTGAGAAACGGATAAAACTAGCTAATGGTATACCGTCATGGCAACAAATCATTCCAGTGGTGGATGTGTTTCGTCAAACCGGCCGTTATTTTTTAACGCCGCCACTCCCGATTCAGTTAAAACCGGATAGCATAATAGATATCAGTCATGAAAGTCTGATTCATCATTGGCAACGTTTAAAAGAATGGACCGAACTAGAAGCAAAATCTGTGGAGATTTATCGCCGTTTAGAAGACAGTGCTCGTCTTTGGGCACAAAACCAAGCTGCGTTATGGCAATCGCCAGACTTGGCAATTGCTTTAGCATGGCGCAATGAAGAACAACCTAGCGCGGAATGGGCGAATCGTTATGGGGTAGATTTTGATCTCGCCATGAGGTTTTTAAAGAAAAGTGAGCAAGCACAACAGCGACAAGAACAAGAAAAGGAAATAAAGCGACAAGAAGCATTAAAACGAGTACGCAAGCAAAAAAATTGGGCAATAACAATCACTGGGCTAATTGTGGCGATAGTGCTTGCCGCAGTGGGCTATTTCTACACAAGCAATTAGTACAACAGGTTGATGTAGTACAGCGGATTGACGGAATTAACGGATTTTATCAGGAGTACAAGGCGTACCTTGTACTATTTATTATAACTACAAGGATTGCTTATAAGAAAGGATAACCCAAGTTGCCACCTATAACACCATGATTTTAAATCAACAAATAAACCCATTACGTCAGCGAGGCTTCTAGTGAACAAAAAACCGATAATAATAAAATCAATACAATAACTTAACGATAGGTAGCAACTTGGGTTAAAGGTAGGCTGTTGATAAAGAGCTTTCTGATGCCCAAAATTGGAGGACTGTTTTTATTCCCAAGATTCTTGTAGGGTGGGTAAGCGGGCGGCACGATATCTGTTATTATCTACATTCTTCCCGCCCGCTTGCCCACCAGATAAAAATATTTATAAACAAACAATATAATATGTATATATGATTGGTGGGCAAGCGGGCGGTGAGATCCTAACCAATAACAGATATCGTGCTGCCCGCTTACCCACCCTACAAGATATTGGGAATAAAAATAGACAACCTCTTTTTCTTTTTTTAAAGCTCTTTATCAACAGCCTAGGTTAAAGGATAAAAGATAAAAATCGGAGCCTAACCACAATCTAATCCTTTCTTATAAGCAATCCTTGTAGTTATTAGTTATAATTGTTGCACTCGATTTTGACAATCCGTTTATTCCGTCAATTTGTTGCACTCGATAACTTTAATTAATATCACACAGACACCATCACCATGACAACCATTCTCAACTACACAAACTGCGAAAAAATTTTTGAAAGTGCCAACACCTCCATTTATCGTGGAAAAAACAAGGATAATCAACCAATTATCCTAAAAATGCTGAGAGAAGATTATCCAACGCCCGAAAAACTGACTCACTATCGGCAAGAATACGAAATCACCCGCAAAAATATTGAAGGTGTCATCAACACCTATAGCTTGGAAAAATACCAAAATACCTTGGTCATGATTTTAGAAGATTTTGGTGGCGAATCCTTAGAGCAGCTCATAGACAAGTCAATTCCCCCATTTTCCCAAGAAGGGGGAATTTCGATTTCAGCATTTCTGCCCCTTGCCATCCAAATCACGGATATTTTTGGTAAAATTCACGCGGCCGATGTCATCCACAAAGACATTAACCCTAGCAACATTGTTTACAACCCCACGACTGGGCAATTAAAAATCATTGATTTTGGGATAGCGACGGTTTTACCGCGTGAAAACCCCACCCTGAAAAATCCCAATCAATTAGAAGGGACGCTGACTTACCTATCGCCGGAGCAAACCGGACGCATGAACCGTGCGCTTGACTATCGCACCGATTTCTATAGCTTGGGTGTCACTTTTTACCAGTTACTCACCCAACATTTGCCCTTTGACAATCAAGACACGATGGAATTAGTCCATTGCCACCTTGCTAAGGAACCCAAGTCGCCCCATGACTTAAATCCCAACATCCCCAAAGTGATTTCAAACATCATACTAAAATTACTCGCAAAAACGGCCGAATCCCGCTACCAAAGCACCTACTGCCTAAAAGCCGACTTACAGGAGTGCAAGGCGAACCTTGCACGAAAGTTCTTTACTTTGGGGCAACAAGATTTCTCCGACAGACTGCAACTGCCGCAAAAACTATACGGGCGAGAACACCAAATAAAAACTTTACTAGCGGCTTTTGACAGAACCTGTCAACGGCAAACCGAAATGATGCTAGTCGCTGGCTTTTCCGGCATTGGTAAATCCTCATTAGTACAAGAAATTTACCAACCCATTACCAAAAAGCGCGGCTATTTCATCTCTGGCAAATTTGACCAATTGCAACGCAATGTTCCATACGCAGCTTTCGTGAATGCGTTTGCGGACTTGGTGCAACAACTCCTCACCGAAAACAAGGCGCAACTCACTGAATGGAAAGATAAAATATTAAAGGCAGTTGAGTCCAACGGACAAATTATTATTGAACTCATTCCTAAAGTGGAATTAATTATAAGCAAACAACCCAAAGTAGAAGACTTGCCAGCCAAGGAATCACAAAATCGCTTTCATCGGGTATTCCAGAATTTCATTAAAGTCTTTACCCAACCAAAACATCCATTAGTAATATTTTTGGATGATTTACAGTGGGTGGATAGTGCCAGTTTGAAATTGATGCAATTATTGATGGAATCGTCGGATATCCAAGCGCTATTTTTAATTGGAGCTTATCGAGATAACGAAATCGATGCAGCCCATTCATTGTTTTTGACGTTAGAGAAAATTAAAAAAGCCAAAGCCGTTGTCAATGAGATTTCGCTACGGCCTTTGAAATTGCCACATGTCAAACAACTGATTGCCGACGCGCTGCACTGTGATTTAGGAAATGCATACGAATTAGCCGAATTAGTTTACACAAAAACTGGTGGCAACCCTTTATTTATCAATGATTTTTTGAAATCACTGTATGATGAAAAACTCTTAAATTTAAATGTTCAGCAAGGGCATTGGCAATGGAATTTACAGCAAATTCAAGCCCGTGGCTTTACCGAAAATGTGGTGGATTTGATGGTGGATAATATCCAAAAATTGTCCGTCAATACCCAACAAGCGTTAAAACTCGCAGCCTGTATTGGTAATCAATTTGATATCACCACATTAGCCACCGTTTTAAACCAAACAGCTCAACAGACAGCGGCCGATTTGCGAGAATCTTGACAACGAGATAGCAACTTGGATTAAAAGATGATAAAAACGGAGCCTAACCACAATCCAATCCTTTCTTATAAGCAATCTTTGTAGTTATAATTATTGTACTCGACATCATTAAGCTGAAAAAAAGATGAGAATTTCATTTGGTTTCAAAATAGGGTTAGTTTTTTTGCTGTTGGCAGTGTGCATAACAACTTTTAGTGTTTTTCTGTTTTACTCCATGACAGAAGACATTGTTCGTTTCCAAATCACCAGTCGTTTATCTGACATCGGGCGCACTGGGGCATTTTTGTTTGACAAGGAAAAGCGAGAGATCATAAAACGACTTACTAAGTCCATTGAAAAAGATGCTTTACCCATCACCCAAGAGATGAAAAATTTACCTAAGGGGGAAAGCATGGAAGGGTTACCCTCTGATGTAGCTGCAACTTACATGATGTCTACTGATTTTCAAACCTTAGTGCAGACACTCAGGCAAATTAAAGCAGGCAGTCGTCGGGAAGTTACTCCATTAAGGCAATTAGAACGTTTGTCACCCAATCCCAATGACCCCTATTCGGTGAAGTATGCCTTTTTACTTGTCCAATTACCCCAATTTGCCCCGTTTAATTTGTTGAGTTTTCTAGTTGATTCAGATTATGAGGAACCCAGTAAGGAAACCCCTATTGGCACATTATATCGCCCTTACTATGAAAAATTCCCAATTTATCAAAGAATTGAAGTCAGCGAGTACTTCGCCGAACCCGCGCTTCAAAGAAAAGTTGAAACCAATGATTTTGACATCACAGATCAATGGGGAAGATGGATTGCCGCGCTTATTCCGATCAAAGATGCAGATGGACGGATGATTGCTGTTTTAGGTCTGGATTATGATGCAACCAGTGAAGTGAATCAATTACGGGCTTAGAAATTGCCGGCTTTATGGAACCCGCCGAAGAGGTAGGCGGTGACTACTACGATGTGCTTCAACACAATGGGCGCATCCTCTTTGGTATCGGTGACGTGACTAATCACGGACTCGAAAGCGGTGCATTGGCACTAATGACACAAGCGGCCGTGCGAACCTTACTGGAAAATGAAGAGAAGGATGCGGTAAAATTCCTCAATAGTATCAATGGCATGATTTACAAAAATGTCAGGGAGCGGATGAAAAAAAATAAAAATCTCACCTTATCCTTATTGGAATACCAACCTCGTTCTCAAGGAGAAACCGGGGGCGTTTTACGAGTGAGCGGACAACATGAAGAAATGATTGTCGTGCGTCAGGGTCATTTGGAATTGATAGACACAAGTGATTTAGGTGTTCTGGTGGGATTCCAAAATGATATTAGCGAGCATGTGACTCAAACGGAGGTTGCGTTAAATGCTGGAGACGTGGTGGTATTGTACACGGATGGCATTACTGAGGCCGCCGTTAATCCAAAAAACGAAGAATACGGCATCGAGCGGCTTTGTGAAACTGTTAAACAACATTGGCAACAACCGGCCCAAAGCATCAGGCATAAGATTATTGATGAAGTGCGGCAGTACACTGGTCAACAGACGGTTTCTGATGACATGACGTTATTGGTATTAAAGCAGAAATAGATCACATTAAGAGGATGGAAAACATGACACATATATTTGGGGACTTTAAGGACTGCCCACCCAACACGCAGGAATATTTTATGTTTGGTTTTTCGCCCCATTCTAAAATTTCCTTCAAGGAATTATGGGAAACCAACGGATTGTTAGCGGATTTTTTCACCAACTACTTGACCATTTTCTACCGTGATCGTGATACTCAGGCACTCAAAGAAGATGTGAGTTTTATTGCCAATGAATTGTTGGAAAATGCGCGGAAGTTCAACGACCAAACCGCTAAAGACCCTATTAAGGTTCAATTCCAGTTATATAATGACCGCTTGATATTATGTGTCATGAACAGCGTTCCTACAAAAAATGTTGATGGATTTCAATCGTTTCTACCGGAATTGCTGCGTTCCAATCCACACGAGTTGTTTCGTCGTCAGATAGAACAGGGCAAAAAAGCGGGTAGCACGAAAGCTTCCAAGTTAGGTTTGCAGACGATTATTAAAGACTATGAGGAAGCGACACTGGGCTGGAAATTTGATAAAGTTAAACAATCGCCAGAAAAGATTGTTGTGACGACAATGGTGCAGTTGGCAATTGGATAAGGAGAAGCCATGGGAAACATTATTAGTGAGAAGTATAGTGTGATATACAATACAAAAACGGCTACCATTCATTGTCAAGGTACAATGCAGTTGACAGACGAGGAATATGAACCCATCACACAATTTTTGGATGAAGTAGTAGCACTTGAACTATCGCGTATTACGCTTAACATACAGAAACTCGAAAAACTCAATAGTTCAGGTATTGCTATGTTAGGCATGTTTTTGTCCACAGTGAGTGACAACCAAACAGTCGAGTTGGTTTCGCAATTCTCTAAAAAAAATTGGCAGACAAAATTAGGAAAGACTTTTCAAAAAATGATGCCCACGTTACAGATTGAATGGGAATAATCCGTTTTCTCGTTGGTATTGATCGGCAAAGTACCAGATCAACTCTCATCAATCCCTCGCGATAACTGCAAATATTATATTATATCTATATGCAGGACAAAAACGTGTTCAAGTCGTGATGCTATCGCTTTTTTTGGCGATAGTATCACTCAAAAAATCTATGTACAGAACAAAAATTGTAATCGTTTGATTTTAAAGTATTTCGTGATGCTATCGTTTTTTTGGTGACGTATGTATCACTTTTGCACTTTTGCGGTATCAACCTTCTCTATATGCCAAAATCCTTAATAGACTTGTCCGTCAATTTTAGCTTAGCGAATAAAAACCAACCGTTAAATTCACAAACCCTTATTTAGTCAAAAATATCATTGTAATAACCAGTGTTATTGTTTTAGTGATACATACGCCACAAAAAAGCGATAGCATCACGGCTTGAACACTTTTTTGTCCTGTACATAGTCAAAAAATTTAATAATAGAGTTGTCCGAAAATAAGGGTTTTATGAATTTAACTATTTGTTTTGGATAAGTCTATTTTTGACGTTAAGTTTTGCACACAACCCAAATGAAGACTGTCAATTCCAAAGCCGAGTTCGACGTTCAAAAAAAGAAGCGACAGCATCACTGAACACTTATAAAATCAATTGGTTATAATTTTTGTCCTGTACATACATATTATATATAAAAAGGGATTTATATATTAATACCTTCGCCACAAGTTGAGTATTAAATAAGGTTATTATGATAACTCGTTGAAGTTGAGAGAATTACGAAAAATCATCGCTAACAGCCGAAAGGAATTAGGTCAAATTTATCACCGTCTTGGAACCGTTATTGAAGATTTGGTCGCACCAAGCTTACCCCGTATTTTAGGGTTTGCTTGGAAAATGTTTTAAATCAGAGTTCAAAAACCGGCTCACTAAAGTTTGGACTCCTGCCAAAATAAATACTGTTGTAGGGTGGGCAAGGGCTTTTTCTTGCCCACCATCTATAGAACGAATGAGTGTGACCTCAATTTGATGTCACGTTTTTTGGTAGGTGGGCAAGGGCCGTATCGATCCCACCATCTTCGGCCGTTTGGTGGGCAACCAAAAGACGTTGGGTGGTTACATTAGTATTATCTACATCAAACGAAGGTCACACTCAAACGAATGAATAATCGATAACTGTAACTGACAACTGACAACTGACAACTGAAAATGCCAAAACATCTAAGTACGCTCGCCATTTTAAGCTTATTAATAAGCAACCTGTTTGTGTCCGCAGCGGCAGCCGAAACACAAACACTTGATTACATTGTCGCCATCGTGAATGATGATGTCATTGTTAATACCGCCTTGCAACAAGAACTTCGCCTGGTTTTGGAAAAATGGCAAGAAAAACCCGAACGTTTGCCACCACGCCAACACTTGGAAAAACAAGTCTTGGAACGCATGATTATGACCACTTTGCAACTGCAAATGGCAAAACGCATGGGCATGAAAGTGGAAGACAGCCAATTAAACGAAACGTTACGTCGGCTGGCCGCGCAGGAAAAAATGGATTTGAGTGACTATCGTGCTCAAATTGAAAACAAGGGTTACAGTTATAAGTATTGGCGGGAAGAACTCCGTCACGAGATAATTATCAATCGGTTAAAGCAACGGCTAGTGGTTAGTCGCGCTACTATCACCGACCGTGAAGTTGATAATTTTCTAGCAAACCAAGTCAAACAAGGCACGGTGGGCAAAGAGTATCACATTTGGCATATTTTAATAGCCATGCCAGAAGCCCCAACAGCAGAAGACATTGCTACCAAACAGCAAAAAGCGAATAACGTGTTCGCAAAACTGAAACAGGGTGCCGATTTTAAGACAACGGCTGTTGCCGTCTCAGAGGGTCGCCAAGCCATTCAAGGTGGCGATTTGGGTTGGCTTAAAGCGGGTAATATACCTACATTATTTGAAAGTATTGTCAACAACATCACTGTTGGTGAGATCAAAGGGCCTCTCCGTGATGCCAGTGGCTTTCATATTATCAAACTGGTTGATAAGCGCGGTGGTGAAAGCATTATTACCCAAACCAATGTGCGGCATATTTTAATTAAAACCAATGACTTGGTATCAGATTTTGATGCACAAAACCACTTAGAAGAACTCAAATCTCGTATTGAACAAGGCGACGATTTTATTGAATTGGCGCGTGCTAATTCAGAGGACGCTGGTTCCGCAGCCAACGGTGGATCGCTTGGATGGATTAACCCAAATGATTTTGTGCCTGAATTTGAAGATGTGATGAATAGTTTATCTGAAAACCAAGTCAGTAAGGCCTTTAAATCGCGTTTTGGTTGGCATATTGTCCAAGTGTTAGGACGCCGCCAGCATGAAAACACGGAACAAGCTTGGCGTACTCAAGCCACTCAACAAATTCGTCAACGCAAAATTGAAGATTTAGAGCAAGCTTGGCGACGACAATTGCGCGAAGAAGGCTATATCGAATACCGGAATGGGGATTTTGCGAATGACGCTGAGTCCACGGGATTTCGGTAATAAATTGGGGAATGGTCCGGAAATCAACGAATTCAAGCCACGAGTACAACTAAGGCAACTCCAAAGAATTGAAGTGTTAAGGGCAACCATAAAGGATTGCCCCTACGTTGATTCTTGTAGGGGCAATCCCTTGTGGCTGCCCCCAACTGGTATATTATTAAGCAGTTGCCTAAACTGATAGGTGGTAAGATGAAAGTACTGAACCACAAATAAACAGGTATTTTAATTAACTTACTTAACTTCTTTCAGCCCTTTGATAAAGGGGTTGGGGGGGGATTTAAAAAACCGGAAAACTTATGCTTCGGTACTTACTTTATTATAATTTTTTTAATATATACTCGATGCTCAAGTTTTTTACTATCGCCATGAGCTAAACCTCATGGCTCAAAGCTCAAGTACCCTAAAGGGTACTAACCTACGCACGATGCTTTGATAGCAAACTTGAGCCTTCCGGCTGGTGGAAGTGAGTCTGCTTTAGCATTTTTTCGCTTTTACTTAAGGATTTATCCCCAGGCTTGATCATCAAGTATATACAATCCTTACACTCAATGAACACGTTTTTTCTAAAGCCAAACAATAACAGCAAGGATTGATAACTACAAGGATATATAAAAAAGGATTTAAAACCCTAACTACAAGGATTGTATATAAAAAAGGATTTAAACTATGACCACGATCCAATCCCTTCTTATATACAATCCTTGTAGTTAACGGTTTTAATCCCTTGTTATATATAATCAATCCTTAGTAGTTGTTATTGTCAGACTAAAAACTTGAACATCGAGTTACAGTTATTAAAGAATCAATGTCAACCATTCTACCCCATATTGCGATAACCCCCGGCGAACCAGCCGGTGTTGGGCCAGATATTATTTTACAATTAGCCCAACAACCCATCTCGGCCCAACTGGTGGTTTTGGCTGATCCTGACTTATTACAACAACGGGCAGCACAGTTAGGATTATCTATTCAACTTCAAGTAGAAACCCAACATACGCCTCGCCCCCATCAACCCGGTCATTTGGATGTGATACCCATTCCTTTGTCACAGCCCGTGACGTGTGGGCAGTTAAATCCGGCCAATGCACAGTATGTGCGGGAAACATTGCGGCAAGCTTGTCAAGGATGTGTAGATGGCCATTTTGACGCATTAGTCACCGGCCCCGTACATAAAGGCGTTATCAATAAAGCTGGTTTCAAGTTTAGTGGGCATACCGAATTTTTGGCAGCGCAAACGGGTACCAAACAAGTGGTCATGATGTTAGCAACGCCCGACTTGCGAGTGGCTTTAGTCACTACCCATTTACCGTTGTCACAAATCAGTGCCGCAATCACGCCCGCACGTTTAGAAACAATCATACGGATTTTACATCTTGATTTACAAACAAAATTTGGTTTAATGGCACCACATATTTTAGTTTGCGGCTTAAACCCTCATGCCGGCGAAGGCGGCCATTTAGGCCGAGAGGAAATCCTCACCATAATTCCTACCCTAAACAAGCTGCGTGCAGAAGGAATGCACCTCACCGGGCCGGTGTCGGCCGATACCGCCTTTACGCCTACCTCATTATCTGGCGTAGATGTAGTCTTAGCGATGTACCATGATCAAGGTTTACCAGTACTCAAACAATATGGTTTTGGGAAAGCGGTGAATATCACCTTAGGGTTGCCTATCATACGCACTTCCGTCGATCATGGCACCGCATTAGAATTAGCCGGAACCGGACGCGCTTCTAGCAGCAGTTTATATCATGCCGTACAAATGGCATTGGAAATGGTATAGATTTTCGGCGAAGCATAAATTTTCAGGTATTTTAATAGAGGGGCAACCATAAAGGATTGCCCCTACCTGAATTTGTGATTGAAATGTAGGGGCAATCCCTTGTGGTTGCCCTTTCTACTTCGGCAAAATACCAGAAAATTTATGACTCATTACTTATTTATATTAAAAACCTATAGTTTTTCAGATATAAACCTTCAAGGTTTTGGAAACCTTGAAGGTTTTTTCCTACGTTCGCCTTAATAAAATCAATCCGTCAAATCCGGAAAGAAGTTGTACTTCCAGTATATTCGTGCAAGGTACGCCTTGCACTCCTAGTCAACGTGCAAGGTACGCCTTGCACTCCCATTCTTGGGGGTTCTTTCATGCTGAATGTCATTAAATTGTTGATATTATTTAATTTAGTATTTTTCATTTTGACCAATTGTACTTATCGAACGGCCTTCGGTAGCTGTGCCTACCGTGCCAAAACCGGTGAATGTTATCAAGAAGTTACCCAAGATGCTGACATCAAGATAACCAGCTATACTGCGGCCGATAATCTCATACGTTATGCGCCTCCCGCACAATCGAAAAAATATCGTTTACTGGTCACTAGCATTGCTGACATTGATAACTTGGAAGATAGCACATCTTTAGGCCGACTGATTGGTGAGCAACTATCGGCCCGTTTTGCTCAACAAGACTATGCGGTGATAGAAGCCAAATTGCAGCGCAATTTGAGAAAGATACCACGCACAGGTGAATTTACGTTATCACGCCAAGAGCGTGACATGGGAAAGGCACAATTTGCGGATAGGGTTGTTGCCGGGACTTACGCCGTTGGCAAAGATAAGGTATATGTCACCTTAAAAATGCTCAACTACAGAAACGGGGAAGTGATGTCTTCTTATGCATACAGTTTGCCCATAGGCCCGAATACCGCAGCGTTGTTACAAAAATCCTTTTGGTGGTAATTATTTGATACGCTGTTGTTTTATTCATTGAATCGTCAAGAGAATATTTTCCCGCTATTCAGCAATTTTTCCCCAAGTTCCACCCACATCGTTATACATAAGTATTTAAGCATTTGATTTAAAACGTTTTTTTTGTAGGGTGGGCAAGAAAAAGACCTTGCCCACCCTACAAATTGGATTTAAAGTTTTATAACATTATAAATGAATAATAATGTAGGGTGGGTAACGTCTTTTTGTTGCCCACCATCGTCGAGTTGGTTTGGTGGGCAACAAAAAACCAAGCCCACCCTACAGAAAAACCTTTGACGAAATGATGCACCAATATAGATGTAGGGTGGGCAATGTCCTTTTATTGCCCACCTCAAAGAGTTGGTGGGCAACAAAAAGACGTTGCCTGCCCCCTACAAAAAAACCAATGCGCCCCTTTGGAGCGATCCCCTTTCCCCTCTCCCCTTCAAAAACAGTCCTCAGAAATTATTTTTACGTCATCATCAGACAGATAGAACGATGAAACGGGCACACCTGATTTTTCGCAGCGCAACGGTTCAACCTGTTTGGAAAAAGGATTCCAAATCACGGTTACCGGGCGCCGCTGTTTTTTCCTGATGAATTCACATTGAATGTGTACTGTCGGCAGTTGCACGATTAAAGCACTATGCAGTTCTGCTTCCACATTGAGTGCATATCGTTCCCTAATATCCGTTAGTTTGCGCTTTGACTCCAGTTTGGTGGCATCAATACGATCAAGTTCGCGCTGCTTGTCCTCACCTTGTAGCTTTTTCGTGCCAATATTTTCTTTAATCTCTTGGACAATAATGCCGTAATAAGAAGTCAATCTGTCTTCATCGCGCTGTTGCTTGCGACGCAAACTTTTGCGCCATTTTTCAATATTGGTTTCAATTAAAGTCTGAGAAACTCTTTTTATAAGAGCCGACAAAGTATCAAATGGCAAAGTAGGTTCAGGATTTTCTTCAAGCACAGTCATTCGATCTGATTTCCACAATAAGGCATCACCAATATCTATCGGCGCAACACCTGTCAGTGCATTGATAAAAAAAGAAACCATACCCAAGCGGTTTTCATCTGCTTGCCCAATATAAGCCACATTACAAAGCCAATAGGGTGTGGTTTTTTCTTTTGCGTCTTGCACTCGAATTAAACCATTTAAGGCTGTTAACGCATTAGCGACGGTTTTCTCAAAGCCGGTGGTTTTCAAGTAACCTTCGTATTTGATACCAAAAGTCGCAACATAACCGGTTTGTCCTAACAGCGATTCAAAATTCTTTAAGATTTCAGAGTTATACGTGACGAAATAACCATCGCGCACTTCAGCGGTTGTCGTGAATGTGATATCTTCGGCAACGCCTAGAGATTCGGCAATGTCTTCTGGTAATAACACGTTGAGTGTATTAGGGTAAGAAGATTCAGTAATGCCATCGTGAAGGTGTACGATTTTTTGGATAGTTTGTAAAATAGGATCATTTTTCATAATATAGTACAAGCTTCGCTGGAAAAAAATTGTTATCGAGAATGATGTAAGAGGCATTAATATATTATATTTTTTTCTATGTACGGGACAAAAATTAGAATCGTTTGATTTTTAAATATTTCGTGATGCTATCGCTTTTTTTGCGATAGTATCACTTTTGCACTTATTTCGTGATGCTATCGCTTTTTTTGCGATAGTATCACTTTTGCACTTATTTCGTGATGCTATCGCT
>Ga0164315_10002957_pt1 | contig 13104 bp, 8 predicted proteins | sample GuaBasSedimGuay6_FD_113737 | JGI IMG/M metagenome (GOLD analysis project Ga0164315, IMG submission 113737) | Subseafloor sediment microbial communities from Guaymas Basin, Gulf of California, Mexico - Guay6, Core 4569-2, 0-3 cm | ecosystem: Environmental > Aquatic > Marine > Hydrothermal vents >... | reverse complement strand
CCTCCTCTCTATAGCTCGAGGCGCGGCCACCTTGCTCCGCGATTAGTACATCATCAAACCAGATTCTTACGCGGTCAACGAGTAGATTTCGCCCACCAGCACGCCCCACTGCGGCTAGCACCCGGCCCCAGTTTGGATCGGCAGCGAACAGCGCGGTTTTAACCAGGGGCGATTCAGCAACTGTATAAGCCACCTCAAGGCACTCGCTATCGTCGGCACCACCGGTAACCACCACAGACACACATTTGGTAGCGCCCTCACCGTCTTTGACGATCGCCTGAGCCAGCTCAAGGCAGACTGACGCTACTGCGGTATAAAAACATTTAATTTCATCTTCCTGCAACAGGGCGACACCGCTAGCCCCGGTCGCCACCAGCACTACGCTATCATTAGTCGATGTATCTCCATCCACTGTTATGCGATTAAAAGAATTATCCACCGCATCGTCGAGCGCTGCCTGCAGACTGGATTGTTCGATACAGGCATCTGTTGCTATATAAGCCAGCATAGTGGCCATATCAGGTTTGATCATACCTGCGCCTTTAGCGATACCGCTTATGGTGATCAATTGACCACCGATGCTAAGTTGCCTCGAGGCAGCCTTCTCCCGTGTATCCGTGGTCAAGATCCCTGCGGCCGCCTCCAGCCAGATATTTTCCTGCAGGGTATCCATCACCACCGGCAAAGTAGTGATTATCTTTTTAACCGGCAGGGATTCACCTATGACACCGGTTGAAAAAGGTAATACCTGACAAAGATCGACACCGGCGAGTTCAGCTACACACTGACAGATATCAAGTGCATCATTGATGCCCGAAGCGCCCGTACCTGCATTGGCATTGCCGGTATTGGTGACTAGATAACGGATGCCCTGACCTTTTTCCAGGCTTATGCGCAAATGTTTTTTAGCGACCTGTACCGGCGCGGCACAAAAGTCATTACGCGTAAATACCGCCGCTATCTGACTGCCCTGGGCCAACTCCATCAACACCAGATCCTTACGCCCGGGAGTTTTAATTCCGGCGCTAGCCACTCCAAGTCGAAATCCTGCGACCGGATGAATATACGCCAACTCCCCGCTACCTACAGCCATCACCCTGCCGCTTTTCTTTAATCAGTTTTGTTTTAATCAGTTTTTTAAACAGTTTTATTGTAATCAACAGGGCTTACACAAACTTGCCGTGGCAATGTTTGTATTTCTTACCGGACTCACAGGGACACAGAGCATTGCGACCTACTTTATCGACTGTACGGACAAAAGGCTGGGAGCTGTTCTGTGCGGGTGAACCATCCTCTTTTGCCGCCATTTCTGTTGTCGCCATGGCAGTGGCCGCCGCGTGTTCAAACTCCATCTGCCGCTGACGCTGTTCAGCCAGTCGCTGACGCTCCAGCTCTTCCACTTCATCCTGTTTGCGAATTTCTACGCGACTGAGAAAGCGCACCGCTTCCTGCTTTATATTCTCGAGCATATCCTGAAACAGTTCGAATGATTCCCGTTTGTACTCCTGCTTGGGATTTTTCTGTGCATAGGCACGCAATCCGATTCCCTGCCGAAGATGGTCGATACTGGCCAGGTGTTCTTTCCAGAAATCGTCCTGCACCTGTAACATGACCTGCTTTTCCAGGGTTTTCATATCCGGGCCGATCTCTGTACAACGTTGCTCATAGAGTTCGTCTGCAGATTTGAGCACACGCTCCCTGAGCTTTTCTTCGTTCAGACGCTCATCATCATCAAGCCATTGTTGCAGCGGCAAGTTGAGGTTGAATTCAGTACGCAGGTTTTCTTCAAGCTCATCAATAAGCCACTGCTCATGCAACGACTGCGGCGGAACAGAATGATCGATCACCTTACTGACAACGTCATGGCGAATACCTTCGACCATCGCCGAGATATCATCACTACCCAGTAGCTCGTTACGCTGCTCGTAAATCACCTTACGCTGATCGTTGGCCACGTCATCGTACTCTAGCAACTGCTTACGAACATCAAAGTTACGGCCTTCAACTTTGCGCTGCGCCTTTTCAATAGCATTGGTCACCATGCGGTGTTCAATAGCTTCTCCATCCTCCATACCAATGGCTCGCATCATATTTTTGACGCGATCAGATGCAAACAGGCGCATCAAGGTATCTTCCATGGATAGATAAAAGCGTGATACACCAGGGTCACCCTGCCTGCCTGCTCGTCCGCGCAGTTGATTATCAATGCGGCGGGACTCATGGCGCTCGGTGCCAAGAATATGCAAACCGCCAGCCGCGATCACCTGCTCATGACGTTTTGCCCAGTCGGCTTTTATATGCTCAACCTTCTCCTGCGTTGGCTGCTTAAGTTCATCAATCTCCAACTCCCATTTACCACCGAGGACGATATCTGTACCCCGACCTGCCATATTAGTAGCAATGGTAACGGCACTCGGTCGCCCCGCTTCGGCAATAATCTGTGCTTCTTTTTCATGAAATTTAGCATTGAGTACCTGGTGACTAATGCTCGCTTTTTTTAGCAGCAACGACAGCACTTCCGACGATTCTATTGAAGCTGTACCCACCAGAACCGGTGCGCCCTTATCAATACACGACTGAACATCTTCGATCACCGCAGCAAATTTTTCCTGCTGGGTAAGATAGATCAGGTCATTGAGATCGTCACGGGCAACCTGCTGATTGGTGGGGATCACCACCACCTGCAAGCCATAGATATGCTGGAACTCGAACGCCTCCGTATCGGCGGTTCCGGTCATGCCTGACAGTTTGTCGTAAAGGCGGAAATAATTCTGAAAAGTGGTCGATGCGAGCGTCTGACTTTCGCTTTGGATTTGCACCCCTTCTTTTGCTTCAATGGCCTGATGCAGGCCTTCAGATAACCGGCGCCCGGCCATAGTACGACCGGTATGCTCGTCGATCAACACCACTTCTCCGTTCTGCACGATGTACTCGACATCGTTATGAAACAGGTTGTGCGCACGCAGTGCATTGTGGACATGATGCAACAGGTTTAGGTGGGCCGGTTGGTATAAGCTCTCACCTTCGCCCAGCAAGCCTTCCTTAACTAATACCTTTTCTACTTTTTCATGGCCCTGTTCGGTCAGCTCTACCTGGCGGGATTTTTCGTCAATGACAAAATCACCTCGGTCGATTTCCTGCTCTATATTTTGCTCTTCGTCAGGCGCCTCAGTTTGGTCTGGCTCATAGCCAATATCCAGCAATTGCACAATGGCATTGGTGCGCTTATAGAGATGAGAACTGTCCTGCGCGGTTCCTGAAATAATTAACGGAGTACGTGATTCGTCTATCAGAATAGAATCAACTTCATCGACAATCGCAAAGCCCAGGCCGCGTTGGGCTTTGTCCTGTAGGCGCAACACCATATTGTCACGCAAATAATCAAAACCAAACTCATTGTTGGTGCCGTAGGTAATATCTGCAGCGTAAGCCAGCTGACGACTAACGGGCTCCAGCTCGGCCGTTCCTTCCTCTACAGCTTTTATCAGAAAAGAGTTTGCGACACCGGCACCTGCATAGGACTGAATAATGCCGACATCCATACCCAGTGCGTTATATATCGGCGCCATCCACTCGGCATCGCGCCGTGCCAGGTAGTCGTTGACAGTAACAATGTGCACCCCCGCCCCTGTCAATGCATTGAGGTATGCCGCCAGGGTTGCGGCCAGGGTTTTACCTTCACCCGTCCTCATCTCTGCGATTTTGCCTTCGTGAAGGACCAGGCCACCAATCAACTGCACATCGAAATGTCGTAGGCCGAGTGTTCTACTCGATGCCTCGCGAACCACGGCAAAGGCTTCGGGGATCAACTGGTCAAGATTTTCGTTTTCTTCAAGTCGTTTTCGAAATTTTGCAGTTTGCTCGCGCAATTCACCGTCACTCAGGGCCTCAACATCGGCCGCTGCCGTACTTACGGCGCTGATTATTTTGCGCAGCCGGCGGAGCTCTCGGTCATTTTTGGTGCCGAAAACCTTTTTAAATACTTTTGCAACCATAAGCGTCCTCAATTCTGCCCGCCCCAGCCATTAAACCAAAGCTTGTTAACGCTGGGTGAATACCGTTGTTGTCAGCGCCCATCTATCAATATGCGATACTGACCAAAGCTGGCAATATCCAAATACGATGTACATATACACGCATACTGTAGCCACAGGAGTGGGTCAAGCAGCCTTGAGTTTTACGGCTCGAATTGTCAAAACTGGAACTCAGGCTGCCGCGCTCTGATTTAAAACTAGTGCAGTTAATAGCCAGTCGTTTTAAAAATCAAAAAGCTATTTAGCACATGTCATACAACTAAGGAATCTCTGATTAATTCTGGACGAAGTAGGTTGTAGGCCAAAATATTCAGATTCAAGGCGAAAATCGCACGTAATAGCAGGCTATTGCGAAGATTTGCAACGAAGAAGCTGGGTATTTTGGATGCAAGATACGAGTTCATGAATTGATCAAGAGGTTCCCTAACATTATTACAGCTTTAGCCGTTAACGGTTCGCCAAACGTAGCGGCTGGGGTCGATGTGACGGCCATTCTTTTGTAACTCGAAATGAACATGGGGACCCGTAGAACGTCCGCTACTCCCCATCAGGGCGATCACCTGCCCCTTTTTCACCAGATCCCCCACTTTGACAAGGTTCTTTCTGTTGTGAGCATAACGCGCGACCAGACCGTCACCATGATCTACATCGATGGTATTGCCATAACCCTTTCTGACTTCTGAACTAATAATAATGCCCGCGGCAACGGCAATCACTGGCGAACCGTCCTGCCCGGCAAAATCAACGCCCTTATGCAATCGCTTTCTACCATGAAAGGGGTCATATCGCATGCCGTAAGCGGAAGACATCCAGCCTTTTTCCACCGGCCGACCAGAGACAGTACTTTCCTGTTTAAACTGGCGATCAGTCATCATCATCCTAAGCAGGCCAAGCTGGCGTTCACGATCGATCAGTTGAGCATCCAGCTGCCGGTAAAACAGCTCGAAATCCGCCTGATCCACATATTGTGACAGCAAATCATCCGGGCCACCCATGGCCGGTGAACTGGCAAAATCAAATTCCCCACTGGCCAGGCCAGCAATATCGGTAATACGCTCTCCCAGCGCATCAAGCCGCACCAAACGCGCCTGCATTTCGCCGAGCTTTGATGAATAAGCCGCCAGTTTATGTTCTGTTTCAATGCGGCCTTGAGCCAGCACTTCTTTTTGCGAAACCAGTTCGACTTCTAACGCATCCAATACCACAACCAGCTCATCACTCCTGTCGGTGACGGCCGCGCCTATCGCCACACCAACACCCAGGGGAATGCCCAGCACACAGAGTGTCAACAGAGCTTTGACCCGCCTATTAAGAGTCAGCGCGACAAGCTTATTTCGTTGCTTGTTAAAAAATATATTTTTCATGATTTTATTGATACCTGGGGCAATTGCCACCTGACTTTGATAGCAAAATATTATTAGTTTTCGCGTTTAACTGGCCAACATTTAACTGACCAGGAGTGGCTTCACATAGGATATGGGTACATCCACGTCCTCTTCAAAAGTAACGACTTCCCAGGCATCTTCCCGCGACAGTAGCTCGCGCAACAAAGCATTATTAAGTGCATGGCCAGATTTATAGGCTTCAAAAGCACCAATCAGACTATAACCCAGCAAGTAGAGGTCACCAATGGCATCCAGCACTTTATGTTTGACAAACTCATCTTCGTAGCGCAAACCATCTTCGTTCAAAATAGTGTTTTCATCGACAACAATGGCATTTTCCATACTACCGCCACGGGCCAGGCCCCTGGAGCGTAAATATTCGATCTCATGTATAAAACCGAAAGTTCTCGCCCGGCTTACTTCTTTAACAAACGCGGTGCTAGAGAAATCAATAGACGCCTTCAAGTTGCGATTACGGAATACGGGATAGTCAAAATCAATGGCAAAGCTCACTTTAAACCCGTTATAGGGCTCAAACATAGCGGTCTTGTCGTCTTCCTGTACCTGCACCGTTTGCTTGATGCGGATGAACTTTTTTGCGGCATTTTGTTCGACAATACCCGCCGACTGAATCAGGAACACAAAAGGACCTGCACTGCCATCCATAATAGGCAATTCAGGCGAGGTCACATCCACTATTGCATTGTCGATACCGAGGCCAGCCATCGCCGATAGCAAATGTTCAACTGTGGAAATACGCACATCTCCGTTGACCAGCGAAGTGGACAGGGTGGTATCCCCCACATTCACAGCCTTCGCTTCTATTTCGACAACAGGATCAAGATCGACACGACGGAACACAATGCCTGAATTTTCCGGTGCCGGTTTCAGGGTGAGGTACACTTTTTCGCCCGTATGCAACCCCACTCCGGTGGCGCGGATAGTATTATTGAGGGTGCGTTGTCTTATCACGGGCTTTATATCCGAAGCAGTGAGGCGCGCATAGTAGCAAAACCAACGTTGACCCTCTACCCGCGTAGCCATACGCCCTGTGGAGGGGTTCACACAGGACGTATTTACTGGCTTTTAGTCCGCCTGACGTCGCAAAAAAGCGGGAATATCCAGATAATCCATATCAACTTCTGGCTTCAACTCAGCACGCAGCGTTTTGTCTTGCTGCTCCACAGCCACTTCAGCATGACGGGCGCTGGCTTCGGCTGCAGGGGCAGCAGCGGTCCGACCCCTGGGGCGACGCGTGACAGTTGGACGATCCAGTGTTGCATAATCAATTTCACCGCCCGGTTTGACCGTATTATCGACCACTTTCGTAGGGGCGACAGCCGGACGACGTAATTCCTCCTGGCCGCCAAGCCCGGTGGCAACCACTGTGACTCGCAACTGATCTGCCATTGCCGAGTCGATCACAGTACCCACCACTACGGTAGCATTATCCGAAGCGAATTCCTTCACGGTATCGCCAACATCTGCGAACTCACCGAGAGCTAGATCTGGCCCGGCGGTGATATTGACCAGGATACCCTTCGCACCCCGCAAATCGATATCTTCCAGCAGCGGACTCTGCACTGCAGCCTCAGCTGCCTCTATGGCCCTGTTTTCGCCGTTAGCATTACCACTACCCATCATCGCCATGCCCATTTCAGACATCACTGTGCGCACATCAGCGAAATCGACGTTGATCATGCCTGGCCGGATAATAAGATCCGCTATACCCTGAACCGCTCCGAGGAGAACATCATTCGCGGCCTTAAAAGCATCGAGCAAGGAGGTCGACTTACCGAGCACCGCCAGCAGCTTTTCATTGGGTACGGTAATCAGCGAATCAACTCGCTCCTTCAGCTCCCTGATACCTTCATCAGCAATCGCCATGCGTTTGCCACCTTCAAAAATAAAGGGTCTGGTCACCACGGCTACCGTGAGTATGCCCAGATCACGGGCCACATCGGCGACGATGGGCGCAGCACCGGTACCGGTACCGCCACCCATGCCTGCAGTGACAAATACCATGTCCGCACCCTCAAGCACATCGGCGATCCTGTCCCGGTCTTCCATGGCCGCCTGACGACCCAGTTCCGGGTTTGCACCGGCACCCAAACCCTTGGTGAGACCATTACCCAGCTGCAACAGCGTGCTTCCGGTAATATCTTTAAGCGCCTGAGAATCAGTATTGGCGCAGATAAAATCCACCCCCTCGACCTGATTATCAATCATGTGTTTAACGGCATTGCCACCTCCGCCGCCGACACCGATCACTTTTATTTCCGCACCTTCCGGAATATTGTCAACAATTTCAAACATATCAATCACCCCTCGGTTTACATCAGTTTTTCAGTTATTACTTATAAAATATTACAAATGATCCTGAAACCAACGTCTGATCCGCTCGATCAGGCCGCCGCCAGGTTTACCCTTACTCGCTTTACCACCACTACGGTGCTGTTGCATGCCATACAACAACAGCCCCACACCCGTTGAATAAATCGGGTTATTTACGATATCCGTCAAACCACGGATATTCTGCGGACAACCCAGCCGCACCGGCATATGAAAAATCTCTTCTGCCAATTCCACCACGCCCTCCATCTTCCCCGTGCCGCCCGTCAACACGACACCGGCGGCCACCAGATCTTCAAAACCACTGCGGCGCAATTCCGCTTGCACCAGGGTTAATAATTCGTCGTAACGCGGCTCTACCACTTCCGCCAATGCCTGGCGAGACAGATCGCGATGGGGGCGGTCACCGACACTCGGTACCTTGATGGTTTCCTCTGGCCGGGCCAGCTTGGCCAGCGCACAGGCGTATTTGATTTTTAATTCTTCGGCGTGGGCTGTGGGCGTACGCAACGCCATGGCTATATCATTTGTCACCTGGTCGCCAGCGATGGGAATAACACCGGTATGGCGAATAGCCCCATCGGTAAAAATCGCTATATCGGTGGTGCCACCACCGAGATCAACCATGCAAACGCCCAGCTGTTTTTCATCATCAGTCAACACGGCGTAACTGGATGCCAGTTGTTCGAGAATGATATCCTCGACTTCCAGCCCACAACGGCGGATACATTTTTTAATATTTTGTGCCGCATTGGCGGCGCAGGTGACCAGGTGCACTTTCGCTTCCAGCCGTACTCCCGACATACCCAGAGGCTCACGAACCCCTTCCTGACTATCGATAATGAATTCCTGGGGCAGCACGTGAAGTATTTCCTGATCGGCCGGTATAGCGACAGCTCGCGCCGCATCAATAACACGCTCGACATCCATGGGTAACACTTCGCGATCACGAATCGCCACAATGCCATGGGAGTTAAGGCTGCGAATATGGCTGCCGGCAATGCCGGCATACACTGAGTGAATATGACAGCCAGCCATCAGCTCGGCTTCTTCAATAGCTCTCTGAATAGCCAATACCGTTGATTCGATATTGACCACAACACCCTTTTTCATCCCCGATGAACGGTGCATTCCCGTCCCTACAATTTCCATTTGACCATCGGCACCAATCACACCTACGATTGCAACGACTTTCGAGGTACCAATATCAAGCCCGACTATCATTTCCTCGTTATTCCCGTTCGCCATATTCACAACCCCATCTTCAGCGCTTTACAGCTCATTTCTAACCAGCCGACCACAAGCCATCACCGCCACGACACCGCGATCCCATTTTCATAGCGAGCATCAATCGCCAGTACTTCATCCTTGCGCTCCTTCAACTCATAGACCCAGACACGCAAAAAGCGGTGCACTTTGGCCAGTACTTTGTGTTGACCCAACAACACCGCAAAACCAGCATCCAGACGCATACGCCAGTGATGATGTTTGTCCATGCCAAACTCATTTACCTTAAGGCCATGGCCAAGCAACAAGTCACTGATATCACGGTACTCACGCATCACTACCTGCACGCTTCCCGGCGGCCCTGACAGAAAAGGTAAAGCCGTTAATGTACTAGCATCGTCAATGTGCATTATCTGCCCGCTATTATTGACGAAACTGTGCTCTCCCCAACGTGCGATGGCGACTTCTTCTACGACTGAAATCTCTATCCGGTCGGGCCAGTAGCGACGTACGGTTGCCTCGGCAATCCAGGGATGTGCTTCTAGCGTTGCGCACAGAGCATCAATATTCAGACTTAAAAAACCTCCATTCATAGTGGCGCTAACCACGGTCTCCAGCTCGCTCCTGCTTACCCGTTGCAAGGGGCTGGCAATGGCAACTGTCATTACCGGCACATCCAGCCATCGATAAAGCAGGAATCCCGCCCACACCGTAGCGCACAACATTGCCACCACGAACAAGGTGATCAGCATCCCTCCCAGACGTGGCAACCACTGCAAATTTAATCGCTGCCAGAAGGTATCCCTCACTACGGCCTGCTGATATTGGCGCTGCATGCTCATGCCGTTGACTTCACCTTTGCACCCATTAAGTCAACCACCGAGGCCTGCAATATATCCACCAGTAGCCTGTTAAACGACAATCCGTCCGCAACAGCAGCCATCGGCACAAGACTATGATCGGTCATGCCCGGCACTGTATTAACCTCCAGCACGTAAAACTCACCATCACTGCCGACCATCAGGTCCACTCGCGCCCAACCCTGGCAACCCAGGCTATCGTAGGCGCGCAGGGCCAGTGCCTGCACGATACCTTCCTGCTCGCTAGACAAGCCGCAGGGGCACAGATAACGTGTATCGTCGGCAACGTATTTAGCCTGGTAATCGTAAAAAGGACGCTCTGTCTCTAATTTAATAGTTGGCAAAACTCTGCCATCGACCACAGCCACCGTATATTCCGCACCGGCCAACCACTGCTCGGCAAGCACATACCGATCGAATTTCCGCGCTAGCTGCCAGGAAGTTTCCAGCTCCGCAGCAGAGTCGGCTCTACTCATACCCAGACTGGACCCTTCACTCGCAGGCTTGACCATAACGCTGCCGCCCAGGGTCTCAAGCACATCGTCCCACTGACTATTTTCATCCAGTACTGCAAAGGGAGCCGTGGGCAGACCGATACCCCACCAAAACTGTTTGCAGCGAATCTTGTCCAGAGCCAGTGCCGAAGCGAGCACACCGCTGCCCGTATAAGGCACGCCCATACTTTCCAGTGCTCCCTGCACAACACCGTCTTCGCCGCCGCAGCCGTGCAACAGAATAAACACTCTGTCAGGTTGCATGGCCCGTAACTGTTCAATCCAGTCGCTGCCAGCATCCAGTCCGATAGCGTCAACCGCCTGCTCCTGCAAACCTCGCAACACCGCTTCACCACCTAGTATCGATACCTCGCGTTCGGCTGACTGGCCACCGTAAAGCACCACCACACGACCGAAATCGCTGACGCCCACAAATGTTGCCTGGCTCTTATCGCTAACCATTACTGAAAACGACTCTCCGCCAATAATTTAACCAGTTTGCTGACACTGCCAGCACCTTGTGTGATAACAATGTCTCCTGGACGAACCAGTCCGGCGATAATGTCAGGAACAGCATCGATCGACTCGGCTAACACCGGACTGACACCACAGATTTTTTCACCACTATTTTCGCTACTATAAGTATCGATCGCCGCACATAAGTGTTCACTATCCGCACCCTCTATAGCATCCTCGCCAGCGGCGTACACCGGCACCAATACCAGCGCATCGCATGCTGACAACACACGGACAAAATCATCGAATAAATCCCGGGTACGCGTATAACGATGGGGCTGAAAGACCAGCACCAGGCGTCGCTCTGGCCAGCCGTCACGCACTGCCTTTATGGTTACTTCAATTTCTTTCGGGTGATGGCCATAATCATCCACCAACATGGCACTGCCATTATCATCACCGTTACCATTACCATTACCATTACCATTATCGAGTGGATATTCACCATAGATTTCAAAACGTCGGCCCACCCCTTCAAATCGAGACAGACCATCCTTGATTTGCTGATCAGCTATACCCTCATCAACAGCTACCGCGATGGCCGCCGTTGCGTTGAGGATATTGTGCTCACCAGGAATATTCATGTGCACCTCTAATGGTGCCAGTCCGTCAGGACGTCGCACAGTAAACGTGCTATTGCGTTGTGACAGCTGTACATCCGTGATGCAAAAGTCCGCATCATCTGCAAATCCGTAGGTAAGCACCGGACGGGCAATTCGCGGCATAACATCTCTTACTGTGGGATCGTCGATGCATAGCACAGCGAGTCCATAAAACGGCAAATTGTGCAGAAACTCGACGAAGGTATTTTTCAGGCGCTCAAAATCAAAATCATATGTTTCCATATGGTCAGCATCGATATTGGTTACTACCGCTATCATCGGCTGCAGATGCAGGAACGAGGCATCACTCTCATCAGCTTCCGCCACCAGATAACGACTCTCTCCCAGTTGCGCATTAGTGCCCGCACTGTTAACTCGCCCGCCGATAACGAAAGTGGGCGCCTTGCCCCCCTCGGCGAGAATACTGGCAAGAAGACTGGTGGTGGTTGTTTTACCATGGGTACCGGCCACCGCAATACTGTGGCGGTAACGCATTAATTCAGCCAGCATTTCAGCACGGGGTACTACAGGGATGCGCATCTTCCGTGCCGCAGCGAGTTCCGGATTAGCCTCTTTGACCGCTGAGGACACCACCACTACATCTGTGCCAGACAGATTATCAGCGCTGTGCCCCACAAATACTTCGACGCCCAAACTCCGTAACCTCAGGACATTATTATTCTCGGCCAGATCAGAACCGGAAATCTGGTAGCCCTGATTATTCAGTACTTCCGCTATGCCACACATACCGACACCGCCAATGCCGATAAAATGGATGCGGCGAATGCGACGCATTTCCGGCACTTCATAAACACCGCTCACTTCATGACCTCCTGACATACGTCAGCAACATCACTACTTGCCTCAGGGCGGCTTAAGCCTCGCGCAGCCTGAGCCATCGTCATCAGGCGCTCTCCATCACTCAATAATTCGCTCAGCAAAGCCGCCAGATCGTCTTCATTCAGAGCGCTTTGCTGAATCAATACCGCAGCCTGATTGTCTACCAGCCAACGGGCGTTGGCTGTCTGGTGGTCATCTATGGCGTGAGGGTAGGGAACCAGCACTGAAGCAAGTCCAGCTGCAGTCAATTCTGTTACTGTCAGGGCTCCTGACCGACAAACTACCAGGTCTGCCCACTCGTAGGCCGCTGCCATATCGTCGATAAAAGCCACAGTATTGGCGTCAACTTCAGCGTCGATATAACCCTGTCTAGTCACGTCAATATGGTCGCGGCCGGTCTGATGCAAAACCTCTGGACGTTCCATTAGTGGCACTCGCGACAGGCTTGTCGGTATGACACGATTAAGCGCCAGTGCGCCCAGGCTGCCACCCAACACCAACAAATGGGGACGTTGTCCACTGCCATTTTCGCGACTACTACCCCGACCCTCTATGCCATCGCGATCTCTACGAGCACTTACTCTACAACCACTTTCTCTACGACCACTTGCTCTACAACCAACACCACGCTGCTCAGGCTCAGGAAGATCACTTATCGATTTTCGCACCGTATTCCCACAGTGCTCAGCCCCGGGCAGGCTACCGGGAAATGCCTCCAGCACCCGCGTAGCAATTTTGGCGAGCAATCGGTTAGTCGTCCCGGCAACTCCATTTTGCTCATGAATCACCAACGG
>Ga0164315_10002956_pt1 | contig 13105 bp, 8 predicted proteins | sample GuaBasSedimGuay6_FD_113737 | JGI IMG/M metagenome (GOLD analysis project Ga0164315, IMG submission 113737) | Subseafloor sediment microbial communities from Guaymas Basin, Gulf of California, Mexico - Guay6, Core 4569-2, 0-3 cm | ecosystem: Environmental > Aquatic > Marine > Hydrothermal vents >... | reverse complement strand
TTTCCATTCCAGCGCGCAGGTTCTGTAGCAACTGTTTTGGTATCGTGCCAATAGGAGGCAACATACTTTTTGTCAAACCTTATCTTTTGTTTTAAAGTATCTTCCTGACACTGCACTAAATTGCTAAAGGGAGTGATACAGAAAAAGAAAAGAATTATTTTAATCAGGAAATATTTCAATATTCATGTATTTCATTTAACACTCAACCCAGAACCCAACTCAAAACTCTAAACACTCAACTCAGAACTTTTATTCATTATTCCATTTTCTTCGCTTCTTCCCAAAAAACATCCATTTCGGCAAGGGTCATATCTTTTAATGATTTTCCAAGGTCAGTGGCTTTACTTTCAAGATGTTGAAACCGTTTGATAAATTTTTTATTGGTTCTTTCCAAAGCATCTTCAGGATTTACATCAATAAAGCGGGCATAATTTACAAGGGCAAAAAGCAAGTCGCCCAATTCATCCTCCATATTGTCTTTATTACCAGTAAAGTCCACTTCATGTTTCAGCTCATTCATCTCCTCTAAAACCTTATCCCATACCTGTTCCGGTTCTTCCCAGTCAAAACCGACCCCTTTTACTTTTTCCTGAATACGGTAAGCTTTTACCAGCGGTGGTAAGGATACAGGTACACCTGATAAAACCGATTTTCGGCCTTCTTTTAGTTTGAGTTTTTCCCAGTTATCTTTAACCGTTTTCGCATCATTCACTTCCACATCACCATAAATATGTGGATGACGGAAAACCAACTTTTCATTGATATAATTTAAAACATCGCCCATGTCAAAGTTATTGGTTTCAGAACCAATCTTTGCATAAAATACAAGGTGCAGCATTAAATCGCCCAGCTCTTTTTTAATACCATCAATGTCTTTATCAAGCACCGACTCTGATAATTCATAGGTTTCTTCGATGGTCAAATGTCGGAGGCTTTCAAAGGTTTGTTCCTTATCCCATGGACATTGTGCCCTTAAATCATCCATAATTTCCAGCAGCCGTTTAAACGCACTGATTGTTTCATTCATGTTTGTCATGCGAAAATGTAAAAAAAGGTGTAAAATTTATTTCTGGTGTAAAAATAATTGAATATCCTTAATCATACCAGTAAATATTTTGTCTCGCAGATATCGCAGAATACCGCAGAATTTCGTTTTTTTATCTGCGTTATTAGCGTAATCTGCGAGAAATATTCCATTATTACTTCTTTATTTACCTTTCTGGTATCAAAGCGGATTATCAAAAAAACAATAAATCCTTTGAAGGAATACTTATTTTAAATAACATCCAAATTGTCAAGAAGAGAAAGTAATTCAGCTGACTTAAATGGTTTGCCTAAGTACTGATCAATTCCGGCATCAAGCAATTTCTGTTGCTCGCCATCTCTTGAAAATGCTGTAACAGCAATTATTTGGGTTTTTTTATGATCATTGTAAGATTCGTATTCCCTGATCAATCGGGTTGCCTGGATTCCATCCATCACGGGCATCTGGATATCCATAAGGACCACATCGTAATTGTTGCGCTTAAATAAACCAAGACCAACTTTTCCATTCTCAGCTACATCAGCACTATGCCCGTTTTTAACTAAAATGTTTGTTGTTAATTGCTGATTTAAAATATTATCCTCTACAATCAATACTTTTAATTGCTTTTTGTATGATATCTTTTTAGGTTTTTTGACTTCTTCAGTATGATCAATGGATTGCGGAATTTGCATTTTGACCTTAAACCAGAAATTGGATCCTTTTTCTATTTCGGAAGTAATGCCAATTTCACCATCCATCAATTCAACAAGCTGTTTACAAATGGCCAGACCCAATCCTGTACCACCTTGTTTTCTTTTAGCAGCAGCATGCGTTTGTGAAAATGGTTTAAATAGTTTTTCCTGGCTGGATTGGGCAATTCCAATACCTGTATCAACCACATCCACATTCAGGATAAACGAAGTAAGGTTTTTATTTTTGTCAAGGTGATTTAAGATTTTATGACCAACCTTAATGGTAATTCCTCCTTTATCAGTAAACTTGAGGGCATTGTTTACCAGGTTTATCAATACCTGTCCTAACCTGGTTGAGTCACCCTTGATAATCTCAGGTATACTTTTTTCAATTTCAGAAGTGAGATACAAATTTTTCTGTTTAGACATGACATCGTGCATGGTTACCACTTCGTTTATAAGTGCACGTATATTAAACTCCCGGTCTTCAAGAACAATTTGCCCTGCTTCAATTTTTGAGAAATCCAGGATGTCATTGATGATACTTAACAATGTATTGCCGGAAGTATTGATGACATCAACAAAGCCTTTTTGTTCGGCTGTGAGCCTGGTTTCTGATAGTACCTCGGTAATACCAATGATACTGCTCATGTGATTTCTTATTTCATGACTGATCCCTGCAAGAAACAGTGATTTAGATTTGGTGGCATTTTCGGCTTTTTCTTTCTCTTTTATAAGTTGCGACTCATAAGTTTTTCGGCCGGTAATATCCTTAATGGTTCCTATATGAGCTGGTTTTCCTAAGTAATTGATAAGGCCAACACTGATACTTATATGTAATGTTTCTCCATCCCTGCTAAGCATTTTGAATTCATAGGAAGTGGGGATATCTTCTCCTTTCAACCTTCTGGTGTAATTTGAAACTATTAATTTCAGATCATCCGGGTGAATTAAATCTTTGTATTCCAGGTCATGAATTTCATCCATTGAATATCCGGTAATTTTAGCAAAACTCTCGTTGGCAAAACGAACTCTTTCATTCTGTAAAACAAATATTCCATCCTGAATACTTTTAATCAAAGAAACATGTTTCTCGTCACTTTCTTTGAGCTCTGACAATGCTTTTTCAAGCAATATTTTTTGCTCAGTAATTTTTTTATTCTTTGTTTCGAGAATGATTCTGGCTTTTTTATAGACCCTTGACCGGGTGTAAAAAACCAAAAATAAAGCAAGTATGAATAGTCCGATACTGGCCACAGCATAAATAATATATCGCTGTGTTTCTATTTTCAGGTTTTTCAGTTCATTGTCTTTTGTGATGATTTTCAATTGCTGATCCTTATTCCTGAAATTATATCTTGTTTCAATTTCAGCTATTTGCTGGCTGCTTAACTGATTATATATAGAATCCTTCAGGTCAGAAGCCATCTGAAAATATTCAAACGTCTTTTGATAATCTTTTTTCTCTTCATAGTATCCGGCAATATCGAAGTAAGAGTCCATCAACAAGTGCTTGGCACCTATTTTTTCTGCTATTTCGGCGGCGTTCAAAAAATAGCTAATGGCTTGTTTGTCTTTTTTTAGCATTAAATATACGCCACCAATATTCCGAATTGTATTGGCCTCCGACCATAAATTTTCCTGTCCGATTTCTATTGTTAATGCTTGATTGAATAATTCTAAAGCCTTGGTATATTCACCCTTATCATAATATACAGTACCCAGATTATTTAAGGTTGTTGATTTTATATCTGGAATGTCAACTTGTTCAATTAGCTCAAGCGATTTTTCATAATATTTTAATGAACTGTCCAATTGATACAATTGCGAATAAGTGCTGCCAATATTGTTGTAAGTATCAAGTATTCCTTTTAATTCATCCAAAGTTGTATAAATTTCGACACATTTATAATAAAGGTTCAAAGCTTTATCAAATTGATTGAGGCGATAATATATGTTACCCAGGTTTAATGAGGCACTTGCAACTCCAGCTTGATTTTCTAAACGTGTCTCAATTTCAAGGGATCTAATATAATAGCCTACAGCCATATCATAATCGCCCAATACTTCATAAATAAGTCCAATATTGTTGCATGCGTCTGAAATCCCTTTTTCATAATTGTTAACCTCACTCAATTCGAGCGACTTAACATAATATTCAAGGGCGAGTTTATATTGTTCCAGGAAATAATAGCCATTTGCCATTCTGTTTAAAGCACGGGCTTTTTGAATTTCATTGTTATTCTTTTTTGCGAGTTCAAATGAGGATTTGGCATAATCAACACTTTTAAGCGGGTCAACATACCAGTATTCCTTTGAAATATCCAATAAAAGCTCAAATCTTTCATCTCCTTCTTTTATCTCCAACTCCAGTTCAAGGCTGTCAAGTTGCGGAAAAGAAGTTAAACCAACTGTACAAAAAATAAGTACGAGTATTATTTGTAGTTTATTCCTTAGCATTATAATTCTGTCGAATGAATTTGCAATAATATAACAATCGTTTTAAAATGAAGTTTAAAAATATTAGATTTATTCTAATATAACTAAACAAAGAATACTTTTAGTGTTTTGGTCTTGATTTATTATGTTTTGATTATCAGCTTCTTTTCTTCAAAAAGGCTGATTGTTATCTATATTCAAATAAAGAGGTTTTCTTTTAGTCTTTTACAATATTATACAATTATCAGTAAATCTTTAGCTAATAATCCTAGAGATTAATAGGCCTTTGCGAAAACAACTCTTTGTTTTGAAGGATTTCCTGTAAATATACACTTGCCTTCAGCTTCATTTTTACCAAATGGAATTGTGCGAATCGTGGCTTTTGTTTCATTCTTTATTTTTTCTTCAGTTTCAGAAGTTCCATCCCAATGTGCTAAAACAAATCCTCCTTTATTTTCAATTACATCTTTGAACTCGTCCCAGCTATCAATAACATGTGTATTGTTTTCTCTATATGAAAAAGCTTTTTGATACAGGTTTTTCTGAATTTGCTCCAGTAGATGCTCCACTTTACTTTCAATATCAGCCTGTTGAAGAGTTTCTTTCTCCAGCGTATCACGACGGGCTACCTCGATTGTATTGTTTTCCAGATCTCTTGGACCTAAACCCAATCGTACGGGTACTCCTTTAAATTCGTATTCGGCAAATTTCCATCCTGGTTTATAAGTATCCCGGTCATCATATTTTACTGATATGCCTTTATCTTCCAGCGAATTTTTGATTTTTAAAGCAACTTCAGAAATTTGTTCCAATTGCTCTGGTTTACGATAAATGGGAACAATCACCACCTGGATTGGAGCAAGTTTAGGAGGTAATACCAAACCAAAATCATCAGAATGTGCCATGACCAATGCGCCCATTAAGCGGGTTGATACACCCCATGAAGTAGCCCAAACATATTCCAGTTTATTTTCTTTTGATAGAAACTTAACATCAAAGGCTTTGGCAAAATTCTGTCCCAGAAAATGCGATGTTCCAGCCTGTAGTGCTTTGCCATCCTGCATCAAAGCCTCGATACAATAAGTTTCAACAGCTCCGGCAAAACGTTCGTTGGGTGTTTTTGTTCCTTTTAATACAGGAACACCCATCCATTCTTCAGCAAATGTTGCATATATATCAAGTATTTTTTCAGTCTCTTCAATTGCCTCTTGTTTTGTTTCGTGGGCAGTATGACCTTCCTGCCACAAAAACTCAGTAGTTCTTAAAAACAATCTGGTACGCATTTCCCAGCGAACAACATTTGCCCATTGATTGATCAATAACGGCGGATCGCGGTATGATTGGATCCATTTACGATAAGTATCCCAAATTATTGTTTCTGATGTAGGCCGTACTATCAATTCTTCTTCTAATTTGGCATCTTCATCTACCACAACCCCTTTTCCATCAGGTGAATTTTTAAGCCTGTAATGAGTAACTACTGCACACTCTTTGGCAAAACCTTCCACATGTGCAGCCTCCTTACTGAAAAATGATTTAGGTATAAATATAGGGAAGTATGCATTTTGATGACCTGTATCTTTAAACATCTTATCAAGTGCACCCTGCATCTTTTCCCAGATGGCATACCCATAAGGCTTTATCACCATGCATCCCCTTACTGCTGAGTTCTCAGCAAGATCTGCCTTAATTACTAAATCGTTGTACCATTGAGCGTAGTTTTCTTCTCTTGTAGGAAAATCTTTTGCCATATTCTGATTGTGGTATAGTGTTTGTATATTTTCTGTTGTTCTTAATTGCAACAAAAATAAATAAAAAACATATCTATAGGAGGGTATAAAAATGAAAACTTACATAACACTTGCGATCCTCTCAATTTTCATCCTGACTGGATGCTCTTCAACAAAATCGACAGGCGAATATGATGATGTATATTATTCAACGCGTGAAGGAAAGAAAAAAGATAAAAAGAGTAAGAATGCAGATACTCAAGTTGCCAATCCTGATTATTACATCAGTAGTGAGGATGCTGAAACTGATTATTACATCGAAGACTACGAGGCTGGTGAGTATGTAGAATACGAGGAAGACCAACCTTATTATACTTCAAGCGAAACTGAAGTTACCCCACAGGGAACAAACTACATAACCAACAATTATTATGATAGTTATGGTGGCGGATCCGGAGATTATTACGATTATTCATATGCTTCAAGAATCAATAGATTTCACAGCCCATACATAGGATTTAACTATTATGCGCCTTATTATACAGGATATTATTATGATCCATGGTATTGGGATTACTACTATTACAGACCTTCCTTATATTTTAGTTATAATTGGGGTTGGGGATGTGGTTATCCTTACTATTACCCATACAACAACTATTGGTATGGTTATAATGCTGGGTACTCCAATGGTTATTGGGATGGATATTATGCTTCTAACTATTATGGTTATTCTGATAATGGTAACTATTATGGTCCGCGTACATCAGGAAGCAGCACAAATAGCTCAAATAGCAAAGCAAATGGTTATTATCCATCTACATCAAATACAATAACACGATCAAATTATCTTGAACGCACAACACCTGTTTTAGCAGATGTATCTGGAGCTGAAAGGTCTTCCACAAGTATCACTACAGGTCCTGGAAGGACAAGTACAAATACTACAAACCCAAATTTAAGTAGTGATCGTACTGCTTCTAAAGTAAACACTTCATTAAAAACAGATGGTAATGCAACACCTGTAGCAAAACAACCTGTAAAAACTGATAGAACTAGAACAAATGCAATAATAGCCGGAGGTACAAAAACAGCTAAACCTCAAAATGAAGTTAGTAAAACACCTCAGCAAAAAACTTCAACTAAGCCAAGGTATACTTATAAGAAGCCAGCAACTAAAACTAAGACTAAGTATCAGCCCGGTCAGGATATAGGCGGTAGCAGACAAACCAAACCTACTCAAAAGTATACCAAACCAACAAATGTTTCTTCACAGAATAACAGTAGAAATAGTGGTCAAAAAAATACATCTGGTAGAAATACACAGACTTATACCAAACCATCGTCTACTTATAACAAAAGTTATAATAAACCAACACGTTATAACAATAATGGTGGAAGCAGTCAACCTGCACGTACTACTAAAACATATAATACACCAACACGGACAAACACAAAAAGCTATAGTCAACCATCGAAGACTACACGCACTTATAGTAGTCCAAGTAATTCTGGCAACAGTAGAAGTTATTCTTCTCCAAGCAGATCTTCTGGTAGCAGTAAGTCTTATTCTTCACCATCAAGGTCATCTTCATCACCTTCCCGCTCAAGTAGCGGAAGTGGTTCCAGGTCATCAGGTAGTGGAGGTTCAAGGTCAAGTGGAGGAAGAAGATAAGTTATTGACATGAAAAAGATAACACTAACCATAGCATCAATTATAGCACTCGTACCAATCACATTTTCACAAAATGATGTGGATGCCTTACGCTATTCTACAACTACATTCGGAGGAACTGCAAGGTATATGGCGATGAGTGGGTCTTTTGGGTCTTTGGGAGCAGATTTTTCTGTGTTGAGTACCAATCCGGGGGGAATCGGATTGTATAAAAAGTCCGAATTTACCTTTACACCTGCATATTATTTAGGAGAAACAAAATCTGACTATAATAACACAACAGCATGGGATAATAGAAGTAATTTTAATGTAAGCAATGTGGGTTTTGTTTTTGCTTCCGAGCGTAACGAAAAAGCCATTGTAAGAAACTGGCAATTTGGAATGGGAATGAACCGTTTGAATAATTTCAACAATCGGATGATTATACAGGGATATAATGATGAAAATTCAATTATTGATACTTATGTTGACAATGCGAATGGTGTTAATTATGAGAATATAGAAAATGATCCTTATGGCGATTATGCCTATGACCTGAACCTGGCCTGGGAAACATACGCGATAGATACCATCCCTGGAACAACAGATCAGTATTTCGGGGCGATTCCTCCAGGTGGAGGAATTTTGCAAAGAAAAGATGTTGAAACCTGGGGGTCAATGAATGAGCTATTGTTCTCGTTTGGAACCAATGTTGGCGATCGTCTTTATTTAGGAGCAAGTTTTGCATTCCCTTTTATCAGGTACTTTGAACAGTCAACTTATACTGAAACAGATAAAGAAAACAACATGCCAGATTTTAATAGCATCTATGTTTTTGAAAACTTAAGAACCAATGGAGCAGGATTTAATATGAAGTTTGGGATGATCCTCAGGGTTACTAACTTTTTGCGCATTGGAGGAGCAATTCATTCTCCTACATGGTATGGTATGCGCGACTATTGGAATACCGAAATGGGAACTAAGTTTGATAATAATGATTCTTATAATTCTTATTCTCCTTATGGTACCTACGATTATGACCTGGAAACTCCCTGGAGGGCAATGGGAAGTGTGGCAATTGTTTTATGGAGATTTATGCTATTGAATGCAGAATATGAATATGTTGATTATTCTGCTGCCCGATTGCGCAGTCCGGGATATAATTTTATAGATGAGAATGATGCCATCAGATCAAAATATACTGTGGGTAATAATATTAAAGTGGGAACAGAACTTCGCTTTGGTCATTTTGCCCTCCGTGGTGGAATCGGGTATGTGGGTAGTCAATTTGCAAATGATAAAAATGGCGAGCAGATTAATGATGGTGAAAAATACTATTATTCTGGTGGATTTGGTTTCAGGGATAAAAACTTTTTTGCCGACCTTGCTTATGTGAGATCAGAAACCAAGGAAGATTACTATTTATATGGTTCTGAAAATATATCGGTTAACCCGTCAAACAACGAAATTATTACAAATAATGTTCTTTTGACTGTTGGTTTTAGATATTAAAAAGGCTGTCAATTTAATAACAGCCTTTGTGGTCTCCTTATTTCTTTCTCATGCTTAGTACTGTAGTAACTTACTCTAGCGACAATTCCATATTTTCAATGCGGTGAATTCCAGCCTTGGCTTTTTGACTAATACTATTTTTGTATTCTTCATTTTTCATCGATTGGGCTTCCTTATAATAGGATATTGCCTTATTATATTCACCTTTATCTTCATAAATATTTCCAAGCTTTAAAGCTGAATTGGCTGCATAGTAAAATTCAGATTCAGAACCATTCTGGATTGTTTTGTCGTAAAAGGGAATACTATTATCAGGTTTACCCCACTCATGGTATATTCTTCCAATACGATAAGTAAATTCCAACGAATCTTTTTCATTTTGTAAAAACCCGGAGGATGTATTCCCTGTCATCGCTGCAAGTGCCTTTTCATAATAACCACCATCAAACAATATCCGGGATTTTAACAAATGTATATTGGGTATTTCACCATTCTCTGCTTCCCGTTCTGCCTGTTTATCAGCATCTATAATATCATTGCCATATTGATTAACCTTCGCAATATATTCTTTGTATTTACCAATATCATTTTTTACCAGGTAATACCATGCAATTTTCTGATATGAATCTTTGATATAATTCATGCCCTTAAAATTTGTCACGTATTTGATAAAATATTGATTTGCATCCTTATCTAACCGATACAGCTTGGCAAGTCCGGTCAGGTAATCCAAATAATCAAATGGGAAGTATTCAGCACCTGTTGGCCTTGAAAGCAAAAGATCAATGGCCTTATCATTTAAACCATTACTCATATATATCCTCGAAATGGCATAAATGGCCAATGGATTATGGAAACTGCTACTATCGTTGCCAATCAGATCGATATATTCAAGTGCTTTTTCTTTATTGGTTGAGAGGTTCATTTGGATAAAGCTCATGTAAAATAAACATTCAGCTTTAAAATGACTGTATTCCTCTTGTGTGATAGCTGCATCTAATACAGTGAGAATTTCACTTACCCCCTGGTCTATTGTTCCTTCAATGCCGACAAGTTTTTTAATCCAGTTGTAATTGTCGGGAACAGTACCTATGAGTGTATGCAATAAGCCAAGATTGATCAAATTGGGCAAAAATTCCGGAAACTCTTTATTGTTTTTTTCTAAAAGCCGGTATGCCTTATTAATTTCAAAAGTGGCTGAAACGTATTCTTTAAATTTTGTTCGGGTAAAAGCCCATTGCAAATATACCTGTGCAAGGCTGTACCTGTAATAAGGTGAACTTTCATCACCATCTTTCAAGCGGTCGATTACATCATCTTTTAGTTTTTCCAGCTTGTCAAACTCTGCTTCTTCTTCGCCAATAAAAACAGTCAGGAAATAAATATAGTTATCCAACAAATATGGAATGTTGTTGTTTGGGTTATTTCTTTTCTCCTGTTCTATTAATTGGCTACCTTCCGAAAACTTAAGGTTGATAATGGCGGTATATGCCTCGTTACAATTTTTGTTAAAATCATAATTGTACTGGCTAAAAGCCAGATTTACAACAAAAAACAGAAAAAATATTAAACCAAATTTTCGCATCTTATATGGATTATGCAAAGTGTAAAAATAAAAAAAAGAGGGGAAACAATCAACCCCTCTTTTTAATACGTATTTGGCTTATTTTAGTTTTCTTTATTTACGATATTGGCAATGTCCTCATCAACGAGGATTCTTCCACAATATTCGCAAACGATAATTTTTTTGTGCATCCTGATATCCAATTGAGATTGAGGTGGGATTTTATTGAAACAACCACCACAAGCATCACGCTCAATTTGTACAACGGCTAATCCGTTTCTTGCATTTTTACGGATACGCTGGTAGGCAGTTTTTAACCTGTCTTCAATAAATTCCTGATTTTTCTCAGATTTGTCAATCAGGTCACTTTCCTCTTTTTTGGTATCAGCAACGATATCGTCCAATTCAGCTTTTTTTGCAGCCAGGTTGGCCTGGAGGTCTTTTAAGATTTCATTGGATTTTTCAATTTCATCCTTAATCGCGTCCAGCTTAAAATTGGTTTCTTTGATTCGTTTTTCGTTTAACTGAATTTCCAGTGTTTGAAATTCCATTTCTTTTGAAAGTGAATCGTATTCCCGATTGTTGCGAACATTCATTTGTTGCTTTTCGTATTTTTTAATCATCGTTTCACTTTCTTTCATCGCGTTCTCTTTTTCAGCAACCTGCGTTTTCAGTGAATCGGTCTCCTCCTTAAAATTGTTGATACGTGTTTCAAGGCCGGCTATTTCATCTTCCAGGTCTTGTACCTCCAGAGGCAATTCACCTCTGACTATTCTAATTTTATCAACTTGTGAGTCAATTTGTTGTAAAGTGTAAAGCGCAATCAAACGTTTTTCAATGGTAATCTCATCTTTTGTTTTTACCTGTTTAACAACTACAGGCTTTTCTTCCACTTTTTCTTTTGCTTTTTTTGCCATAATATGTTGACTTATATGTAATTAACAGAGTTTGTGTTCGTTTTTGAAATAAGGACTGCAAAATTAGAAAAATTTTCCTTTAATACACTATAAATTAAATCTTTTGCATACTGTTCACTTTCAAAATGTCCTATATCTGCAATTATCAATTTATCTTCAGCTTCAAAAAAGTCGTGGTATTTTACATCTCCGGTAATATAAATATCGGCCTGGGTAGCAATGGCATTTTTAATCAGGAAACTCCCTGAACCACCACAAACGGCTACTTTTTTTATTTTCTTTCCCAGCAAATTAGAGTGTCTTACACATCCAGCTCCAAAAGTTTGTTTGAGACTTTTTAAAAAATCCATCTGATCTGCTTCATTTTCAAGCTCACCAATCATTCCTGCCCCAACACGATCAAATTTATTTCCAAGGAAATATATATCGTAAGCCACTTCTTCATAGGGATGTGCTTCGAATAAAGCATTCAGAATTTCATTTTCCTTATAAAATGGATATACAGTTTCAATACGAACTTCATCCTCATAATGTAATTTTCCTTTTTCACCAACGAAAGGATTTGATTCGTCTGAACCCTTAAACGATCCCGTACCTGAAACATTAAAACTGCAGCTATCATAATTTCCAATATTTCCAGCACCAGCATCAAAAATGGCTTGTCTTACTTTTTCAACATGATCTGTTGGACAAAATGTAACCAGCTTTCGAAGTATTTCTTTTTTAGGAGCAAGAATTTTGCAATTCTTTAAACCGATTTTATCGCAAATAATGGCATTTATCCCATTGTCAACATTGTCGAGGTTGGTGTGGATGGCATAAATAGCAATATTGTTTTTAATGGCTTGCTCTACAATTCTTTCTACAGCATTTTTGCCGGTGATACTTTTCAGACCACTAAAAATTAACGGATGGTGAGAAATGATCAGGTTGCAATTGTTTTGGATGGCTTCTTGTATTACCTTTTCTGTAACATCGAGGGTTATCAATACTTTTTTTACATCGTCTTTTTTATGACCGATTAATAAACCTGAATTGTCGTATGACTCCTGCAATGATATGGGAGCAAGTTGTTCCAGTACATTTGTAATTTCTTTAATTTTCATTGGGGTGTAATTTATCTTTCAAAATTAACTTAATTTTCCACTTGATTTTAAGGATATACATTCAAAACTATTTGTAATTTTACCATGTGAACCTCTTACGCTTAATATTATATCCCATTAGCCTATTGTATGGCCTTATCACTATGATACGCAATAAGTTTTTTGATAAAAAAATACTAAAATCAAAATCCTTTAAAATCCCGGTGATCTCTGTTGGCAACTTAACAATGGGTGGTACAGGTAAATCGCCGCATGTTGAATATTTGATTCGGTTGTTGGGAAACGATTATAACGTAACGACCCTAAGCCGGGGTTATAAAAGAAAAACAAAAGGTTTTATTTTAGCTGATGAAAACACCTCAGCCGGTGAAATTGGCGATGAACCTTTCCAGTTTAAATCAAAATTTGAAAATATCCAGGTGGCTGTGGATGAGAAAAGGGTTCATGGGATTGAAAAGATACTG
>Ga0164315_10002955_pt1 | contig 13113 bp, 9 predicted proteins | sample GuaBasSedimGuay6_FD_113737 | JGI IMG/M metagenome (GOLD analysis project Ga0164315, IMG submission 113737) | Subseafloor sediment microbial communities from Guaymas Basin, Gulf of California, Mexico - Guay6, Core 4569-2, 0-3 cm | ecosystem: Environmental > Aquatic > Marine > Hydrothermal vents >... | reverse complement strand
GGAAGACGCACCACCTGCGCCACCGGATCCATGCTATCCCTTGGTCACCAGGCACTTACGCCTGCCGACTGCGCCATCGACGGCGCAGTCACGCCAACGGGCGACCGAAGGGGGCGGGCGCGAGGCAGCAACGGAACGCCGGTGCGTGGGCTCTCTCGCGGATCGACCAGCGATCATGCGTGGCCTTGCGCTCACGACGCATGAACGGGGATCGAACAGTGCGCCGCGGGCGGCGCAGTCGTCATCCGCAACACCCTTGACACCAACAACTTGCGCGATATCGATGGCGCACGCAGTATCAATCCCGGCGGCAACCGAACGCGGGCTGCTATAGCCCGATGCCCGCGTCGATGATGGCGCGTTGGATCGCTTCGGCGTGCTGGCGTCCGCGCGTTTCGAGGTGGAACTCGACCTGTACGACGCCCAGGGGCAGATCGGGCGTGTCGCGGCGATAGGCGATGTGCAGCACGTTGAGTTGGTGCTCGGCGAGTAGCTGGAAGATCTCCGCCATCTTGCGCGGCTTGGATCCGCGGCGGTCCATCAGCTTGACGCGAATGCGCAGGTGACGGCGCTCCTCGACCAACGCCCGCCGGAAGTAGCGCATCTTCTCGAACGTATCGACGTTGCCGCCGGAGAGAATAGCGACAGCCGGTCCGTCGGGCAGGCGCACCTTGCCGTCGAGCAGCGCCGCGACGGTCACGGCGGCAGCCGGTTCGGGAGCGACGTGCGCATGCTCGTCGAGCGCGAGCATCGCCTGGCAGATGGACGTGTCGCTCACCGTCACCATGTCGTCCACGTAGCGCTGCATCACGTCGAAGCAGCGTTCGCCCACGTACTGCACCTTGATGCCGTCGGCGATCGTGTGAACGATGTCGGTCGGACGGCGCACCTTGGCGTGGAACGACTCCACCGCGGACGCCGCACCCTCCGCCTGCACGACGAGGACGCGCACGTTGGGCCGCTGCGACTTGATCGCCACGGCGACTCCCGAGATGAGCCCCCCGCCGCCCACCGGAACGAGCACCGCGCGCACGTCCGGCAACTGGTCGAGAATCTCCAGGCCGATCGTGCCCTGTCCCGCCATGACGAGTTCGTCGTCGAACGCGTGCACCAGAACGGCGCCCTCCGCCTCGGCAAGCTCGCGCGCATAGTGGCACGCCTCGTCGTAGCTCTCGCCCTTCAGGATCACTTCGGCGCCGTATCCCTCGGTCGCCTCGCGCTTCGTCAGCGGCGCGTACTCCGGCATGACAATGCGTACCCGCGCGCCTGCGGCGGTTCCCGCCAGCGCAACCCCCTGCGCATGATTGCCCGCCGACGCGGCGACAATCCCCTGCCGTCGCTCCGCTTCGCTGAGCGCGGCAATGCGCGCCGCGGCCCCGCGAATCTTGAAACTGCCCGTGCGCTGGAAAAGCTCCTGCTTCAGGTGGACCTTAGCCCGCGTCGGGAATCTGCGATTGAGGCTGTTCGGAAAATGCAGCGGCGTAAGGTTAAACGTCCCCTTACCCCTCAAAGCCTCCGCGGCGCGAATCTGATCCAGCGAGAGCATGCCGTCCTCCTCATCGGCCGTTGGGTTGCTCCAACGTAAGTCCCGTAGAATGACGCGAATATGCCGCTCTACGATGGTTTGCGCGCCGAAAACGACGACACTGCCGCCGTGCGAAAGGACAAACGCCGCACCGCCGCGAACCTGCGGCGCCTGCGCGACGCGATGAAGGCGCACTTCCACGCGCAGTTCGGCGAGGTCGAGGCGCGCCGCCGCGGCACGCTGCGCCTCGCCACATGGAACATTCGCGAATTCGACTCGAGCAAGTACGGCGAACGCATGCCCGAGTCACGCCGCTACATCGCGGAGATCATCGCGCAGTTCGATCTCGTCGCCGTACAGGAAGTGCGCGAAAACCTGAGCGCGCTCAAGGACGTGATGCGGCTGCTCGGTCCCGACTGGAGGTTCATCGCCACCGACGTGACCGAGGGCACCGGCGGCAACCGCGAGCGCATGGCGTTCCTCTACGACAAGCGGCGCGTCTGGTTCCGCAACATCGCCGGCGAACTGGTGCTCAAGAAGGCGTCGCGCATCAAGCATCCGAGCGACGTGCGATTGCGCTTCGCGAAGGGCATCGAGTTGGAACTGCCCGAAGGCACGCAACTCGAGTCGCCGCACAGCGTGCACACCTACCAGCGCAGCGGAAAACATCGGCTCAAGGAAGAGGCGGAGGTCAAATTGCCCGCGGGGACATGGGTGCGATTGCCCGACAAGGCGTCACTGGTGCTGCCCGCCAAGCAGGTGGTCGAACTCGACGGCGAGGGCGGTGTCGTGCTGCCGCCGGGCGACATGGTCACGCTCGAAGGCAAGCTCGAGGTCGATCTGCCCAAGAGCAGCTTCATCGGCGACGCGCTGCAGTTCGCGCGCACGCCGTTCATCGTCTCGTTCCAGGCGGGCTGGCTCAAGCTCAACCTGTGCACCGTGCACATCTATTACGGCAAGGGGAACATCGGCCTCAAGCGGCGCAACCAGGAGATTCGGCGCCTTACCGAAATGCTCGCCAAACGCGCCGTGAAGGACGCGAAGGCGGATGCCGACACGTTCTTCGTCGTGCTGGGCGACTTCAACATCGTCGGCAAGCACCACGAAACGATGAAGTCGCTGCGCACGAACGGATTCGACGTGCCGGAGGCGTTGGAAGGGGTTCCGGGGAGCAACGTCAAGCAGGACAAGGCGTACGACCAGATCGCCTACTGGACCGATCCCGACGGACCCGACAAGCCGCCCGAGCAGGTCGCCAGCATGGAGGTCGTGGCCGCGGGCGTGTTCGACTACTTCGACCACGTATTCCGCACCGAGGACGAACCGACCTACGCCGCGCGCATGGCCAAGATGCAAAAGGACGGGGGCGCGGAAGAGGGCGCCACACCGTGGAAGTACCGCGACTGGCGCACGTACCAGATGTCCGATCACTTGCCGATGTGGATCGAACTGCGCACCGACTTCGCCGACGAGTTCCTAGACGAAGTATCTTGACGAGTACGGCGTCTGACGCGTTTGTTCCAAGTTACGGGTGAATTCAGCTTTCCAGCGCTTCGCGGACGCGGCCGACCATGCGGGCCGACGGCGAGAGCGTGCGGCTCTCCTCGTCCTTCCACTTGGCGGGGCACGCCTCGGTGGTCTTGCGCGAAACGTAGAGGCTCGCCTTGAACTTGCGCATCAGCTCGTCGATGTTGCGGCCGATGTTGTCCGCACTCACCTCTGCCATCACCAACCGGCCCGTGGGGTCGACCAGGAACGTGCCGCGGCGCGTAAGCCCGGTGGTCGTGTCGTAGACGCCGAAAAGGCGGCCCAGCTTGCCGGTCGTATCGGCGCCCATGGAGTAGGAGACGTCGCTGAGTTCACCCTCGTGGCGCTGCCACGCGAGGTGGGTGAACTTTGTGTCGGTCGAAATCGTCACGATCTCGGCGCCCATCTTCTCGAAACGCGTCTGCTGCTCTGCCAGAGCAGCGAATTCGGTCGCTCAGACGAAGGTGAAATCGGCCGGGTAGAAGAAGAGGATCGACCAGCGACCCGCCGCCTTCGCCTTGGCCAGCTCAAAGCTGCCGAAGTCCTGGGCGGACGGCTCGTACGTGTCGAGGGTGAAGTCGGGAACGCTGTCGCCGACCAAGATGGGATTGCGATAGTCCTGCATCGTGTTGCTCCGAAAGTGTGACGCGGCCATTTTCCTCGGGCGTCAAGGAAGCGACTCAACGCCTCCGAACCCGCGACCCAAGGTGCATATCAGGCCGGTTCGCCGCGAATATTAGGAACAGCTTGGATTCGTTTTTCTCGACGGTCTGCTTACCGAGAATCTACCCGCCGCCGCGCGCCGCGTACTCCTTCGTCAACCGCACGACGACCGGCGCGAGCGCGATCAGGCCGATGAGGTTGGGGAACGCCATGAACGCGTTGCAGATGTCGGCCAGCGACCAGACCACCTCGACGTGCGCGACGGCTCCGATGCCGACGAACAAAATGAAGAACCCGCGGTACCAGGGAACCGCCCGCTCCCCCACGAGGTACTCGAGCGCCTTTTCGCCGTAGTAGCTCCAGCCGAGCATGGTCGAGTAGGCGAAGAGCGGAAGGCCGATCAGGACAATGTAGTGCCCGCCGCGCATGCCGGTCTCGAACGCCTTGCTCGTCAGGGCCGCTCCGGTGGCGCCATTGCTCCATGCGCCCGTCACGATCAGCACCAGACCCGTCATCGTGCAGACGACAATCGTGTCGATGAACGTCTGCGTCATCGAGATCAGCCCCTGCTGGCACGGGTGGTCGGTCTGCGCCGCGGCGGCCGCGATGGGCGCGCTGCCGAGACCCGACTCGTTGGAGAAGAGTCCGCGCGACACCCCCTCGCGCATCGCCAACATGACGCTGCCTCCGAGGAACCCGCCCGTCGCCGCGGTCGGCGTGAACGCGTCGTCGATGATCTGGACGAAGGCGCCGGGAATCGCGTCCGCATGGAGGAACAGGATCGTGAACGTGCCCGCGACATAGAAGAAAATCATGGTCGGCACGAGCACGCCCGTCACCCTGCCGATGCTCTTGATGCCGCCCAGCAGCACGACGCCCGTGGCGACCATCAGAACCAAGCCCGTCACGTAGGGCGGGACATTGGCCGAAGCCTCCAGCGTCGCGGCGATCGTGTTCGACTGCACGACATTGCCGATGCCGAAGACCGACGCGATCACCGTGAAGATGGCGAACATCACCGCCAGCGGCTTCCAACCCAGCCCCCGCGAGATGTAGTACATCGGACCGCCGCACATTTCGCCGCGGTGATCCTTCTCGCGGTACTCGACCGCGAGCACGGCCTCGCTGTACTTGAGCGCCATGCCGACCAGGCCCATCATCCACATCCAGAAGAGCGCGCCGGGACCGCCCGCGGCGATGGCGGTCGCGACGCCGGCGATGTTGCCGGTGCCAACCGTCGCGCTCAGCGCCGTCATGAGCGCCTGGAAATTCGAGATGTCGCCGGCGTCGCCCTCGTCACCACCGCCGCCCGGACGCGCCATCCAGAGCGCGGGCAGCAACTTGCGAAACTGGATGCCGCGCAGGCGCACGGTGAGGAAAATTCCTGCGCCGCCGAGGAGCGTCATGAGAGGCCAGCCCCAGATGAACTTGCGCACGCTCTCGATCGCTTCAAGCATCGCCTCGTACCCTACCGAAGCGGTGCACGCAGCGAAAGGAGGGTGAGGGGCCGGGGAGAGGGGGCAGCACATTCGGTATGCTCTCCCGACATGTGGGCAGTGGTTGTCGCCGAGAGCGAGATCCCCGAGGAGATGCGCGAGCCGGTCGCCCAGGCGCTTTGCGAAGTTGTCGGCATGGTCCCCCTGGATGCGTTGGGCGTGGTCCGAAGGGCGCAGGGCGTGCTTCTGGACAACACCATCGAATTCACCGCCCGGCGTGTCGCCGAAAAAGTAAGCGCGCTCGGACTGACCGTGGGCGTCGCCGAGCGGCCGGAATTGGGACGCCGCTGGCCCACCCGCTCCGCCACGCCGACCAAGTCCGGGCTCTACGCGAGCGCGGGCGGCCATGACCGCGAGCGCTTCGACTGGAGTTCCGTGCACGCACTGAGTCTCGTGCGGCACCATGAGCAGAAGACCGCCGGCGGATCCGCACACAACCTCCGGCCCGGCGGCATTCTCCCGATCGGAATCAGCGTTGCCGGCGCGTCAATGCAGACGATGACGCAGGCGCGGGCCGACATGCTCAGCCGCAACGCAACGATCACCGGGCACGAGACCTACGTGCTCGACATCTTCCTGCGCGACCCGCTCCTGACGCTTCGCATCAACGCGCGCCAGTTCGACTACAGCTATCTCGCCGACAAGATGGCGCCGCGCTTCGAGGTCAACTTCCACATCCTCGTGAGTCACCTGCTGCAGGGTGCGTCGCACGCGGTCCGCTCGCCCCTGCTCGATCGTTTCGCCCGCGGCGACATGCTCGAGGCCGAGATGGTGACCGACTTGAAGGAGTTCGACCTCTACAACCGTTGGCTGTTATTGGCGGCGGCGGCGTTTCGCTAGTCGGAGGCCGCCGCCACCTTCGGCTTGACGACGACGCGCCACGTCACGCGCTCCTTGAGCAGGTGCTTACTGTCCTTCAACACCCACCGCGTGGTGTCTTCTACCTGGCAGGTGATGCGCCACGCGCCAACGCCCAGCTTCGACAGCGGGAACACACTCTTGGGCGGTTTGCGCTTACGGCCCCTTCCCGAGGCCTTGGTCTGCTTGGACCACTTGACCTGTTTGCCGGACGGCGGGCTGTTGTAGAGGCTTCGATCCGCGCGATCGCGGTTGCCGCCGAACGAAAACATCGGGCGGGGCGGCGGCGCCTCGCTCTCAGCGCCGCCATCCGACGGTTCGAACGGATCGACGTCGAGCGGGTCCGCGCCGTCGTCCCCTTCGCGCTTCGTGACCACCCAGTCCGCGACGTGCCAACTCACCTTGAGACCGTGCTTGTAGGGATCCATGGGAACGACGGTGAGGAACTGCTCGTCGCCCTCCGTGATCTCGATCCGCTTCGACGCCGCCGGCAGTGCCTGGTCGATCGGATTGACGTATTCGTAGATGACAAGGATCGTCTGCTCGCGGCAGACGGGGCAGAACGCGTTGTTGCCGGCCGCGTTCATGGCGCAGGAGCGCGCCGACCGCCAGACGCCCTTCTTGAACGTGGCGCCGCCCTCGTAGATCCCGACGCCTTTGGCGCGGCGCTTCAGGAAGTGCGCCCACGGCACCTCGATCTTCTTCGGTTCCTCCGTGCTGAGGAATACGTTCGCGGCACGAATCCACTTCCCGTACGCGCCGCGCGGGGCGCCCGGATTGTTGGCGTACTCGTCCAGCAACCGCGAAAACGCGTGGCCGAACTCGTGCGTCGTGACCGACTTGTCCGGGCGCCCGACGTTGGCGATGCCGCCGCCGCCCATACCCAGCCGCCCGAACTGCGCGAACGCGATCACGTAGCGGTCGTCGCCCACACCGGGCACGTCCTTCTGGGCGATCTCGAGCCACTTGTAGACGAGTCGGCGCGACATCATCACTTGGCCCTGCGGGCCCATCGCCTTCGCATCGAGCGCGGTCGAGAAGTCGGTCTTTTTCTGGCGGCTCTTGGAGCGGTGCCGGTTCTTCTCGCGGATCTTCTGGAGCTGTTCCGGCGTCAGCTTCGGATCGACGCCCTCCTCGAGCGACGCGAGGCGCACGAAGTAGATATTGAAATAGCTGCGGTACTCGGAGAACGACTTCTCGTTCCACAGCACCTTGACGACTTCGTCGGCCCACTTGCGCTGTTTGCGCTGCAGGCCCGACTCGATCGTGAAGCCGTCACCCATCACCGCCACGTCGATGCGCCGCGCGGAAGGGCCGCCGCGCCAGAGCACTTCGGTTCCGAGATAGCAGTTGTCGTCGGAGCGGATCATCGCGTCCACGACATGCACCGACTCGGGGTGCTTGTTGACAAATCGGCGCAGCGCCCGACGTCCCGCCGACCACTTCTTGCGCTCGATGAGCCGCAGCGCAGCCTTGTACTCGGCGTCCGCCGCGTCCTCGGCGCAAAGCCACGCCGTCAACAAAAGTACGATTCCCAATACCCGTCCCATGTGTCCTCGGCGGTCATTCTAGACCGAGATTGCGCTAGCCGACCGGGCCCAGGAGAAGCGTGCCGCCGGCCTTGTCATAGGCGCGCGCGGCCTCGTCGCTGCCGGCGCGGGCGGCCGCGAGAATGGATGCGAACTTCGCCGTCGCGCGAACGGGTTCGAGCCAGGCGTCCGACTCCAGCGTCTGCCAGCAGAAAAACCCGCGGCGCACGACATCCGCCAGGCTCGATAGCGCGTGCTCGTGTTCGCCGACACGGACGAGATTGCGCACGTCGAAGAAGAGCCCCTCGGGGTCGTGAAAGCTGGACTTTTCCACGGCCCGCGTCGCCGCCACACACCGCTTCCGGTTCAATTCGAGCGCCGCAAGCGTGCTGACCAGCATGGCGCGTTCGATGCCGTGCCTGGAGCGCTCTTCGCGCTCGCGACACCTCTCGATCGCCTCTTCGGTGCGGCCGAGCATGGGCAATGCATAGAAGTGGTTCCAACTCAGATCCTCGTCGTCCGAGTCGATCGCCGCGGCGTAGTCGCCGCGCATCCAGTGCGTGTAGGCGACGCTCGTGGGAATGCCGGGATCGAGTCGGCGCGCGCGGCGGTCCGCCTCGATCGACGCATCGAGCAGCCCACAGAAGCGGCAGGCGACGACGAGTCCCGCGAACAGGTTGGGATCGTCGTGGGCGCGGCGCGCCTGGCCCAGCAGTCGCACCATCGCCGCCTCGGATTGGCCGAGTTCCTCGATCTCGTAGTAGGCGAACAGATTGTGCGCCAGCGCGAGATCGGGACTGAGTTCCAACGACTTGCGGAACGCCGCCTCGGACTCCTTGAGCAGCGGCTCACCTTCTCCGTGCCCGTACTTCGCCATGACGCGGCAGACGCGCCCCAACCGCGCCCACGCCGGCGCGAATGCCGGGTCCTCTTCGACCGCGGAATGGTAGAGGCGTCGCGCGTCCGCCAGCTTGGCGACGTTGTAGCCCATCTGGTTGGCGCGCAGGAAGTACTCGTACGCCTTGGGGCTGGCGGGGCGGTCCGCCTCGATCGACGTGCGCCGCGGCGACGCGACATCGCGCGCGAAGGCGTGGGAGATCTTTCGCGCCAGATCGTCCTGCAACGCGAACAGGTCGCCCACCGAAGCGTCGAGCGTCTCCGACCAGACGACGGATCCATCGGGCACCGACATGAGCTGTGCGCTCACGCGCAGCCTGTCGCCCGCGCGCTGGACCGTTCCGGTCAAGACGTGTTGCACGCCCGTCTCGGCAGCGATGCGCTCCGGGTCGAATTCGCCCGACGCATACTTCTCGCCGACGTGACTCGACTTGAGCACCATGCCCTCGATCGAGCCCAACGACGTCGTCAGTGCATCCGCCAACCCCATCGGCAGAAAATCGAGGTCGGCGTCGCGCACGAGCAGGCGAAACGGCATCACGAGCATGCGTCGCAAGCGCAGCGCGCCGGGCGATTCGCTGCCGTCCACCAGCGCGAGCGCACGCTCGAGTTCGCGGCCGAACTCGGCGGCATCGGACGGGCGATCCTCCGGCCGCTTCGCCAACGCCGCCTGGATCGCACGGTCGGCCGCCTCGATCGCAGGACCACCGGTCAACGTCGGCGCCGGCTCCTGCAACACGGCGTGCAGCAACTCCATCGGCGACGCGCCCTGAAACGCCGGTTGCCCGGAGATCATCTCGATCATCAATGCGCCGAGCGCAAACAGATCGGCGCGCGGGCCGACCTCGTCACCCGACCATGACTCCGGCGCCATGAACCCCGGCGTGCCGACGAAGACGCCGGTCCGCGTAAGCCTCTCCTCCGCATCGACGCCCCCCACCGGCAACGCGAGCCCGAAATCGAGCAGCTTGGGCCCGTGCGGCGTCAGGAAAACGTTGGAGGGCTTGAGGTCGCGATGCACGACTCCCGTTCGGTGCAGCGCATCGAGGGCGGCGGCGATCGCGATACCGACTTCCAGAGCCTCCCTCGGCGGCAGCGGGCCGCGCGCCAGGCGATCGGAAAGCGCCTCGCCTTCGAGCAGTTCCATGGCGAGGAAAAGCTCCCCGTCCGATTCGCCGAACTCGAAGATCTGGCAGATATTCGGATGGCTGACGGCGCTGGCCGCGCGCGCCTCGCGCCACATGCGTCGGCGCGTCGTTTCATCCACCAGATTGGCGTGAATCGTCTTCAGCGCGACACGCCGCTCCAGTCGCGCGTCTTCCGCTTCATAGACCACTCCCATGCCGCCCTCGCCGAGCTTTTTGAGGACGAAGTAGCGTCCGATTCGTCGCATCGCGGGCCATTTCACGCGACACCTGCGCGGATTGCCAGCGCGGCGTCGCGGGAAAAAGGTCAATCGCCGCGCGCGAACGCTGACAGGATGCGTTCAAGAACCTGAAAGCGCGGCGCACTCCGCATAAGTGCCACACGATCTCCGGCACTGGAGTGCGCCGTCGTTACCCCCGGAAGTCGCAGCCCGCGACATGGTCGTTGACGATGCCCGCCGCCTGCATGTACGCGTAGACGATGGTCGGTCCGACAAAGCGGAATCCGCGCCGTTTGAGGTCCTTGCTGATGCGCTTGGAGAGATCCGTCTGCGCCGGCAGGTCGCCGAGGCGCTCGAAGCGGTTGACGATCGGCTGGCCGTCTACGAATGCCCAGATGTAGGCGTCGAACGAGCCTTCCGCCGCCCGCAGCGCCAACGTCGCACGTGCGTTGTCGATGGTCGATTCGATCTTCATGCGATTACGCACGATACTCGCGTCCGTCATCAGTCGCTCGACATCGCCTTTGTCAAAGCCGGCCACGCGCTCGGCATCGAACCCCTCGAAAAGACGCCGATAGCCCTCGCGCTTGTTGAGGATCGTGCGCCAACTGAGGCCCGCCTGCGCACCCTCCAGCGTGATCATCTCGAAATGTCGCCGGTCGTCGTGCAGCGGCACCCCCCACTCGGTGTCGTGGTAGGCCTGCATCAGCGGATCGTCGCCCGCCCATTCGCATCGATTCATCGATTCTGTTTCCTGCAAGTTCGTTGCCGCGCCATTTTTGAAGCGCGGTTACCGTGGTGATCATCGAGATGAGAGGGCAACAGGTCCAGCCGGATTCGCGACCCGTGAAAAAGGAGACGCCGGAGCGTGCGACGAGGCTGCTGCATGGTCTTCCGATGACGCTCCCGGAACGCGGATGGATTGGCCCCGACATCGGCGCGCGCAGGGTGTTTTCCTCGCGCGCCGCATCCGGTGAACGCGGTCTCCGGGCCGCTACTCGGCCCTGAGCAACTTGGGAGTGCCGACCACCACCCCGTTGCGCGTGCTCTTCGACACGTCCGGGAACTTCCCGTTGATGGTTCCGTCGAAGCGCAGCATGAGCCGCGTGCGCTCGTCGACCTTGAAGAAGCGCACGGGGCTGAAGGCGCGCGCGTACCGGACGCCCTCCGAGATCCGCAATTCGTCGATTCGGCCGACGAACCCCGCTTCGACTCCCCCGCCTTCCGTTACGGCGGCGGCGCCGATGAGGAGTTCGACCGTGCCGGGCGTGATCGCCTCGAGCGCATCGAGCGTGCCCTGCTGTCGGCCATCCAGATAAAAGCGCAGCTTCTTGTTGTCGTGAATCAGCGCGTAGTGGTGCCAACCGATCGGGTCACGCAGCTTTTTCGCGACGATCGTCGTAAGCCCGGAGTTGGCAAGATCGACAAGCACATGGGGCAGCGCCTCGTCGCCACTCGACCAGACGATCTGGTACGCGCGCTCCACGCCGCGGCTGACCATGACGGCGGGATCCACCGCCGGCGCGCCGCGCGCCCAGAACTCGAGCGTGAAGTCGCGCAGTCGCGCGAGCAGCGGCACGCGCACCGCACTCTTGCCGTCGAGCAGCAGCACCTTGTTGACGACGCGAAGTTCCAGCTTCGCCTTGCGCACGTTGCCGGCGACATCGCGCGCCACGACGTGCAGGTGCGTGCGTCCCTCCTCGAGGAAGTCCGAAAACACCGCGCGCTTGCCGACGTTTTCCTGCGTCTGCGAGAGGCAGGTAATCGACGCGAGATCCTCATCCGCCACGATGGTCACCTTCTGGAGACCGATGCCGCGCTCCAGCGGCCCATCCACCTTGAGCGTGGGCGGCGTGCGGTCCACGCGCACCTTGCGACTCCACTCCGTCGTGTTGCCGTACGGGTCTACCGCGCGTACGCGAAACTCCGTGTCGCCCTCGCGCAGCGTCCGCTCGATGCGGCCCGCCTCGATGCGCTTGTCGTTGAAGAAGAGTTGGTGGTTCGACTCGATGTCGAAGGCCGCCTTGCTGTCGCGCGTCACCTCTCCGACGCGCGTTCTTACGCTAAGACGCGGCGTCGCGCGGTGGCCGGCAAGGCCCACGCGCACGATCGTCTCGTTGCCCGCCTCGTCGCGCACGCTCAGTTCCACGTTCCGCTCGCCCTCATGAGGCGGGAGGTGCCAGATGCCGTCCTTCACGAAGCCCTCGCTGGGAACGAACTCCATCTTGGTCTTGTCCTTGGCGGAAAACGGCAGGGCGACCGCACGCGCGTCCATTTCGCGCGTTCCATACAGCACGCGCCCCAGCCGGTCCCGGCGCGCCCAGTCGATTTCGACCTGCGGCGCGTCCCGGTCGATGATCGCGTTCACGTTGGCCTTCTGGACCACTCCCGTCGGCCCCGTTGCCACCAGGGTGACGACGCGATCCTCGGCCACTTCGAGTTCGACCGCGAACCGGCCGTCGTCGGCGATGTCGACGTCCTTCCCGTCAACCAGCAGCTCCGCGCCAGCGCTCGCGCGACCGCGAATCGAAACGGAAGCGCCGCGCGTGACGAAGCGCGTGCGCTCCATCACGATTTCCGGCGCGCGATCGTCGATCGTGATGGTCACGCTCTGTTCGGCGCGGTTGCCCGCCTCGTCCTCGGCGATGATGGCGATCTCATGCCGGCCGTTGTTGAGCGAGAGCGTCGCCGTGGCGACTCCGTTCGTCACGCGCGCACGGCGTCCGTGAATGGTCACCTCGGCGGGCGCATGCGCATCTTCCAGCTGTACCCGCACGCGCACCGAGCCGTCGCGCAGCATCGCGCCGTCGTGCGGTTCGACAACGGTGAGCGCGGGCGCGGTGCGATCGATCGCGATGCGCAGCGATCCTTGTCGACGGTTGCCCGCGCGGTCGATGATCTCGTAGTCGACGGTGCGCTCACCCGGCTCGAGCGGCAGCGTAATCGTCTGGCCCGGCGACCAGTCCTTTCCGGGCACGAAGGGCCTTCCGGCCACGACGATCTTGTCGATTGCGGCGTCGCCCAACGTCACGCGCAGCGTCGCTTCGCGCGCCACCTTGGGCGCGGTGATCGAAACGCCGTCGAGTCGTCGCCGTGCCTCGCCCCGCACGCGCTCCAGCCCGCGCGCACGCCCCGGCGCGTGCTCCAGCAACTCGGCCCGTTCGAGCATCTTCTGCGCCGCGTAGGGGTCGCCCTTCCGTTCGTGCGCATCGGCGGCCCCCTCGAGTGCGCTGGCCAGCGGCGCGGCCAGAG
>Ga0164315_10002954_pt1 | contig 13114 bp, 35 predicted proteins | sample GuaBasSedimGuay6_FD_113737 | JGI IMG/M metagenome (GOLD analysis project Ga0164315, IMG submission 113737) | Subseafloor sediment microbial communities from Guaymas Basin, Gulf of California, Mexico - Guay6, Core 4569-2, 0-3 cm | ecosystem: Environmental > Aquatic > Marine > Hydrothermal vents... | reverse complement strand
CTTATTCATACTGTTTCCCCAAATCTATAAAATAATCTATTGTTTCGTCGCAGGTTTCTGGTGCTCGTTGTTTCATTATTCTTTGGATTTGGATATTTGCAGCTCTATTCAATTTTTCAATATCATCTCTTAAATCTGCCATATCATTATTTTCTTGAGCAGTTTTATCAGACCATGCTTCGATAATATTATTTCTGTCTGTGATATTTTCTTTACATAAAGCTATTTCAGCTTCTTTATTGATTACAACTTGTTCTAAATCTTCAATTGTACCTCTTAACCACTGTACATACATATACAATGAAAATACAGCAATGGTTATAGTGATTGGAAACCAATTCTTTCTTATAAAATTTAACACTAATGGCAGTAATGGCATCTAACTATTCCTTTTTAATATATGTTCAAGCTGATCTATTCTCAACTTCAACCGTCCTGTTTCATTTTTTAACTGGCTAGTAATTTTAACTAATGTCTTTATTTGAAAATCCTGCTTAGATATGACAGTTTTCAATTTATCAATATCATCTTTATTCATAACAATAATCCATCATTTTACGTTCTTGCATTGATAACCTATTTCTATTACTTAACCATTTATTTCTACGTTCATTACAGCACATCATACAAGAACAATTTTTTAAATTATCTCTTATTTTGCTGGCTGTGATGAATAATATTTCGCTACGATTATAATCATTCCATCTATATTGTTGAATTTTAATCGCTTTTTTCATCAATCTAGCATTGTGACTACGTCTAATACTTCTTTTTAAATTTTTCATACACGATCCTATTGTTACGGGACCATCTAAATGATAGCCCCTAGCTCGTGTGTATTATTCGTAAAGTCATAGTGTTATTTATAATCTTGTGAACTTTCATTATTAATATTAAAATTAATGGCGGCTTCTGTTAGATCTTCTTCATCTTGTATTTCATCTAATTCTAAATGAGCTTTAGCCATTTTATCATCAATTAAATTTTCTTCAGCTAATATTAAATTCCATACTGCTGCTGCATATGGTTCAGTCTCTTTGCATACTATATAATTTGGATCAATTTCCTTATTACTAGCTTTTCGTATAGACGTCACAGCATCAATCACTAATGATAATCCATCCTTTTCTGACTCTGAGAAAAACTCTAAATATTTAGTTGGTATGACTATGTATCGTTCCATTTCATTCATTCTTAAACCTTGCATTATTAAAAAATGACATTATATCATATAATACTATTTACATAAACATGTTTACATTTATATTTTTTTATGATATAAATACCGTTGCTAATAGAAATGGCCTTTAATGTGAACAACATTATCATAACCATAATAAAGCTTAAATATTCACGCTCCATTAGATTAAATCAAAAGAATATTTGAGTTCTGTATTATTATGGTTTTTGATCGGAAGACGGGCTCAGTCTATATCCAATTGACTAATGAATTGCGGATATAGATAAGATTATGATTTTAAATTATATTTTCAAAATGCATGATACAAAATTTTACAGACAAACTTAGACAATTACAGACAACCAAAATTATTAAATTACAAGTTTAGCCGCTTGAGATATTAACATCTAGCCAGATGAATCGGTCTCATCTTTAATAATTTTACCCAGACTATTCTAGACAAATTTAGATAAATATTAAAATTTTGTACCTAACACAATGATTTATAATACAATTTTATAATCGATGAAAATGATAAACAGGCATATATAAAATAACCAAACTTATATAAAGGGTTTAATATAGTAGTTAGGCGGAACGGCAACTCCAAGAGTTAACTATATTAAGCTAGTGAAACAATTTAATCTACTGGATTATTAACTCTTACTATAGGTCACCGAAAACCTTAAATCGGTTCACGTTGGGTCGCTCCACTGAAAATTCTTTAAGAACATTAACTACTGGGAAACCATGTTTAATGATTTGCTGTCTGATAAAGTTTCTACTAGCATAATCTTTTCAGATAAGATTTATATGATTCATGAGATATTAAAGGCTTTATTTTTATGACACCATAATTATCCTTTTCACGTCTTTAGGTCTTCCCTCAATAGGCCTCTAATCCAGGAGAGAAAATGAAATGTCCACTATGTAACAGAGCAATGCACGAAAAAAATTCAAACTTTCACCATTTGATACCCAAATCAAAGAAAGGTAAAACTGTAGAACGATTACATAAAATTTGTCATGATGCTATACATGCTCAATTTACCGAAGGAGAATTAGCTAGAACTTTCAACACGATTGAAATGATTAAAACTAATGAGTCTATACAGAAGTTTATTAAATGGATAGCTAAGAAACATCCTGACTTCTACGAGAAAACCAAACAATCTAATCGTAAAAAATAATTGTACATTGTTAGAGATTATGATATAATGATTTTAATTTAAGATTGAGTAAGAATAAAATGACTATAGAATCAATAGATGCTAACATATTATATTTTACAGGTGGTTTAGTTGGTATGTGTGTTATTATTGTAATTTTTGGAAATCTTATATTATATTGGATATGTCGTTTAATGAATATCCCAATAGTTGGTGAATATTATATACAACGCAACATACCAAATCCATATTGTGCTTGTATCGTTAAAGTACTAGATGAATATGAGCGAACTATAGAATTTAAATATCTTAAATCTGAACATGCAAAACTTGGTTCTAAAAATATCACGGATTGTATACATTTTTCTAGAATTTACAAATGGATTCATAAAGATGAGATCCAAAGATTTATAAATGATGATAATATTATTAATAAAATAGTACCATTATTTAAAATTAGTGATTATGATGTGTATCATATTGGTAAATATTGGTATATAATTCCAATTAATGGATCTATAGATGTAGACCACTCTCCTAGATATTTAGCACTATCTATTGCATTAATCAATCACGATTTATAGGAACTAACATGGATAATACAACACAACTTTTCATTAGAGCATGTAAAAGCAAAAATTCTGAAAAAAGATTATATTCAGTTTATCGTAGATTCTATGGTAACTATGAAAATGTTGAACCTAATATTGCTTACATTTTATCGAAAATTTGTGATGAATATTTAAACATTACGAACACTCAAATGATTGAAAAATTGAATCCTACTAATACTTGGATGTATAACAATGAAGAAGGCGAAACTCCATACAGTTTTATTACTATGAGAATGTTATGTAGTAGTCTTCGACAATCATCAATTAATTGTTTTCCTAACATGGTTAAACCTTCACTATTTAGAAAAGATGGAGAAAAATCTACTCATGTTCCAAAAAATACTAAATAAATTAAAATATCCAATGGTTACAAAGAAAGGAATAAGGTTTAATATAGTAGGACCGGGTATTTTGAAAGTATGTTCAAGATCAATCATCGCTAATTTGAGTGATGATTTTAGAAAGGAAATAGAGAAAATAAAATTTCATGGAACTAAGTGAACTTATAAAACAATATGTTTCTCCATTAGTTGAGAATAAAAATGATTGGTATGCTACTAGGTGTATGGTCTGTGATGATCATCATCCTGGTAGTTCTACATTTAAAGGTTTACGTGGCAATTTTAAACTTGATGGAAATAATATAGGGTACAACTGCTACAACTGCGATCATAAATTTAAATATGATCCGAATGAATCAACATCTTTTTCAGATAATATGTTGAAAACATTGGATGCATTCGGTATACCTGAAGCAGAGTATAATAAGTTCCTATTGGAAACTTTCGGAAATAAACCAGGTGATAAACCTGTTATCAAGGATGCATTGCAAGTAGAACCCAATGGATTAACGGTACCTGAACATTTTTATCTTTTAAAGAATGCTAAGCCTAGTGATAAGTGGGCAATTATAGCAGAACATTATTTAAAGAATAGATGTATAGATTCAAGTTTATATGATTTTTATTTATCAGATGGATCTGGTAAATTTGGTAAGAAGTGGAAAGGTAGAATTATTTTTCCTATATATAAGGATGCTAAGTTAGTATTTTATCAGGGTAGAGCATTAATTGACTCTATGATAAAGAAATATGAAAATCCCTCTGTTGATAAAAAGGCAGTACTATATAACTATGATGAAATTTTTACATATTCTAAGAAACCATTATTTGTAGTAGAAGGTTTCTTTGATGCTTTCTTAATAAACGGATGCGCTTTGATTGGTAAAAATATTACTAAAGAACAAGCATATTGGTTGAATAGAACAAGTAGAACTAAAGTTATTATTCCTGATAGAGAAGGGGATGGTAAAAGAATTGGATTACAAGCATTGAAATTAGGTTGGAGTGTATCTACCCCAAATTTTGGAAAACAAAAGGATATAACTGATGCTTATATAAAGTATGGTAAGTTATATGTAATTAATGAAATCATGTCTAATATTTATTCTGGATCAAGTGCAAAAATGATGTTAGATCTTTATTGTAAAAACTAATATGAGAGAAAAGAAAGAAAATACGCCGCCATATATTCCAATCTACAATAGACCTCCAAATAAATTTGTAAAATTTACTATCGAGGATTTTGATGATGGATGTGGTCATAAAGCCACAATAACTATTGCTAATTTTTTAGATAAGAATAAAAATGAAAAAGATATGGTAGCATTTGTAAAATGGGAAAATAAATGAAGTTTGAGTTAAGTCCAGCAGAAGTAGAAAAATATAATGAATGGCACAATCATGGTTGTAACGCAGAAGCCGGAGCAATTGGAGGTAGAATAAGTTTTGTTTTTACTCCCACTGGTTTGGGAATGATAACAGAAGCCCAGTGTATTTGTGGAGAAGTCTTGAATTTAACTGAATTCGAAGATTGGTAAATAAATGTGTACTTTTTCTGAGATATGTATATAATGATCACATATTTAAAAAAACTTTAAATACATTCATTAATCTTACATAAAAAGGTATTGCACAATGACTAAACCAGCCTCCGAAAATCACAATTGGAAAGATAATCCTCAACATGTTGTAGCTCTGTTTAAATTAGTTAAAGAGCATATTGACAGATATGATCGTAATAAATGGGCACTAAAAAATAAATTTACTCCTGTTGATTGGAATACTGCTGATTCTAAAGTAGCGTTAGATAGTATTGTTGAAGATCTTATTATCGTATATGATGATGAAACATTTTCTGCAGGTGGTTGTGAAATGATGATTAAAAATGCCATTTCAATTCAAGATAATAGAGATGTTCCACAAAATTTAAAAGTTTCTGCTAGAATTGGTGCTCTTGAAGCTGGATTTATTTCAGATGATGATTTAGAATATATAACAATGATGGATGATCCTGATAACACTATAAACTTTCAAATTGTTAATGGTGAATTGACTCCAGAACAATTGTTAGAGCATTTCGATAATCCTTTAGCTAAAAATATTTTAATGTATCAATATCCTATGTATCATAAAGGTGTAGCTTTTACTACAGTTCTTAAATTGCATAATCTTAAATTGAAAGATATGCCTAAATATATTAAAGATGAAGCATTGGCTGTAATGAAAGATGTTGATAACGCATTTACACAATTTGTTAAATCTAAAGCGATTATAGAGCCATATGTTCTTAAAACAATGGTTGCTGCATAAATATTAATGAGGTCATCGATTGGTGGCCTCTCATTAGAGGTATAATATGAGCTTAAATGATGAAAATTCAACATTTGTAGAATATGGAACTATTGATAAATATCAAATTTACAAAGTACCAGTTCCTCAAACTGATAATAAAGCAATAAACTTTTGGGTTGTAGTTCCCAAAGGAATATCACCACGATATAAAAATGTACACCATAAACTTTCCTTAGCATTAGCAGAATTCAATCTTTAAATGGAACAATCAGATCAAATTACATTTGCAATAAAAACTATACCAGCGGATCAAGTGAATGATATGCTTAGTATTATATTATTTTTGTGTATCATTGCTGGAGCTGTTATTTTAGCTATAATCAATCAAACTAGTATTGTTAAATGGATATTCACAAAATCTAAAGACGTATTTAATCAAGGTACATTAGAACTGATTACATTAGGCGGGTATTATAGAATTAGAAAAGGTAATCCGTTTCATGCTGATGTAGTTAAAGTATTAAATGTTAAAGATGGTTATGTTCGAGCATCATATATGAGATCTAGTACTGAAGGTTCTAAGCTAGATCTTTATATGAAAGTAGATAAATTTAATCTTAAATTTAAACATGATAAAGAGTATAATGAATATACTGATTTATATGCTGATGATATTATTAAACCTCGTATGGATATAGGTGAATATAACATATATTGTATTAATGAATTTTGGTATATAATACCCAAAGGTGTTGATTTTGATAATGATTTTTCGTTATACCCAAAATATAAAGCCCTTTCGATTGGATTATTTGAGAACGACTTATGACAGAAGAACGTAGAGTACAATTATATGAAAAAGAATTTAAAGGAGATACTCCTCATTATAAAATGGTAGAAGTTGGAATTGGCGTATTTGAAGCATATGGTATAAAAACTACTAAAATTCCTGAAAGTGGTCAATGGGTAACTAATTCATCAGCTCTCGTTAGAATCAACGGTCAGATTAAAAATGTCCCGTTAGCGCTTATATCTTTTATATAAAAAGTATGTTATAATGATATTTTATATATAAAACCATAACACTAAGGATAATATGGCTACTAATAATTATACGAGTTCAGATATACAAGTTCTGACAGATCAAGAACATGTGAGAAAAAGAACTCCAATTTATTTGGGTTCTATGCATGATACTGATTATCTCTTACCAGTATTTGAAAATAACTCAATAAATGTTAAAGAAGTTTCCTTTACTCCTGCCGTACTAAAAGCATTTGGTGAGATTGTAGATAATAGTATTGATGAATTCTCTCAAGTTTATTCCAAACGACATAAATTAATTATTAATGGCGAAACTAAAATAGGTAAATATACTGTCACTGATAATGGTAGAGGTATTCCTATAGATATGCATACTTCCGGTAAACATACTCCAGAATTAGCATTAGCCAATCTCAGATCTGGCCGAAATTTCGAAGATGATAAAAAAGCTGGAGTCATTGGCCAAAATGGTGTAGGTTCAGCCTGTGTTAACTTCGTTAGTAAAGAATTTTTAGTTAAAATTAATAGAGAAAGTAAAGAATACCTTCAAGTCTTTGAAAATGGGTGTTCTTTTATTGGGAAACCTATTATACAAAAAGGACCGAGAAAAACTGGTACATCAGTAACTTTTACTTTAGATGATAAAATCTTTAATAATGTTGCTTTACCTGAAGAATTAATCAGAGAAAAATGTAGAGCATTAGCATTTTCAAATCCAGGTATTGAAGTTGTATATAATAAAGAATCATTCAAATATAAAAATGGCTTAGATGATATTATTTCTCAATTTGGAGTAGATTACTTTAAATTTTCTAGACATGTTGATGATAAAGTATTCGAATTCTTTGTAGTATTTGGAGTAAATAAAAATGAAAATGAACAAATATTTACATGGTTAAACTCATCACTATTATTTGATGGCGGCTCATGTAATACTCAATTCATGAATGCTTTCACTGATAAAGTAATCAAACATCTTGAACGAGAAGCTAAAAAACAAAAATGTAAAGTTACTAGAAACGATGTCAAAGAAAAATTATTAATCTTTGGTAATATTAAAATTAGTGATCCAGAATTTGATAGTCAAGCAAAAACTAGATTAGTAGGTCCAAGCCTAAGATGGGAAATGGACCAATTGATTGCTGATACTTGGAGCCAATTCACTAGAAGAAGCAAAGCATGGTTTGAAGTAGTATTAGAAAATGCTCATAGAAGACATCATACTAGAGCTAATACTAAAGCGATTAGTGATCATCTTAAAGTAAATCGTAAAAGAGTTGATGGATTCAAAGATGCAACATCAAAAAACAGAAAAGAATGTACACTTCTGATTACAGAGGGTTTATCTGCTGCATCAGAAATCATATCATGTAGGAATCCTAAACTTCATGCATCATTTGCCCTGACTGGTAAAATTAACAACGTATATGATACTACTCCAGCTCAATTATTACAAATGGGCAAAATAACTAATTTGTTGACAGTATTAGGATTAACTCCTGGTATTAAAGCTACTCCAAATAATTTAAATTTTGGGCAAATATGTATATCTACTGATGCTGATCCAGATGGAGCTGATATATTTTCATTATTGATAAATATATTCTATCAATTCTGGCCTGAATTATTTAAAATGGATAAACCTATTGTTCATCGATTGATTGCTCCGAACTTAGTTGCATATAATAAAAAAGAACGAGTTCATTTTGCTGATATGGATGATTTTTTAAAAGTTGAGACTAAATATAAAAATCATGATATCGTATACTACAAAGGTTTAGGTAGTATGATTAAAGATGATTGGAAAATGATTTTAAAAGATCTTAATAAATATTGTATACCAATGGTAGATGACTCAAACTTCAGCGGAGTTATCGATCTACTATTTAATGATAACGCTGATGATAGAAAAGAATGGTTAAGCTAATGAATATATCAAATCTTATTAAATCAATATTAAATATACCGGAGCCAGAGCTTGAACCTCAAATTGGAGAAAAATGGATTAAAAGAGACGTAAATCCATTTAATTGTAATATAGTTGGAGTAATAGATATTAAAAATGATTACATTCAATATAAATTTATGAATAACAGTACTGCGCTTCACTCATGTAGTATGAAATGGTTTATGAGTGAATATAGGAATTATGGATAAAGGATTTGAACCAACACATAAACATAAATTTTCAGATGAATTATTCGTCTATTTATGTACAACTAATTTAGAAGCTAGAACACCAGGATGGCAAAAGGTAGTAGTTTTTAAAGATATATATGAAAAAATCTGGTCTAAACCAGTAATTATATTCAACTTAGAATATGAGGAAATAGATGGAAACTGAAGATATAGAAAAATATATTTTAAAGATGGATAAAGAACCAAATCTTTATTTTATAAAATTGGCTGCTCCAATAAAAAAAGAAGTAATGGAAAATATTAATGCTGGGTTTAAAGCAGCAATGGATATTCATTGTCCTGGTAGTCATATAGTAATGTTAACAGAATTGTTTAGTCCAATCATAATGCCTAGTGAAGAAGTTATGAAAGAACTTGGATGGGCAAAAATAATTAAAGAAAAGGAAGAAGTAAATGAAGTGGAAACTGAAGATTAAAAATAAGAAAACTGAATGGTATAAGGTATTCGCATGGAAACCTGTACGCACTGAAGATAACTATCGAGTATGGTTAGAATTTGTCAATAAACGATATAAAGTACATATGAGTGGCGGTTCATATGTTTACCAAATTATTGAAAAAGATGAAAAAATATGAAATAGGTATTATAGATAAAGAACCACTTGGAAAGTATTTTGGAGAATCTCCCGCTGAGGCTATAGCCTTATGTATAGAAGATCTTAAATATAATAATCAGTGGACTTCAAAATATAATAAAGCAAGATTAAGCAAACAAATTATAGCAGTTCCAGTTAAATGATAGATGAAACAATGGTTGAAACGATTAACGAAAAACCTGATGAGGGTTCATCAGTAATATTTCAATTGAGGTGGGGTCATAAAATTTATACTGGTGTTTATGAAAATGATAACTTTAAATCTAATTGTCACAATTTTGAAGGAAGTTTTGATGTAGTTAGGTGGAAATATGAAAATTGAAAATATAAATTATATTTGGGTACTAATTGATGAATTTGGTGATGTTGATACTGAATTTTTCTTTCCAGAAATTGAAAAACGAATAGTACCAAATGAAGCTGTAAAATTATTAGATGATTCTCATCCTGATAGTAGATTACAGAGGTTAGAAATAACTCAAAGATAAGGAAAATACATGATGTTATATTTACACATGCTAGGACATTATATAGAATATCAAATACATAAACTGAATGGAGATTATCATAATAGTTTAGAGTATAAATTATTAATGATACAACTTAATGCGGAACGCCGCCTAAAACGATGAAAGAACTAGAAGCAAAAGTATTAAAAAAAATTAAAAATGATATTGGTGATCTATTAACTGATGAAGATATAAAACAATTAGTAGAAAAGGCAGTTGATCAAGCATTCTTTAAACCGATAGCAACACAAGATAATTATAATCGTACTACAACTAAGCCACCTTTAATAAACCAACTTATAACCGAATCTTTAACTCCACATTTTAAATCGGCTATTGATGTATGGATTATTAATAATGAAGAAACTGTAAAAGAAACTATGCAGAAATTAGTTAATGATGGCGCAGGCATGGCTATTATTCAATCATTTAATAATCGTTTTGATTTTGCCCTGTCAACTCTACAACATAATATAGAACAACAACTTTACCAGAACCAATGATAACAATAGCAATAGATTTTGATGGAACAATAGTAGATCATGCATATCCGATAATAGGTAAACCAGCTCCTGGTGCCTTAGGTTGGATAAGAAGATTTATAGAATTAGAGGCAAAGGTAATACTTTGGACTATGAGAGATGGAGATTCATTATCTGATGCTAAAAAATATTTATCTGAAAATGATATTCCGGAACTTCATGGATATAATAATAATCCAACTCAAAAGTTTTGGACACAGAGTCCTAAAGTATTAGCTGACGTTTATATTGATGATAGAGGATTAGGATGTCCTCTTATTATGCTAGATGGATATGATAGACCGTGTGTTGATTGGTCTGTAGTAGGATATAAGGTTGAAGATATAATTTTACGAGATCGTGGCATTAATATATGATTACAAATTATATAGAAATAATCAAACATGTTAATAATTGTTGTATAACACATGGTTGTAAATTTAATTCTGATGATTGCCCAGTAGTTTCTGCTAAATATAGTCAAAATGGGTTATGTGATACGTGTGAAAAAATGGTTCCACGAATCGCCAAAATTATTGAGGAATTGGATGCAAGACGTTAATTTAAAAGATTTAATTTGTAAATCTCTAGATATTACAGAAGTTGAACTTAATCTTATTGAGATTAGTGGATATGGATTTAAACTTGATATTGATTCTATTGGAGAATTACCATATCATCCAGTAGGTACAGAACCAAATGTAGAAATAGTATTAGAATCTAATAATAGATATGCAGTTCTAACTAATACTAACCATGGTAATCAATCTACTATAGTAACTGAAAATGTATTATCTATGATCAAACAGTACAGGAAAATAGTATGGGAATCTCAAACGTAATTGATGGCTTAACATTATTGAAAAATCATGTTACTTATAATAGATCTATTTTTTGTATGGAAAGTAATTTATTTAGAGGTATACATGTAAATCCTACATTTTGTAGATTAACTAAACTAGAAATTGACAGCCTAAAACGATTAGGCTGGAAACAAATATCATTTCAAACATATAAGGAAATAGAAGAATATGATCAAGATGCATCTTGGTTCTACGGACTTTAAATCAGCATATATCAAATATCTTAAGGAACCTATATATCGACATGGTAAAGTATTTCCTAGATTTAGAGGTGTAGAATTTTTTGAAAAATTTGAAGATTTTGAGTATACAAATAGTAAATTAAATGGATTTAACGGTGATATTTGGTTTATATCAGATCATCACTTCAATCATAAAAATATTATTAGATTCTCTGAAAGACCATTTAGAGATCTAGATCATATGGAAAATATGTTAGTAGAACAACATAATGATATGGTTAAAGATGATGATATCGTTATCATTGTTGGAGATTTTGGCTTTTGTGGTACTACTGAAGGCAAAAGAATTTTACAACGAATGAATGGATATAAAATTTTCATTGTTGGCAATCATGATGTATACCATGGTAAATTTAAAAATTTTGGTTATAATGAAGTGTACATTTGTTTACCGTTGTTATATAATGACATTCAAATGATTATTAGTCATTATCCATGTAATAAGTTTGATAATGATTTATTAAATGTTCATGGCCATGTTCACGTTGGTAGAGCATTAGAAGATGGCTTTGACAATCATTTTAACGTAAATTGCGAGTTTATAAATTATACTCCAATCCATATTGATAAAATAGGAAATAAATAAATGATACAATTAATGGTCACAAATGAAGAAAACCAAGATGTTATTGCTATTCAAAAATTTTTAGAATGGCAAAAAATTTGGTATCAAATGGTATTTAATCCTGATGATGTTAAATATTTAAACCAAGGTAAAGATACGCCGCTATTGATGAGAGATTCAATGATTATAGCTCGCGGTTTTTATGAAATCGTTAATTATATTAAAGTTGAAGGAGTAGATCTTGAAAAAACCTGATGGATGTACATGGCCTGAACCTGATATGGAACAAACTGATTTGTTTCCAGGTGCAGAAGCTCAATCAATACTTGGACCTGAAGTTACAGGTATTCCTGTTGAAGAATTAACTGATGTTAAATTGTTACAAGAATTAGTATTAAATTTATGGGCATTACTTGACGATATCGATACCGTTGATGATATGGCTAAAGAAAATGATAAAAGCTATCGCAGTTTAGTTGGAATGATTCATACTAAACGACATAATACTGGTATAGTATCAGACGGATATAATTTATTTTATGACAACAAATAAATATTTTTATGTAATAATGTTTTGGGTGATAGGTATTCCTATACATATAAAAATGTTACCAATGATGACTACATTTTCAGAAATGACTGATGAAACTAGATTTTTGTTGTATATTACTTTATGTATGGGATATACTTGGGGATTTATACGAGGTCAAAGCTGGGATGATAAATGTAAACATTGTGGTAAATCAAAAACTGGAAGGGAATTATATTAATGCAGCCTATGGGTAGAAAGCCTAAGAAGGCTAATCATGAAGATAATCATCCGCCAAAAGGTTGGAAAAATTGGTGGGAAGATATCGAAGATGAAGATAACAATAAAAGAAAAGAACGCATGCAATCAAAACGTGATATAATAACTGAAATTAACGAAATGGACAAATAATGCTAAGTTCAGAATATTTAGAAAAAGAAAGAAAAAAAT
>Ga0164315_10002951_pt1 | contig 13119 bp, 10 predicted proteins | sample GuaBasSedimGuay6_FD_113737 | JGI IMG/M metagenome (GOLD analysis project Ga0164315, IMG submission 113737) | Subseafloor sediment microbial communities from Guaymas Basin, Gulf of California, Mexico - Guay6, Core 4569-2, 0-3 cm | ecosystem: Environmental > Aquatic > Marine > Hydrothermal vents... | reverse complement strand
TATTAAATTGAGAAGCCGCATCAATTATTATTTAGTATGCAAAAATATGCTTTGTTTTTAATTTACTTAAAACAGTTTATTTTTTTTGAAAATTGTTGTTAGAACTGGGTCGGGCATTAGAAAAATCATTGAATGACCGTTTTCGAACAACTGTGTTATGATATGGACAATACTAATTGTTAATATTTTAACGTTAATTAAATACTTATCTGAGTCTCAATTAATTATATTTGTGGCATGTTTTTAGATGTAGTTAAGATTCTAAATACCAAAAAACATAAAAAACATGAATAAAAAAGGCATATTTCTTCTCGTATTTTTTGGCGTATTATTCTTTAGTACCATTATTGTTGCGCAAAAGCAATGGACACTCGAAGAATGTATTAATTATGCATATGAGAACAACTTATACATTAAGCAGAGTATTCTAAATGTTGAAGCAGCAGATAAGGATGTTTTGCAAAGTAAACTAAACCTTGTCCCGTCTTTGAACGCTTCCGTTTCACAGAATTTTGGATGGGGGCGTGCTCCAGATCCACAGACAAATATTTATGCAACACAGCAAACTCAGAGGACTTTCTTCAATGTAAGTTCTGATGTCACACTTTTTAATGGCCTGCAGCAATTAAACAATATGCGCAAAGCCCAATTTGACTATTTGGCTAATAAGTACGATTCTGACAAGATCAGGAATGATATTTCCTTAAATATTGCGGCGGCATATTTATTGATACTATTTAATATTGAGTTAGTTAACAGTTCTCAACGGCAGGTTGATATTTCGGATCAGCAAATAACAAGAACTGAAAAACAAGTTGAAGCAGGAGCAATAGCACGTGGTAGTTTATATGATATACAGGCACAGGGAGCGACTGAAGAAGCCTCATTAATTGCTAACAAAAATAAATTAGTACTTGCTTATATAGACCTAATGCAATTACTTGATCTTGAGGCCTCGAATAGTTTTGATATAGAAAAACCAATTTTGGAAATTGCAGGTCAACCAAGTTTGTTGCCTCCTGAAATGATTTATAATAAATCCCTAACTCTTATGCCGGAGATAAAAAGTGCTGAACTTAGGCTTGAGAGTGCAGGTAGATCTATGGCCCTTTCACAGGGAGCAAGGAGTCCAAGAATTTTTGCATCAGGCTCAATCGGAACACTTTTCTCAGACCAGATTTTAATACAGACGGGAAATGATCCAACTACTGGTTTACCAATTTTTGGAGGCACAAAAGCTTTTTCAGATCAATTTGTTGATAACCGTGATGGATCATTAATGATAGGAATGTCTATCCCTATTTTCAATGGTTACCAGGTTTCAACAAATATAAAGAAGTCTAAAATATATTATGAAAATGTAAATATTGAGTTGGAGTTAGAGAAAAATAAATTGCGAAAAAATATTGAATCTTCTTATGCTGATGCCATTGGAGCTTATCAAACATATCTTGCACAAAATAAAGCAGTTAATGCCCTTCAGGAATCTTTTAACTATACAGAAGAAAAGTTTAATGTAGGAATGGTAAATGCAACAGATTACAATGTTTCAAAAATTCAACTTGCCAATTCTGAGGCTGATCTTTCATCTTCAAAGTTTGATTATATTTTCAAAACAAAAATTCTTGACTTCTATCTGGGACGACAGCTAACACTTACAGATATTGCAACTGAGGTAGAATAATTTATTATTTGATAATAAAATTAATATTTACATTAATTTTACAAATTATTGTAAATCAGAAAATATATAATAAATGGCAAAGCTCGGTAAAAAAAAGATTTGGATAATTATTATTGCAGCAGTTGTGGTAATTGCACTGGTAATTGTGGCAGTACAAAAGGGTAAAAATTCTAAATCAACTAAAGTAGCTATTGAAACGGCAGAGTTAAGAACTCTTGTGGAAACAGTTTCGGCAAATGGGAAAATACAACCTGCAAAAGACATTAAAATAAGCCCGTATATTTCAGGTGAGGTAGTTGAGTTGTTTGTAAAAGAGGGAGATTTTGTCGAGAAAGGACAAAAATTAGCAAAAATTGACCCTGAAATTTACATATCAAATTATGAAAAAATAGATGCAGCCCTAAAAACATCACAGGCTAATGAGGCAAGTGCAAAAGCAAGACTAACTCAAAGTAAATCACAGTTCAGAAAGTCTGAGTTAGATTTTGACAGGAGCAAAACCCTTTTTGAAAAAGATGTAATATCGAAAGCAGATTTTGATGCTGCCAATTCAATTTATGAGGTAGCCAAAGCTGATGTAATTGCAGCAAAGGAAAATTATAAATCAAGTCAGTTTCAGGTTAGCAGTTCCAGAGCCTCATTAAAAGAAGCAAAAGAGAACCTAAATCGCACAAGCATTTATGCACCTAACGACGGAACTATTTCAAAATTAGGCATTGAAATTGGAGAAAGGGTTACAGGAGCATCACAGTTTTCGGCAGGAACAGAAATTATGCGGGTTGCCAATCTTAAAATACTTGAGGTGAATGTCGAGGTAAATGAAAATGATATTGTAAGAGTTTCACTTAATGACACTGCAATTATTGAAGTTGATGCTTATCTTGACAAAGAATTCAAAGGGATAGTCACAGAAATAGCTACTTCAGCCAACACTTTAGGTGTTAGTGCCGATCAGGTGACAAATTTCGATGTCAAAATTATGATGTTAAAAGATTCATATGCGGGCTTAATGAAACCAAATAGCCCCATACCATCTCCATTCAGACCAGGGATGTCGGCAACAGTTGAAATCCAAACAGAAATAGCCCCCAATATATTAACTGTTCCAATACAGGCTGTTACTACGCGTGCGGATACTTCAGGAAGAAGAAAATCTTATAGGGAAAGAAGGGAAGAAAATATTGGAAAAGAGGATGAAGAAATAAACAAAGAGAAGGAAGAAATAAATGAGTATGTATTTGTTTATGTTGATGGCATAGCAAAATTGAAAAAAGTGGAAACTGGTATTCAGGATAATACAAATATTCAAATTGTAAATGGTATTGAGGCTGGCGAAGAAGTTATAGTTTCACCATATAGAGCAGTTTCTAAAACCTTAAAAAATAACGATGAGGTAGAAAAAGTTGATAAGGAGGAACTGTTTAAAAACGAGGAAGATTAATATGGCTTTAATTTTAAATATTGAAACCTCCACTCAAGTATGTTCTGTTTCATTGTCTCTTGATGGTCAAACCATAGGGATTAAGGAATCGCACACAAAAAATTCACATGCAGAATTGCTAACCATTTTTGCCCAGCAAATTGTAAGTGAAGAGGGTTATGAATTTAAAGATTTAGATGCCGTTGCTGTGAGTAAAGGTCCTGGTTCATATACGGGACTTCGTATTGGCGTTTCCACGGCCAAAGGCTTATGTTTTTCTCTTGACAAGCCTCTAATTGCCATTAGTACTTTGGAGGCCATGGCATTGGGGATGATTCAAAGCATTGAGATAAGTGATTCTGAAAATACACTTTTTTGTCCGATGATTGATGCACGAAGAATGGAAGTTTATTGTGCATTATTTACTGAAGACACAAGCATGGTAAGGAAAATTAAAGCAGAAATAATTGATGAAAAATCGTTTGTAGATGAATTAAAATCAAAAAGAATGATATTTGGTGGTGATGGTGCTGCAAAGTGTCAAGAAGTTCTTTCCTTTAATAAAAACGCAATCTTCCTTGATAATTTTCTCCCTTCCTCCTCTTATATGGCACAATTGGCCGAACAAAAGTTTATGGATAAAAACTTTGAAGATGTGGCATATTTTGAGCCTTTTTATTTAAAGGATTTTGTTGCCGGATTACCACGAGTAAAGGGTCTTAGGTAATTATTTATCCCTGTTTTGAGGCGAAAGACTGTAAAGTTCAGGATGTTTAGCGCCTTTATCTTTATAGAATTCTTTAATCTTTTTCATATTAGCATCGAAATCGCCACTAACTTCAAATGGCTCACCGAAACCAACAGTCTTTTTATCATAATCAATATAAGACAATAGAAGTGGAACATTTGCTTTTTTCGCAATATAGTAGAAACCCTTTTTCCAATCGTAGACTAATTTGCGAGTTCCTTCAGGGGTAATAGCAATATAGATCTGATCATAAGTTTCAAAAATCCCGGCAACAGCATCAACCAGGTTTCCACTTTTTTTCCTGTTAACAGGAACACCACCTAATTTATCAAGTATCCAGCCCATGGGCCAGAAATACATTTCTTGTTTAATAAGAAACCTCACCGGTGCATTTGCTGTCCACGCATATAAACGTCCGATGGGGAAATCTAAATTTGATGTATGTGGGGCAACAAGTAAGATAGCCTTATCAATCCCCTTGGGTGCTGACCCAATTGCTTTCCATCCGAAAAGCCAAAAAATAAAAAGAGATATTCTACGCACTTTATATATTAATAGGTTCTACTTGGTTCGTTATATTCTTTATAATAAATATGATTATTTTGAAATAATGCAAAACTTAATGAGAAATAAAACACATTAGCTTTATACCCATCGTAAGGCGTTAATAATTCTCCATTAACTGTTTCTGAATAATTCTCATTAAAGAAATTGGTGAAATAGTATTTAAATTTTAAATTTAAACCGTAAGGAAACTGGATTCCTGCATAAACTGAATTATAGAATGTAGGAACCCTATTGGTAAACCAGGTGCTTATTTTAGCATCCTGCTTAACTCCATTTATAAATGTTTTCTCTTTATAATGAAATGGAAATTCTATTTCATAGCCTCCAAAAAGAAAGACTTTATCTAAAACGCCTATTTTAAATCCAATGGGAATACCAAAATTATAAGTTCGGTATTTTTGTTTAATGCCCGAATTATCCGGATCTGTATTTCCATTAATAAAACCCACGTTCCGAATGCTTCCTCCTGCTATAAGTCCGAAGTTCTTCCCAAAGTCGAAATTTCCAAATACCTGTAAATTGAAGACAGGAGAAAACCTGATGATATTATCGGGATTGATATCATTATTATCAATATCGGCAAAGGAAAAAATTATTTCCCCCCCGGTTGTAACATATGGCTTAACCTGAGCATCAGCAAAAATTATAATAAATGAAAATACTAATAGGAGTAATGTAGATTTTATATTCATTATTTTATACTTTATCGAGGTGAACATCCATTTGTGGGAAAGGTATACTAAGACCATGTTTACCAGCATTTTTATAGAACTTCTCATTCATTTCAAAAAACACATCCCAGTAATCTGCTCCATTTAACCAGGCCCTGACAGTAATGTTTACTGAACTATCAGCCATAGCGCCCAAAAATATATTGGGTTCAGGATCCGTAAAAATTCTTTTATCTTCCTTTATCATATCTGAAATCATCGCTTTTGCTGTGTCAAAATCATCACCATAGGCAATTCCAAAGGTCCAGTCAACACGACGTGTGGGCTGTGCGCTATAATTGGTTAAGGCACCGGTTGATAATCCTCCATTGGGAATAATTACTGTTTTATTATCAGGTGTGGTAAGAATGGTGATAAAAATCTGAATTTCTTTTACACTACCCATATAACCTTGTGCATCAATAAAATCACCTACTTTAAAAGGTTTAAAAAGTAATATCATAACCCCTCCGGCAAAATTTTGAAGAGTCCCCGACAAGGCCAGACCTACTGCCAGGCCAGCAGCTCCAAGAATAGCAATAAAGGATGTCATTTCAACACCTAAAATCGTAAGAACGCTAATGAAAAGAAGTATCTTCAGGGTTATACTCATCATACTGAGCAAAAAAGATCTTAGAGACGGGTCAGTATCTTGTTTTTCCATCACTTTGCCTATTCTGTTCATTAAACTTTTTATAATCCAAAGTCCAATAATAAGAACAATTAAGGCACCAATTATTTTTAAGCCCCAGTCAACACCCATTTCAGTTAACCAGATAATTATTTCGTTTGCATTATCATTAAGATTTTCAATATTTTTCATAAATAATTAATTTATAGTAGTCTTTGTTAAAAAATGAGATTAAGTGCAAAATTAAAAAATAAAGTCTTTGGCAATAGAGTAAGGCGAGAAAACTATCTTTCTCCCAAACAAATACCCAAGCCTCTAGCTGTTTTAACCAACTGATTGTCGTGGGTAACAAGGTTTGGTTTGGATATTGCTTCCTTTAGAGGAACCGCTACTAAGTTAGGGTGGCGATAGGAAACCATTTTACCATATTCATTATTTAATGCCATCTCAAATGCTTTTACACCAAATTGAGCCGAAAGCACACGGTCGTAGGCAGTTGGTACACCACCTCTCTGAAGGTGACCAAGTACTGTTTCGCGCATTTCCTGTTTAAATCCTGCTTGTTTTAATTCATATATCAAACGAATTGCAGCACCTCCAAGTTTTATATTGTGGTATCCAAACTCATCATTTTCCTTAGTTGATACCTCTCCACCCAATGGCTTGGCGCCCTCAGAGATTACCACTACTGCAAAACCCCTGTTATGATGGAATCTACGTTCCAGGGTTTCTTTTATTGCTTCTATATCGTAAGGTATTTCAGGGATAAGTGCTACTTCAGCACCACCAGCAACTGCAGCATTTAGTGCAATCCAACCTGCATCACGTCCCATAACTTCCATTACAAAAACCCTATTATGACTGGCAGCAGTTGTTACAAGTTTGTCAAGGGATTCGGTCGCAATTTGTACTGCTGTTTGAAAACCAAAAGTAGAATCAGTAGAAGTGAGGTCGTTGTCTATTGTTTTAGGCACACCAATAATATTAAGACCTTTCTCCCATAATTTTTGTGAGATACGCTGAGATCCATCACCTCCAATGTTTATTACAACATCAACACCCATATATTGAAGTTTACGAATCATCTCATCAGAGCGATCTGCCTCATCCCAGCTACCGTCATTATTTTTTATTGGCCAATTAAAAGGCCCTCCCTTATTTGTTGTTTCTATTATGGTTCCTCCTTGAAAATGAATTCCTGATACTTTTTTGCTATCAAGAACAACTATCTCTGAGGGCTCCCACAACACACCATTAAAGGCCTGAATGCTTCCTAATATTTCCCACTCTTTTTCTCTTGATGCCCTGTGTACTATTGCACGAATTACTGCATTTAACCCAGGACAATCACCACCCCCTGTTGCTATTAATAAACGTTTCATAAAGATTCTCTACTTAATTAATTTGAGCCAAAAGTAAATATATCTGACTAGATATCAGCAAATAACTAGCAAATTATTACCGCAAACGATTTAACTTGAGTATTAAGAGTGATTAATTATTTAAGTGATTAATAGCATGGGGAAGACATAATACATTCTCGGTATTGGAAGAAAGAGCACATTTTTTACATATAAATTTGGAGTTTATCAGAAGTAATGAAATTATATTTAAGTTTTTATCGATATTCTTTTTACTTAATTTGCAGAGGTATTGACCATTACCCTTTACTTTTTTCATACAAAGTGAGATAAGGAATAAACTAAAAAAAGATTATCCATAGTGGTTGATTACTAAAAAGAGTCAAATTATCTGATAATTACTTTTTTAACTGATTTTCCCTGGGAAGTTTGCCATACAACTAAGATAATGCCAGGAGACAAGCCATCAATATCCAAATTTATAACTCCCTCAAATGGGCTAAGAGTTTGGGATTTTAAAAGACGGCCACCAACATCCAATATTTGAATATTACTGATTTCCTCTGTAGTGCCCTTTAAATAAAGTTCATTGTGAGCAGGATTAGGAAATAGTACCATATCCAAACCAATTATTTGTGCTTCAACACTACTAACTCCGTCCCATACTACAAATTGACCCATCATCCCTTTATCTTCATGTGGTAAAATATGACAATGATACATATAAGAATTCATGGCTAATATTGGAGTACCCCAGTCTAAAAATTTAGTCACAAAACGAAGTTTCCAGCCTGGTCGAATTAAGACGTTGTCTTTTGGCCCTTTGAATTCATTGGGCATTTCAATATAGTCACCACTAATACTATCCCAAATATCAAGTATGAAGAAATGAATATCATGAATATGAAATGGATGGGAAAGATTTGTTCGATTATGAATTGTCCAGATTTCTGTTGCCCCTAGCAATACAGTATCATTTACAAACATCATGTTGAAAGGAGTATGATCTATAGTGAATTTTTTACTGTTACCGGGCTCATAATGGCCATAAAATGTTTTTGTTCTTCTTCTGGAAGTTTGTAAAGTATCTGGTATATCAAGAGCGGGAAAAACAGAAGGAATGGATACAATGGGGTCGGCGGTTGGAGAATTTACAATTATCATCATAAATGTAGTTTCACTACTTCCTGCAAGGTTTCCACTTCCAATAGTATTGTCAGGAATCGACCTTGCATAATTCATCAAATATAAGGTGTCGCCTTGCCTATTATTCAAATCCAAGACCCATTCGGTGCGGACCCCGGCACCCATTAAAATAGAGTCCATTTGAAAAGGCTGTTCAGTAAGTCCGGCATCCGTAGCAATAAGAGTAAAAGGTTCAGGCTGCTTAGATGCATTTCCAAGGCCTATATAATATGCAAATTTTCCAGACCCGTTTAAAATCCGAAACCTTACCATTTGTGCAGGAACTCGTAAATAAGGAAGTTTAACCCCATTTATGATGGTAACATTACCATTATGACCAGCGGTATCTATAACTAATTCATCATTTACTTTTTTAAATATTCTCTCCTGAATAATTATAGGAAAATCATCTATACCATAAGTATGTGGTAGTTGTGCGTGCATATTGTCAGTTGAATCTATTACATAGATCAAACCTGCCATACCCATTTCCACCTGTTCATAACTGTGCCCGTGAACATGGGGATGGTACCACATGGTTGCCGGTGCATCCATAATTGGGAAGTCAAGTATCATCGTTGAGTCTGACTGAATAGGTTCCTGCGGATTTCCATCGGCTCTGGCAGGAACATGTGCACCATGCCAATGAACAGTAATTAATGTCCCCAGATTATTTTTGACTTCGGTGTGTACATTAGTTCCATGCCTCCAAATAATTATGGGACCCAAAAAAGTATTATTAGTACTATCAATGTGGTTATAGGCAAAGGTTTTTACTAATGTATTTAATGTATCCGTTCCATTTGGGTTGAAATTATGGTACAAAGTATCTACGCGCAGTTCGATGGTATCATTATCAATTACATAAGGAATTGGCAGTGGGTTAATATAATTTTGGGCAAGAAGATTCCCGCTTAATGTTAGCGTTATTAATCCAATGATGGCTAAAAAAGAATAATTGTAAAGTTTTTTCATAATCTGAAATTTAGATTTTACTGTTTGTTGTTTTTAAGAAAATATTATTTGTTTGTGCACAAATATAACACTATTTAGAATAGTTCCAAATAATAATTGTATTATCAAATGGCTATGGCAAAAGATTAATTTGAGTTAATTATTAATATTTAAAAATTATACTCCTAAGGGTTCAATGTTTGAAAATTAAAATGAGGTTTGGCTTTTAATACTTTGCTTTAATAGCACAAACAAAAAACCCCCAATAATCATTGATTATCAGAGGCTTAGCCATGTTTTAATGTGGTACCACCTGGAATTGAACCAGGGACACACGGATTTTCAGTCCGTTGCTCTACCAACTGAGCTATGGTACCATCGTTTTAAATGGAGCGGCAAAAGTAAACAATATTTTAATTTCTCAAAAAAATTCTTAAAAAATATGCAACACCAATGTCATAAGAGTACTTTTGCATACGAATAATATGAAATTTGTTGTTGACATAGGGAATACCCTTATTAAAAGTGCTGTTTTTAATGGAAATGATATAATCCAAAAATTATCATCACCTGAAATTAAACAGCACGTAAATGAAGATTTATTTACTAAGTATTCAATTCAGTCTTGTATAATTTCAAGTGTAAGCAAAGACATTTCTATTGTAAGAGATATTCTTGACCCTAAAATTAAATTATTTGTATTGCAGGATAAAACAAGATTGCCTTTTGAGAACAAATATTTAACACCTAAAACACTGGGTCAAGACAGAATTGCAGTAATTGCAGCTGCATCTATTCAATATCCCGGGAAAAATGTTTTAGTAATTGATGCCGGCACCAGTTTAACTTATGATTTCATAAATGATGATAATGAATATCTTGGTGGAGCAATTAGCCCTGGTTTATCAATGAGATTCAGTGCCTTAAATAAGTTTACGGCCAAATTACCCTTCATAGAGTTTATGGAAAAAGAATCCCCTGAGTTAATTGGAAATTCTACCGCAGGTTCAATATTATCAGGGGTTGTAAATGGGTTTGCTAAGGAAGTTGAAGGAATAATAGATGAGTATAAATCACTTTATAATCAACTGGAAATTATTGTTACGGGTGGAGATCATAAATATTTTGATAAGTTGTTAAAATATAAGACATTTGCAGCCCCAAATTTAGTTTTAGAAGGATTAAAGGGTATATTGGATTTTAATGAAGAGAATTAGACTAATATTTGTAGTAGGATTTATTATGCTGAGTGGTATAATAATGGCACAGAATACAATTAACTCACCTTATTCGCGCTATGGACTTGGTGAACTTCACGGAGAAAATGTAAATGCCCAACTTAAGGGAATGGGTGGTATTTCAATTGGAATGGGTAATTCCACCATGATAAATCCGGGAAATCCGGCATCATATGGCTTATTGGACACTACTGCTATTACTATTGAGGCGGGAATAGTAGCTAACCTTGTAAATCTACAAACAAACCAGTTTTCTGAGAACTCTCAGTACGTTACCCTAAGTTATCTTTTAATTGGGCTTCCAGTAACCAAATGGTGGAAATCTTCAGTTGGTTTATTGCCATTTAGCAAAGTTGGTTACAATATTGATTTTGTTATTGACATGAGTGAGTATAATTTTTCTGATATTCTAAATGAAATTGAAGGGGATGGTGGAATTAATCGTTTATTCTGGGGAAACTCATTTAGTATTGGTAAAAATTTAAGACTGGGAATCGATGCTTCTTATATTTTTGGAAATAGTGAACATAATAGTACGGTTTTATTTCTTGATTCATTGAATATTTATGGTTCAAAGTTGGAGACCAGTACCCGTGGTGGTGGTTTTATTTTTGACTATGGTCTTCAGTATGATATTCATATTGGAGAAAGTGATATTTTAACATTGGGTTTGATTTATGCGAATAAATTCAATGTAAATGCTAACAGAAGATATCTAGCGAAAACAATCACAGGTGGGTATTATGAAATTGTGGAAGAAACACAGGACACTATTGACTTCAGACCTGATGAGAAAGGTACGATTGTTATTCCGGCACAATTTGGTCTTGGTGCGGTTTATAAAAAACCAGGTAGTTGGCTTGTTGGTGTGGATGCAGAATGGCAAAAATGGACTGACTCCGAGTCTTTTGGGGTGCCTGACACCCTCCAAAACACACTGAGATTAGCGTTAGGTGGAGAGTTTACTCCTGATCACACAAGTATTTCCTCATTGTTTAGGAGAATGACTTATCGTGCCGGGACAAGATATGAACAAACCTATCTTAGTGTAAATGGGAGCAGGATTAATGAGTTTGGTATAAGTTTTGGTGTAAGTTTCCCTATGAAGAAGTCAAAAACATCTATTGATTTGGGCTTTGAGGTTGGTCAACGAGGGACTACAAAAGATAATTTGATACAAGAGAACTTTTTTAATATTAACTTTGGCGTTAGTATTCAGGAACATTGGTTCTATAAACGAAAATATAATTAATTAATATTTAGATCATGAAATTGAAACCAGCAATTTTAATTGTAAGTATTTTATTTAGTATTACACTTTTTGCAGGACAATTGCCTTCAAATGTGCCTGAAAAGGACAATGGTGAAAGATATGGTGCTGATAGTGCAACATGTGTTATGAACCTTTCACTTTACAGGGAGTTTTTTAAGCAATGGAAACAAAGCAAATATAAAAACAGTGCTGTTAATGATGCTCAAGCACCATGGCGCTGGGTATTTGAGAATTGCCCACGTGCCAGTGAGAATATTTATCTTGATGGAGTAACTATGTATAAACAGAAGTTTAAGAAAACTACTGATGATATAACCCAAAAAAATATAGTAGACTCAGTATTATTAATGCATGAAAGGAGAATCAAATACTTCCCGATTAAGCATGGCACAAAAGAGACTCCTCAAAAGGGTAATATTCTTGGTTATGAAGGTACTGATCTTTATAAATTAAATCCCAAAGAGTTTGCTAAGGTTTATGAAATTCTCAAAGAATCTGTTGAACTTAATAAAGAAAAATCAAAATCAGCAGTCTTTGTTTATTATTTCCGGGCAACAACAAAAATGGCACAAAAAGGCCTGATTGATACTGCTGTTGTTGTGGATGTTTACGATGAACTTAGTGGCTATATGGAGAAAAGCATCGAATATTATTATGCGAAAGGAGATAAGAAGAGAGAGGAACAATGGCTTAATGTCAAGGGTAATATTGAAAATACTTTTGAGCCATTTGCACAATGTCATGATTTAGTAAGAGTTTATCAGCAGAAATTTGATCTTGATCCTAATAATATTGATCTGTTGAAAAAAATAACCGGAATACTCGATAAAAAGAAATGTGTTGAGGATCCTCTTTATTTTGAAACAACGGTAAATCTACATAGACTTGATCCATCACCGGAAAGCGCATATTTAATTGGTAAGATGTTGCTTATTCAAAAAAGATTTAAAGATGCTATTCCTTATATGGAAGATGCTTTAGATATGGAAAATGATGAAAAAGTTGATGACGCTTACCTTTTCCTTGCTGAAATATTCAGAGCAACAAATAATTATTCGCGAGCCAGAAAAATGGCACTTGGTGCAGCAAAAATTAACAAAGAAGATGGTACTCCATATGTTATTATTGGAGATATGTATGCTGCTTCAGCTAAGGATTGTGGTACTGATGACTTAACAAAAAAAGTTGCCTATTGGGCTGCTGTTGATAAATATATCAAGGCAAAGAAGGTTGACCCAAGCCTTGCAGATGCAATGAATAAACGTATCAGATCATATCAGGCACACTTTCCACCAACAGAGGTATTATTTTTCCATGCTTTAAAAGAGGGTGATAGTTATACTGTTGG
>Ga0164315_10002950_pt1 | contig 13121 bp, 12 predicted proteins | sample GuaBasSedimGuay6_FD_113737 | JGI IMG/M metagenome (GOLD analysis project Ga0164315, IMG submission 113737) | Subseafloor sediment microbial communities from Guaymas Basin, Gulf of California, Mexico - Guay6, Core 4569-2, 0-3 cm | ecosystem: Environmental > Aquatic > Marine > Hydrothermal vents... | reverse complement strand
TTTGAACGTATTAGAATGGCGCCATCATAACATTACGCGTATCGCCGGGCACAGCTAATTAGCCTGTTTGCGATAAGACCAGGTGGTCGTGTTCTCGTTGAGCCTGGATAAGGGGTGTTCGCGGCGGTCATTGAAACGGCTTATTGCGGCGCAAAAAATCGGCATTGTCAGGAGGAGTTGAGATGAAAAAGGCAAATCAGCGGGTCGCGAAGTATCTCGATCAATTCGCAATCGAGTTTGAAATCCGCATTCTGCCGGCGGCGGTGCGCACCGCGAAGCTTGCGGCCGAGGCGCTGGGTTGCGATGTCGGCCAGATCGCCAATTCGCTGATCTTCAAAAATCGAGCCGACGGACAGGCGGTGCTGGTCATGTGCGCAGGTGACCGGCGTGTCGATTTAGGCAAGGTGAAACTTCAGAACGGGCTCGAACTGGGCAAGGCTGACGCCGAGTTCGTGCGCCACCAGACCGGCTTCGCGATCGGCGGCGTGCCGCCGGTCGCGCATGCCATGCCTTTGCGCTGCCTGCTCGACGAATCGCTGCAGCGCCATGCTGAAATCTGGGCCGCGGCCGGCACGCCGGAATCGGTTTTCCGCATGTCGCCCGCGCAGTTGCATGCAATTACCGGGGGCGCCTGGCAGGATCTCGCCGAGGGTTAGCCCGCCTGTCTAGCCTTCGAGCGCTTCCCAGCGTTGGTACAGGTCCGCCAGTTCGGCCTCGAGTGTCTGCAGCTCTTGTTGTTCGTCACGAATCAGCGTCGCATCCTGCTGGTAGTAATCGGCGCCGGCGAAACGCAGGTGCAGCGCCTCGATGCGCGCTTCCAGTTTCTCGATCTTGCCAGGCAGGGCGCGCAATTCACGCTGATTCGGATTGCGTGCGCCGGGCACGGGCACGGGCGCGGGTTTTTTAGCCGTCGTCGTCTTGCCTCTGGGTGAATCCTGCGGTTGCGCCTGTCGCAGCCAGTCGCGGTAGCCGCCGACGTACTCGTTGATCACGCCAGGGCCTTCGAATACCATCGTGCTGGTAACCGTGTTATCGATGAATTCGCGGTCGTGACTGACCAGTAACAGGGTGCCGTTGTATTCGATTAACAATTCCTCGAGCAATTCCAGGGTTTCGATATCGAGGTCGTTGGTGGGTTCGTCCATCACCAGAAAATTGAATGAGCGTGTAAACAGGCGCGCCAGTAACAGGCGATTGCGTTCCCCTCCCGACAATGCCTTGACCGGCATGTGGATGGTCTTTTCATTGAACAGGAAATCCTTGAGGTAACCGACCACGTGACGCGAACGTCCGTTGATGGTGACCTGGTCACCGGCCGCGGCGAGATTTTCGCGCACGGATTTTTTCAGATCCAGCCCCTCGCGGTGCTGATCGAAATAGGCGACTTCGAGTCGGGTGCCTGTCTTGATCCAGCCGCTCTGCGGCTTCAACTGTCCCAGCAATAGCTGGATCAGGGTCGATTTTCCACTGCCGTTAGCGCCGAGAATACCGATCTTTTCGCCGCGCAGGATCTTGCAGCTGAAATCGCGCACGATCGGCGTGTCGTCCCAGGCGAAACTGATGTTTTCTGCTTCGATGACGATCTTGCCGGAAGCATCCGCCTGCTGGGCATTCAGTTTCGCCGTGCCGCTGCGTTCACGGCGCGCCGCGCGCTCCTCGCGCATCTTTTCGAGCGCGCGCACACGCCCTTCGTTGCGCGTGCGCCGCGCCTTGATGCCCTGACGAATCCAGGTTTCTTCCTGCGCCAGTTTCTTGTCGAACAGCGCGTTGTGACGCGATTCGGTTTCGAGTTGCGCCGCGCGTGACTCCAGGTAGCGATGATAGTCGCCGGGCCAGCTGCTCAGCTTACCGCGGTCGAGATCGATGATGCGGGTCGCCAACCGCTGCAGGAAGCTGCGATCGTGGGTGATGAATACGAGCGTGCCGTTGAATCCCAGCAACAGGTTTTCGAGCCACAGGATGGAATCGATATCGAGATGGTTGGTGGGTTCGTCGAGCAACAGCAAATCCGGATCGGCTACCAGCGCCTGCCCCAGCAATACGCGGCGTTTCATGCCGCCGGAGAGGTCGTCGAAGGGCTGGTCGGCGGACAGCGAGAGGCGTGAAATCGTGCTCGAGATGCGGGTTTCCAGGTTCCAGGCGGCATTTGCCTCGATCTGATCCTGGTAGACCTGCATACGATTCAGTGCGTCCGGGTTGCTGACGGATTCGAGCGCGGCATGGTGCCACTCGGTGATGACGCTGGCGAGTTTGCCGATACCCTGGGCAATGCAGTCGTAAACACTGCCGCTAAAACTGGGCGGAACCTCCTGGCTGAGTTCGGCGATACGCAACTCAGAGCCGTGGATGATGTCGCCTTCATCGACCTTGATGCGGCCCGCAATGATTTTTAGCAGCGTCGATTTGCCGCTGCCATTGCGGCCCACCAGGCACACCCGTTCGCCGGCTTCGAGGGTCAGGTTGACGCCATCGAGGAGCGCGTGGTCACCGTAGCTGTGGTGAAGATTCTTGGCCTGTAGAAGGGACATGGGTATCGACTGGAAGAAACTGCGCTATTATGCGGTTTTCGCGCGGATTTAAAAGGTGAATTGAGAACGCTATGTGTGGACGCTTCTTTCTCGATGCCAGCGCGGGTGACCTCATCGAGCACTACAATGCTCCGCCGCCCGACCTGTTTACGGCGCGCTACAACATCGCGCCGACGACGCCGGTGCTGGCTTTCGGCCAGGGTAAATTCGACCTCTACCGCTGGGGCCTGATTCCGTCCTGGGCAAAGGATCTGAGCATCGGCAACCGCATGTTCAATGCACGCGCCGAAACGGTCGCCGAAAAACCCTCGTTTCGTAACGCTTATAAACGTCGCCGCTGCCTGGTGCCGACCAACGGCTTCTACGAATGGCGCCTGGAAAACGGGCGCAAGCAGCCCTATTGCTGCCACATCGATCACCAGCTGTTTTCGATGGCGGGCGTCTGGGAACACTGGCAGGATGCCGAGGGTAATGAAATCCAGTCCTGCGCGCTGTTGACGACGGATGCGCGCGGCGCGATGCAGGAACTGCACCAGCGCATGCCGGTTTACATCGCGCCACGGGATTATGCGGGCTGGCTCGAGTGTCGCGCGGATGACACCACCACGGCCGATCGCCTGCTCGCCGAAACGGCGCCGGATTACGAGTACTACGCGGTCAACAGCAGCGTCGGCAATTCGCGCAACGAAGGTCCCGACCTGATCAAGCCGCTCGCCTAGCGACTACCACAGCTTCGATCAGGATGCGTTACCGCCGTTTTTGACGAGGGTCTCGAGGCGTTCGTCATCGAACTCCTGTTCCAGCTTTGCGGCGGCTTCATCGGCCGCGGCCTGCAGGTCCCTGCCGCAGTTGGCCACCTCGCGCCGCCATTGTTCGAGATAGGCGTCGGTGCCCGCCATCTTGGCGCGCATCGCGGCCTTGTCGATGGCTTCGGCGAAACGTTCGGTGAGCACGATCTTGGCGGTATCGCGGCGTTCCTTGGCAATAACCTGGGCGGGAATATCGCGCCAGTACATGGTGGTGAGTTTAGCCATCTGACAGGTCTCAACTGAAAAAGTAACGTTGTTCGCAGGCGAGTATAAAGATGCGGCGGGATCAAATCCAGCATCAAGGTTATCGATCGCCGGCCCTTGAAAATATTGTTTACCGGGCTTGTTCGGAGGACGTAGAATGCCGCGCAGTTTTGAAAAATTAACGGGGAGAATGCAATGCTGAAAGTTGGATTTATCGGGCTCGGAAACGTGGGTGGTAAACTCGCCGGCAGCCTGTTGCGTAACGGTGTTGATTTGACGGTCCGCGATCTCAATGCTGACATCGCGCAGCCTTTTCTCGACGCCGGCGCGAAGTGGGCGGATAGTCCGCGCGAAATGGCGCAAAGCGTCGACGTCCTGATTACCTGCCTGCCGAGCCCAGCGGCCAGCGCCGCGGTGATGGAAGCCGAGGACGGTGCACTCGCCGGTCTCGGTGAGGGTAAGATCTGGGCGGAAATGAGCACCACCGACAAGGACGAGGTGCTGCGCCTCGGTGAGAAGGTCAGGGCGCTTGGCGCCGAACCGGTCGATTGTCCGGTATCGGGTGGATGCCATCGTGCTGCGACTGGCAATATCGCGATATTTGCCGGCTGTGAACGCGCCACCTTCGAGACTATGCTACCGCTGCTCACAACCATGGGCCGTCGTATCCTGCACACCGGTGAGCTCGGTTCGGCGTCGGTCCTCAAGGTCGTCACCAACTACCTGGCGACCGCGAACCTGCTGAGCGTTTGCGAGGCACTGGTGACCTCGAAGATCGCTGGCATGGACCTGAACACCACCTACGAAGCGATTCGCATTTCCTCGGGTAATTCCTTCGTGCACGAAACCGAGAGCCAGGTGATCCTCAACGGCAGCCGTGATATCAGTTTTACCATGGACCTGGTATGCAAGGACATCGGCCTGTTCAACGATGTCGCCATGCGTGGTGGCCTCGAGCTCGAGTTGGGATCATTGTTTCAACAAATTTTCGAGGAGGGGCAGGAAAAATACGGGCCGCGCGAACTGTCGCCGAACATCATCAAGCGTCTCGAGGAAAAAACCGGCGTCGAGGTACTTGCGCCCGGTTTTCCACCAGAAATGCTCGACGACGAACCCGAAGAGCCTGGCTACGAAGTCAAAGTCAAAGGCCGCTAGCTTACCCGGGAAAGGTTCTCGCAGAGGCGCAGAGGCGCCGAGGCCGCAGAGGATTTAGCCGGGAAAACACCCAGGCCTAAGTCTGGCACGCCCCGACTCGATGCTGCGACTGAAGGCAAATATAAAAAACCTCCGCGATCCCTGCGATCTCCGCGCCTCTGCGAGAACCTCCTGTTAAAATCTTGCGCGGAAAATACCAACAGATGGTCAGCTGGCCTGCATGCCGCGGCAGCAGCAGGAGGATTTGATTTCGCTGTCGGACTGCCGAGTCATTTCGTCGAGCCGCGGCTTGATGGCAGCCGCTTCGTCGTCTCGTCCGAGCCGCAGCAGGCATTCGTGGTAACCGTGCAGGGCCCAGATGTTGTCGGGGTGCTGGGTGCAGCGCGGCAATCGATTGCCGATACCGAGATCGTCCTGGTAGTGGATTAACGCCTCGTCGACGTGGTCCTGCTCTAACAGCAGCGCGCCCAGCGCATGCCGCGGCGGATGCATCCACGGCCAGGGTTCCGAGTACTCGAGGTGATCGCTGAGGATGCAGGCCTCGCGCAGGTAGCAGTAGCCGAGCTGGTGATTGCCGGCGTGATACTCGACTTCGCCGTTCATCATTGCCTTTGCCACCGCGAGGATATCGCGGCTGGGGTTGTTGGCCATGATGTGCCACTCCGGGATCAGCCGGTAACGCCGGTAGAATTCCTGCTGGTAGCGGCGTCCCGTCTCCAGGTCGCCGAGCGCCGCGTGCGCGATCGCCTTGGCGTAAACCAGCAGGATCGTCGTGATCGGCAGCGCGTCGGGGTTGTCGGGCATCGCTTCATCGCAGATCTGTTGCCAACGGCCGAAGCGCACCAGAACGTGGGCGCGTGCGGCGTGATAGCCTTCCAGGGTCGATGCGAGATAACGCTTGTCTTCCAGTTGGCACCTGTCCCGCACCAGCTTGCAGATGTCATCGGCGCTTTGCAGTGCCTGCTGGTACTGGCCGAGAAACATCGAGGCCCAGATGTTGAAGTGGTGGTTATGCACCACCGAAATCATGTAGAACTCGTCGGTGCCGCGCAACCTGGTGTACTCCGCGTCGACCTGGTTTGCGCGGCGGTTGGCGTCCGCCGCGTCTTGCCAATGCCCGCAGAGGCTGTCGATGTGGCTCGCCATGTGCACCAGGTGCCCGCAATCGGGGCACAGGTCGCGTAGCTGGTCGGCGTAAGGCAGGGCCTTTTCGGGCGTGGGCGACATTTCATAGACGTGGATATAAAAATGCAAAATGCCGGGATGCGGCGTGAGTTGCTCGCGTTCGACGCGTTGCAGGCCACGCTCCAGAATGGCGATGGCTTCCTCGGTGCAGGCGTCGCGCGCGGGTAAACCGTACTCCAGGTCCCAGAGTTTCCACGGAGTCAGGTTCATGACGGCCTCGGCGCAGAGGCAGATGACGTCCAGATCGTCGCTAAATTCGGCGTAAGCACGTCGCATAGCGTCGGCATAGTCGAGGCTCCAGCTATCGAATTCTTCCTGGCCGCCTGCCAGGGCGGAAGGATGCTTTGCGCACAGTGCATCGATTAACGCCCTTTCGACTGGGGAAACTCCGGCCTTCAGTTGCGCGGCTTTGAATGCGTATTCATGGCAAAAGGGGATGGCTTGTTCGCGTTCGTGCTCACCGTACCATTCCCAGGGTTTGTTATAGAAAGGGCCGCTGGCGTAGGCGATACCCCAGTATCCGATGGCGCATTGCGGGTCGAGCTCGACGACCTTTTCGAAACAGCGAACCGCTTCTTCCTGGTTGAAGCCGTAACACCAGACCAGGCCTCGATTGAACCAGCTGTTCGCGGTATCGCTGGTGGTGGTGATGTTTCGCTGGTAGCTGCCTAGGTCGAAGTAACTGTTCATGATCTGTCTCTTGTAAAGCCACAATAATTATATTGATTTATCACGGTGCTGGAAGCCTTGATCCGCCATCTGGCGTTGTTTTTAATCACCGATTTGTTGATCTACGGTGTTCGACAATGCCGCGCCCGCCGAGTATGCTGAAATGCCTTCACAGCCGCCCTTGAAGTCATGCCTGACCTGTCTTACCTGACCCGCAACAACCCGGCACGTTTCGACCTGAAGGCGGGGCAGGAAACCATGAAGGCCGTCGTCACCACGGCGAATGGCGACTATGACAAGCTCGATTACCGCGACGTGCCGATGCCCGTCGCCGGTCCCGGGGAAGTATTGCTGAAGGTGCTCGCCGCCGGCGTCAATAACACTGAGATCAATACCCGCCTGGGCTGGTACTCGTCTTCGGTTAGCGGCGGTACCGAGCAGTTTGCCGAAAGCGAACGCGACGCCGACCAGCTCGATGACGGAGGCTGGAATGAAGCCACGCCATTCCCGTTTATCCAGGGGACGGATTGCTGCGGTGAAGTCGTCGAAGTTGCCGATGACGTGGTATCGCTGCAGCCCGGTCAGCGCGTACTGGTGCGCGCCTGCATGCGCAAGAATGGTTTTGACTCGCTCGAAAACATCTGGATGGCCTCGGACTTTGACGGCGCCTTCGCGCAGTTCGTGAAGGTGCCGGCGAGCGAGGTTTTCGCGGTTGACTGCAACTGGAGCGACGTCGAACTGGCGACTATCCCCTGCGCTTATGGCACCGCCGAAAACATGGTGCAGCGCGCCGCCGTCGGCGCCAGTGATCACGTGCTCGTCCCCGGAGCATCGGGTGGAGTGGGTTCGGCCGTGGTGCAACTGGCGAAACGCCGTGGCGCCAGGGTTACCGCGATCGCCGGGAGCGCAAAAATCGACGCCGTCGCAAGTCTCGGTGTCGATCGGGTTATTCCACGTGACGCCGATTTGCAGGCCGAGTTGGGTGCTTCGAGTGTCGATGTCGTCATCGACAACGTCGCCGGTGATGGCTTTAGCACGCTTTTGAAGCTGCTCGGACGCGGCGGACGTTACGCGTCGTCAGGCGCGATTGCAGGGCCGATGGTAAATCTCGACATGCGCGACTTCTACCTCAAGGACATCCACATGATCGGCTGCACCGCCTGGGACGAACCGGTGTTCCCGAACCTGATCCGCTACATCGAAGCCAGTGAAATCATCCCGCTGGTCGCCAGGACCTATGCCCTCGAAGACATCGCCCAGGCGCAGCAGGAGTTCCTCAAAAAAACCCATCTCGGCAACTTCGTCCTGATCCCACCCTCCTGACCGCATCACTACCACTCAAGCTTGCGGCTTACCAAATTGTTAGTTTGTGCCTTCGACGGCATGGCCGTCGGGAATTCTTTTGCGGGAACGCCGCAAGTACGTCCATGTAGGCTTCTGCGCGACGTCCCTGTCGCGCAAATCCCGCAAAAGATTTCCCGACACCCACGCCTTTATAGTGTTTCGATTTTCGGTATCGAGGCCTCGATTTCTCAGCCCTCTTTCGGGAAGCCGAAGGCCAACCGGTCCGTCGCGAGGGGAATCACCGCTTGCCTCGGGGCGAAGTCACGATTTTGGAGTATAACCTGCGAGGGCTTGGAGTTAGAGGTGGTCGGCGATATAGATGAACAGGGGCAGGGTGAAGAAGGCGACGATGACCTGGAAGGTGACGATGCTCGACATCAGCTCGGCATTGCCGCCCATCTTGCGCGCCATGACGTAGGCCGAGGCCGCGGTCGGTACCGCGCCGGCGATGATGGCGACGCTGCGCGCCATTCCGTCTAGGCCGACCAGCCATGACATGAGTATGACGATTGCCGGCATGCCGATGAGACGGGTTAGTACGCCGATGGTCAGCAACAGCTTGTGCTGTGCCGCCTGGTGCGGCTTCATGCCGGCGCCAACCGCCAGTAGCGCCAACCCCAGGCCACCGGAGCCTATGATATCGATCGAGTCGAAAAGGATGTCGGGTACACCGGTCCAGTTTAAAAACAGACCCACGGCGCAGGCGATGATCAACGGGTTGGTGAAGATTTTTCTGGCTACAGCGAAGAAATCCGGTTTGTCCTCGCTGTGGCCGTACACTGATAACACGATGACGGAAATAACATTGAGCAAGGGCACCATGATGGCGAGCGCAAGCGCCGCCAGGGTAACGCCGGCGTCGCCGTAGAGCGGGCCGATGACGGCGATGGCGACGAAACCGTGAAATCGGGTGGCGCCCTGAAAAATGCTGGAAAAGCTGGGACCGCTTTGCGGGAAACGCTTCCATACAAAGGCCTGGATCAGGATCAGCAACGCTGCCATGCCGAGAATAGCGACCACCAACACCGTCATGAAGTCGACTATCGGCACGCTGCCGAGGTTGGCCCTGCTCAGGGTGCGGATGATCAAAAATGGCAGTAGCAGGTAAAAGCAGATGTGCTCGATCGCAGACCAGACCGACTCATCGACGACCCGGGTCCTGAACAGCAGGTAGCCGGTTGCGATGATCAGAAATATCGGTGCGATCGCACTGAGGGTGGGGGTCAACGGGTATCAGTCCCGAGCCCGTAACTCGTCTTCAAAGGTCCAGGGAACCGAGCGAGGTTTCAGCGTCGACTCGGGAACTACCGATTCAAGCGTATTTACGTTATTGGTTTGAACGTCGTAGCGTCCGATACGGATAAGCACACCATCGGCTTCGAGTCCCAGGACAACCCCGGCAACTTTGACGGGAGTGCCGCCTTTACCGGTGTACAGGTAGTACACCATATCCCCGGCTTGCATTAATGCGGGGTGATTCCCCGAATGCGTTCATTGCGCCGACGCAACATTTCGAGCGTGGTCAGCAGCAATACCGAGAACAATACCAGGATGGTAGCGGCCGATAGAATCGTCGGGCTGATCTCCTGGCGTATACCGGACCACATCTGCCGGGGCAGGGTGTGCTGGTGCGGGCCGCAGATGAAGAGGATGATGACGATTTCATCGAAGGCCGTGATGAACGCGAACAGCGCGCCCGAAATCATGCCGGGCGCGATCAGCGGCATCTGTATCTTGAAAAAGTTATGGGCCGGGGTACCGCCGAGACTGGCGCCGGCGCGCATCAGCGAGTGGTCAAAGCCGACCAGCGTCGAGGTGACGGTAATGACGACGAAGGGAAGGCCGAGGATGGTATAGGCGAGGATAATGCCGGCATCCGTATTCGACAGATTGACCTTGGCGAAAAAGAAAGCCATGCCAGCCGCGGTGATGATCAGCGGAACGATCAGCGGTGAAATCATCAGCGCCATGATGGCGCGCTTGGCCGGCATATGCTGGTTGCTGAGTCCGAGTGCCGCCAGCGTTCCCAGGAAAGTGGCCAGTATGGTCGAGATCACGGCGTAGTAGAGGCTGCGCCCGGCGCCTGTCATCCACTTGTTGTGACACATGGTAGAGGCGCTGTCGTCGACTCCATCGCACATGCCAAACAGGGCTTTGTACCAGCGGAACGAGAAAGCATCGGGATCGAGCGCCAGCATTTCCGGTGTGAAATTGAGGAACGGGGTCGACGTGAAAGACAGCGGGATAACCGCGACCAGCGGTGCGACCAGGAAGAACAGCACGAAAGTACAGAACGCCAGGTAGATGTAATGCCAGAGGCGTTGCCCGGGTGTTGCATAGATTGGTAATGCCATGTCTCTAACCCATCTTCATGTTGTCGATACCAATGATCTTGTCGTAGACCCAGTAGAGAAGCAGAATCACGCCCAGCAGTATGGTTCCCATCGCCGCGGCCAGGCCCCAATTGAGCGAGCGCTGCATGTGGTAAGCCACCATGTTGCCGATCAGGCGACCATCCTTGCCGCCAACCAGTTCGGGCGTGATGTAGTAACCGATTGCGACGATGAATACCAGGATACAGCCCGCGCCGATACCCGGTATGGTTTGCGGCATGTAGACGCGAATAAAGGCCATCGTTGGCGTTGCCCCGAGATTCTGCGCCGCCTTCATGAAACTCGGCGGTATCGTCTTCATGACGCTGTAAATCGGCAGAATCATGAACGGCAGTAGGATCTGGGTCATGACGATGATGGTGCCGTTGAAGTTGTACATCATCTCCAGGCGGTTATCATCATTGAGTATCCCGGCCGCGACCAGGGTGTCGTTGACGACCCCGTTTTGCTGCAGCATGATCATCCACGCGACGATACGCACCAGCAGCGACGTCCAGAACGGCATCAGTACGCAAATCATCAACAGGTTCGATATCCGCATCGGCAGCGTCGCCAGTAGATAGGCTACGGGGTAGGCCAGAATGAGGCAGGCAATGGTGACGATGATACTCACCATGATCGTCCGCCACCACAACAGGTTGTAGACTTTGCGCTCTTCCTCGACATCGATAACGTTCTTGTCGAAATCGTAGGTTCGGTCGATCGCGTTCCAGTAATAACCGAAGGTGACTTTATCTTTCATAATGCCGAGCGAAAGCCAGAAGTCCTGGTCCAGCCAGCGGTCATCCGCCTTGAGAAATGCTTCCTTATAGGGCGGTTCCATCTTCTTGATCTTGCGCGCGGTGCGCTTGATCAGGCTGCGCCAGCCGGGTTTGGCATAGTTCATGCGTACGCTGGATTTACCGATCTCTGTCTTTGCGGCGGCCTTCAGGTCGAGGTAAATCGCTTCGAACATGGCCTCGGAAGGTTCGCTGACCTTGTCCCAGGCTTCGAAGGCCTCGAAGGTGTTCGGCAACACCTGGTTGATCAGTTTGTCGTCAACACTGCGCGTGAGCATGTTGCCGATTGGAATAACAAATAAAAAGATCAGGAACAGCAACGGCGGCAGGACCAGCATCAGGGCTCGAAAGCGACTGCGGCGCAGTGACTTTTGCAAGCTGTCTTTGAGTGGAACTCCGTCCGCGGTTAGCAGCGGGCCATCAATCGTTGCAGGTGCTGTGCTCATGATTTTTTTATCGGCTGATTGAGAAAAAGGGGGCAGACGCGTTTACGCCTGCCCCCGGTACTTAGCCTTACTGGGCCATCCAGGCGGTGTAACGCTCACTGACGGAATCACCGTAGTCAGCCCACCATTCGGGGCTGGCAACCACTGAACGCGCCATGACTTCAGGACGGTTCGGCATGTGTTCCATAATGGTCTTGCCATTGTGGAACCAGGGCTCGCCCTTCTTCATGATATCGAACGCCGAAGCGCGCATCGGACCATAGTTGATGTACTTGGCCTGCTCCGCCTGTGACGCGGTCGACGAGGCGTGAATCAGGAAATCCATCGCTTCTGCCTTGTTCGGAGCGCCCTTCATCATGACCAGCCATTCCTCTTCGAGTACCTGTCCGTCCCATACGGTGACGAACTTGGCGCCCTCGGAAAGAACCGCGGCGCCGATACGCCCGTTGTAAGCCAGCGACATCGCGACTTCACCCGACTGCACCAGTTCCAGCGGCTTGGCGCCGGAAGACCAGAATACGGAGTCGTCCTTGATCTTGTCGAGCATCTTGAAAGCCCGGTCGATACCTTCTTTGGTACTCATGACCTTGTAGACGTCCTTGATGGCAACGCCGTCAGCCAGTAGCGCCATTTCGATCAACGCGTTCGGCCAGGTGTGAATGCCACGCTTGCCGGGGAATTTCTTGAGGTTGAAAAAGTCGGCGATGGTGGTCGGCTGGGCGCCGCTGAAGGTGCCTTCCTGGTAGAAAGGTACGTAGGACCAGAAGATCTGCGGTACTACGCAGTCATTCGGCACTTCAACCATGATGTCCTCATCCATCGAGGTCCCATCGGGCGCAGCCTCGAAAGCGCTGCGATCGAGTTCTTCGAACAGACCTTCATCACAGCCGATGCGTGCTTCAGAAGGCAGTACGTCGACGATGTCCCAGGTTACGTTACCTGATTCTACCTGGGTACGAACTTCACCGAGGCCGCCGTTGTAGTTGATGAAATTGATGCTGTCAGGGTCCTTGTAGGTAGCCTGGTAGGCTTTTTGCTGTGAGGCAGTGTAAGCACCACCCCATGAAACCAGGTTCACTTCAGCCTGTGCCGCGGTGGTAACCGCAACCACTGAAGCCAGCAGGGTATGTTTTAAAAGTACTTTCATTATAGAGTTTCTCCTCTTCGGTTTACTTCTGTTGCTTCTTCGGAAGCTTCTAGGGTACTGCGCGGTTAGTCGGACGGGTCCAAGGCCCGGCAGTCTTCCGCATTCCAGCCGATGTTCACGGTATCACCTTCTTTGAGGTGCGCGTGTACGGCTGAATTTGGAATCTTTACAATAAAATCGTCGTGACCGAGCACCGTGAAACGGGTGCGGATGTGATCACCCAGGTAAATCAGTTCTTCGGCGATTCCGGAAAAAATGTTCGGTAGAGAACCCGGCTCCGGGTTGACGGTGACGCGCTCCGGGCGCAACGAAAGCGTGCTGCGTTCGCCGACGCCGCCGACGTTGACCTTTTTCCCGACCACCGTGCCGGCGTTGTTGTCGACCGCCACCTTGACGGTATCGCCATTGTCCTCGATAACCTTGCCGACAAAACGATTGTTTTCGCCGATGAAACCGGCGACG
>Ga0164315_10002949_pt1 | contig 13123 bp, 9 predicted proteins | sample GuaBasSedimGuay6_FD_113737 | JGI IMG/M metagenome (GOLD analysis project Ga0164315, IMG submission 113737) | Subseafloor sediment microbial communities from Guaymas Basin, Gulf of California, Mexico - Guay6, Core 4569-2, 0-3 cm | ecosystem: Environmental > Aquatic > Marine > Hydrothermal vents >... | reverse complement strand
TCCTCCAGCCTGTCGGCCACCTTGTCCGCCCGCATCAGGTCCCGGACCTTGACGCCGACGAGGGTAGCACCGCGTTCATGGTAGCCGAAGAAGTCGCGGGCCGGCTCCAGGTCGATATAGACGAATCGACTGTCGAATTCGTACATGCCCGTGTCAAAGTAGCCGGCCACCACAAAATTACGGCTCTCCGCCGCCAGCTTCTGCGGATCCAGTTCGCCACTGGGAGCCGTGATGATCACCGTGTCGCCCAGCGCCGCATAGAGACTGTTGGCCAGATCCGCCCCCAGGATCACCCTCGGCACCTCGCCCGTGCCCAGGTCTCGCAATACCTCCGGGCCGGGGCTGATGTACTGCGCCAGTGGCTGCACCGTATCCACCAGATGGGGCTCGATGCCCCACACCACCACACCCCGGTGCCGCAGCTGGCTGCGCCCCAGACGCGCACTGAGTACGGCTTCCTGGCGGATGTAGGGCGCCACCCCCACCACGTCGGGATCGGCCCCGATGGTATCCATCAACGCGCCCAGTTCGGGGAATCCCTCGGGCTGTCCCGTGATCACCGAAACCATGGGCATGTTCTCCACGAAAGTGCGCCGCATCTCGGAATGGAAACCGTTCATCACCGCCAGGGTGATGTTGCGCACCGCCACGCCGATGGTCACGCCGAGGATGGCGATGACGCCGCTGCGGCCCAGGAACCGACTGTGCCGCCGACTGCGCAGATAACGCCGGGTCATGTAGGCCGCAAACTCCATATCAGCCTTCGTCCTCGGGGCGCAGGTGCGGAAAGAGCAGCACGTCGCGGATGTTGTTGCTGTCGGTCAGCAGCATGATCAGCCGGTCGATACCCACGCCCAGGCCACCCGTGGGGGGCATGCCGTGCTCCATGGCCTGCAGGTAGTCCTCGTCTATGGGTTGGGCTTCGTCGTCACCGGCGCTGATCAGTTTCTGCTGTTCGTCGAAACGGCTGCGCTGCTCCCGCGGGTCATTGAGCTCGCTGAAACTGTTGGCCAGCTCGAAGCCGCAGACGAACAGCTCGAAGCGTTCCACCAGACCCTCGGTATCACGGTGGCCCTTGGCCAGGGGCGACAACTCCCGCGGGTGGTCCATGACGAAAGTGGGCTGGATCAGCTCCGGCTCCACCAGTTCCGCGAACAACTCGTCCAGCATCTTGTCCCGGCCCATGCCCTTCTTCAGGTTGAGGCCCTTTTCCTTGAGCAGCGCCGCGATCTCGTCGGTGGAGGCAGCCATGAGATCCCGGCCCGTCTTGGCGGCCAGGGCATCCATGAAGCGCAGGCGGGCAAACGGCTGATTGAAGTCCAGCTCCTGTTCCTGGTAGGTCAAGTGCCCGTCCTGACCGAAAGCCCGGGCCAGGCGCCGCAACATGCGCTCGGTGAGATCCATCATGTCCCCGTAGTCCCAGTATGCCGCATAGCACTCGAGCATGGTGAACTCGGGATTGTGGGTACGGTCCATGCCCTCGTTGCGGAAGTCCTTGCCTATCTCGTAGACCCGTTCCAGGCCGCCTACTATCAGGCGCTTGAGATAGAGCTCATCGGCGATGCGCAGGTACAGTTTCATGTCCAGCGCATTGTGGTGGGTGGTGAACGGCCGGGCGGTGGCGCCACCGTATAGCGGCTGCAGCACCGGTGTTTCCACCTCCAGGAAATCCTCGTCGGCGAAGAAGGTGCGGATGTCGCTGATAATGGCGCTGCGCTTCTTGTACCGCTGACGGCTGGCCAGGTTCATGGCCAGGTCCAGGTACCGCCGCCGGCTCTTGTTCTCCACGCTCATGTCGTGGTACTTCTCCGGCAGCGGGCGGATGGCCTTGGCCAGGAACGTGAAATCCTCCACCTGGATGGTCAACTCGTCGGTGCGCGTGCGAAAGAGGGTGCCCTCCACTCCGATCCAGTCGCCCAGGTCCATGAGCTTGTGCACCAGGCGGAAGCGGTCCTCCCCCAGATTGTCCCGCTTGAAGTAGGCCTGGATACGTCCCCACTCGTCCTCGATGGGCACGAACAGGGTCTTGCCCGTGCCACGCTTGGCCATGATGCGCCCGGGGAATCTCACCTTCACCCCGTCGGCGGTGAGCTGCTCTTCCTGGGCGCGCAGTTCGGTACTGTTGTGGCTGCGGTCGAAGGCGAAGGGATACAACTCCACATGGTCACCCAGTTCCGCCATTTTCTCCAGACGCCCCTCCACCAGCCGGTGCACGTTCTGCGCGGCGCCACTGTCCTCGTTGCCCGCGGGATTACTGTTATTGTCGCTCACACTGGCCTCCGTGGCTCAAGCGCGCCGGGCTCCCGCCCAACGCAGATAACTGTCGATGAACTCGTCCAGGGCCCCATCCAGCACGGCGACGGCGTTGCCCGTCTCATGGTCCGTACGATGGTCCTTGACCTTGGTGTAGGGTTGCAGGACGTAACTGCGGATCTGGCTGCCCCAGGCGATCTCCATCTTCTCGGCCTCGATGGCGTCGCGTTCCTTCTGGCGCTCCAACATGATTTTCTGGTAGAGCTTGGCCCGCAGCATGGTCATGGCGCTCTCGCGATTGCGGTGCTGGCTCCGTTCACTCTGGCAGCTGACGACGATGCCCGTGGGCTCGTGGGTCAGGCGCACGGCACTGTCGGTCTTGTTGACGTGCTGCCCACCGGCGCCCTGGGCTCGGAAAGTATCCACCCTCAGGTCCGCGGGATTGATCTCCACCTCGACATCGTTGTCCACCAGGGGAAAGACGAATACCGAGGCGAAGGAGGTGTGCCGCCGGCTCTGGGCATCGAACGGGGAGATCCTCACCAGCCGGTGTACTCCCGACTCTGACTTCAGGTAACCGAAGGCGAAGGGATGATCCACTTCGATGGTCACACTCTTGATGCCCGCCTCGGCCCCGGGCTGCAGGTCCAGGTTGGTGAACTTCATGCCCGTCCGCTCGAAATAGCGCGTGTACATGCGCATGAGCATCTGGGCCCAGTCCTGGCTCTCGGTACCGCCGGCGCCGGGATTGATCTCCACCACGGCGCCCCGGACGTCGTCGGGATCCGACAGCAGGAACTGGAAGTCCAGCTTCTCCACCGCCGCCTCCAGGCCCTGCAGGCCCGCAGCCACCTCGGCGGCTGCCTCGGAATCATCCTCCTCGGCGGCCATTTCGGCCAGCAGTTGCAACTCCTCCGCCTGGTCGGTGGCGTCGGTCAGGGGCACGATCCACTGTTTCAGCGACCGCACCCGGCGCATGGTCACGCCCGCGGCCTCCTGGTCGTTCCAGAACTCGGGCTGGGCCTGTTTTTCATCGAGGGACTTCAACTCCACCTGCATGCCGGGGAAGTCAAAGACCCTCCTTGAGGGAGGCGATCCGGCGCAGGGCGCCAGCAATGCGATCCAACGATTCCTTCACGTCAATCCTTCGGCTCGTCGTTAATCCCCGGCCCACGCTGCATCCAGATACGCCGCGCGGCGTGTTGCAGGTCGGACGGGGTACCGTCATTGGTTACTGTCAGGTCCGCGCGTTGCCAGCCTGTGGACATTCCCTGCTGGGCGGTGACACGGGCACCGGCCACGGCCGGCGCCAGCCCCGTCCTTTGTACCAGACGGGCAATCCGCAACTCCGCCGGCGCATCCACCAGGATCACCAGATCCGAAGTCGGTGGCGACGGCAAGAGAAAATACACGGCGGCATCCAGCACGGCAAGCGGCGGTCCCTGGGGACGTACACACGCCGCCAGGCGCTCCTCCATCAGGACGGACAGGGGTTCGTGGGTCAGGGAATCGAGTTTCGCCAGTGCCCCCGGGTCCTGGAAGACCAGATTGCCCAGCCTGCACCGGTCCACGACACCGTGGGCGACCATTTCCGCGCCGAAGCTCTCGGCCACGCGGGCGGCCACTTCCGGTCTGGCCAGGATCTCGTGGCCCAGTTTGTCACCGTCCACCACGGCAGCCCCCAGGTCGGCCAACGCCGCCGTGAAAAGGGACTTGCCCGCTCCCGCGGGGCCGGTTACCACCCAGCGCATCATCCGTGGGCCTCGGACCAGTCCCCACCGGTGTGCATATCCACCACCAGGGGAACGTTCAGCTCCAGGGCACCCTCCATCCCCTCGCGCACCAGTACGCGCACCTCGTCCAGTTCGCCACGTGGTACCTCGAGCACCAGTTCGTCATGCACCTGCAACAGGAGCATGGTGCTCAATTGACGCCGTGCCAACTCGTGGTCGATGCGCAGCATGGCCAACTTGATGAGATCCGCCGCCGTGCCCTGGATGGGGGTATTCACCGCCGCGCGTTCCTGGAAGGAGCGGACACCGGGATTCTCCGCCAGGATGTCCGGCAGCAGCCTGCGCCGCCCGAGCATGGTCACAACGGATCCTGCGTCGCGCGCACTCTCTCTTGTGCTCTCGATAAAGGAACGGACGCCCGGATAGGTGGCGAAGTAGGACTCGATGAAGGCCGCGGCCTCCTTCACCGTCACTTCGATCTGGCGGGCGAGAGCCCGCGCCCCCATGCCGTAGATCACTCCGAAATTGATGGCCTTGGCCCGTCCCCGCATATCCGGGGTTACCTCGTCTTCGGATATGCCGGCAATGAGCGCCGCCGTGCGCCGATGTACGTCGGCGCCTTCGCGGAAGGCCGCCAGCAATCCGGGGTCCTCGGCCAGGTGGGCCAGCAGCCGCAATTCCACCTGGGAGTAGTCCGCCGACAGGAACACGTTGTCCGGCGCGCGCGGTATGAAGGCACGGCGTATGCGGCGGCCCAGCTCGGTGCGGATCGGTATGTTCTGCAGGTTGGGATCACTGCTGGAAAGACGTCCCGTCGCGGCCACCGCCTGGTTGTATGACGTGTGGACGAGGCCCGTAGCGGGATGGGCCAGCATGGGCAACGTCTCCACATAGGTATTTTGCAGCTTGGCTACCTGGCGGAACTCGAGGATGGCCGCGGGCAGGGGATGTTCAGCGGAAAGGCGGGTCAATACCGAGACGTCGGTGCTCCAGCCGGTGGCCGTCTTCTTGACCGGCTTGAGTCCGAGCTTCTCGAAGAGAATCACCGCCAGCTGTTTCGGACTCTGGATATTGAAAGGTTCCCCGGCCAATTCGTGGATCTGTTGCTGCAGGCGTTCCAGTTCCTGTTCGAACTCCCGTTTCAGGTCCGCCAGGAAGGGCAGGTCCAGCTTGATGCCGTGGCGCTCCATCCGCAGCAACACGCTCGAGACGGGCATCTCCAGATCCTCGAACAATCCTTCCAGCCCGCTCTCCTTGAGCAGCGGCAGCAGCACTTCCGACAGCCGCAGCGTGTAGTCGGCATCCTCGGCCGCGTACAATGCCAATCGGTCCGGATCCACGGCCAGGATGTCCCGCAGGCGATCACCGGCGGCAAAGAGGTCGCCGTAGGGCATCATGACATGATCCAGGAACTCCACCACGAGGGCATCCAGACCGTGGCTCTGGCGACCCGGGTCCAGGACATACGAGGCCAGCATGGTATCGCAGCACCTGCCGCCCAGGGGCATACCGTGGCGTTCCAGGATCCACCGGTCGAATTTCAGGTTCTGGCCCACCTTCAGGCAACCGGTATCGGCCAGCACCGGGGCCAACAGGTCCCGCACGCTGGCGAGTCGTGTTTCCTCGGGTCCCACGGGAAAGAGCGTACCGCCCGCCGACTCGCCGTTTGTTTCCCGCCAGAGCACCGGCACGTAGGCCGGGGGCAGCCGTTGTCCCTCCAGGTCCCAACCCGCCAGGCAGACCCCCACCAGGCGAGCCGTGTCACGTCGCAAACCGTCGGTCTCGGTATCTACGGCCAGTGGTCGGGCGGGATCTCGCCGGGCCAGCCACCGGGTCAGGTCGTCATCCGTGGCCAGGAGCTGATAGCCACGCGCCGTGCGACGCTCTGACCACTGGTCGATCGCATCAGCGGGGGCTGCCGGCTGGGACTTGCCGGGCTGCGGCTCCCTGCCTGTCTGCTTGCTCGAGACCCGTCCCGCAGACGGTGCGGCATCGTGGGCCCTGACCAGTTTCTGCGCCAATTCCTGCACCCGCCGCAACCCCAGTTCCTGCAACAGCGCCGCGGCCTTCGTTCCCGTGGGCAGGACCGGGTCCATAGCCGTCCAGTCCACCTCCATATCCACATCGTCACGAATGACGAAGAGATCCCGTGAGAGGAATACCTGTTCGCGATTCTCACCCAGGACACGCTTCAACCGGGGGGTAAGTCTGCTCTTCTCGAGCCCGGCATAAAGTCCTTCCAGGTCTCCGAATTCCGTGATGAGCTTGAGGGCCGTCTTGTCCCCCACGCCCGGTGCGCCGGGAATGTTGTCGGACTTGTCTCCTGCCAGGGCAAAGACCTGCACGAGATCGGCCGGTTCCAGGCCGAACTTGCGACGCACGCCATCAGCAGTGAGTTCGGTGATCTCGTCTCCGCGACGCCCCGGCTTGAGCATGCCGATGCGCCCATCCAGCAACTGCATGAAGTCCTTGTCGCCCGAGTACAGCCAGACCCGGTCCGGTGGATCGGCTGCCTGGGCCGAGCGCCGGGCCATGGTGGCGATCACGTCGTCCGCCTCCACCCCCCCCTGCCGATATACGGGCAGACCCCACGCTGACAGCAGTTCGTCCAGGCGGGGCAACTGCGCCGCCAGTTCCTCGGGCATGGGTTTGCGGTGGGCCTTGTAGTCAGGGTACATCTCGTGGCGGAAGTTGGGGCCCTTCATATCGAAGACCACCGCGATACGCTGCGGTTTGCGGGTTTCGATAAGGCGCAACACGCTGTTGCAGAAGCCGAAGGCCACGGACGTGATCTCGCCGTCCGGAGCGGTCAGCGGGCGCTTGGCGAAGGCATAGTGGGAGCGGTAGGCCAGTGCCGTACCATCTATGAGCACAAGCGACACGGCGCTTCCTTTCCGCCGGACAGGCGGGGCTCAGGTGCGATACAGGTTGTGGGCACGAATGAACGCCAGGACATCCGCGGGCAAATCCGGTACCTGACCCGCACCCTCGGCCAGGATACCACGGATCCGGGACGAGGACACCGGCTCATGGAAATCCTCCACCATCACGATCCGGTCGGCGGCAACGGAGGCCGGAGCAGAAGCGGGATATCCCCGGCGGGTGTAGACCAGCAGGCGTGCCATCGCCACGATTTCCGCCGGCTCATGCCAGGTATCGAAAGTGGCCAGGTGATCGGCGCCGATTACCAGGCACCAGCGATCGTTCGGGTGCCCGGCCACCAGATGGCGCAAGGTGTCCACCGTGAATGAAGGGCCGGGGCGGTTGACCTCGAAATCGTCCACCGTCACCCGTGGCTCGTGGGCGAAGGCCAGACGTACCATGGCGAGACGTTGGTCGGCTCCGGCATGCACCCGGTTCTTGTGGGGCGAAATGCGAGCCGGCACCACTACCAGGCGATCGGCCAGTCCCCGGTGCAGCAGATGGGTCGCCAGGGCCACATGCCCGTCGTGGACCGGATCGAAACTCCCGCCCAGGACAGCCCGGATCATGCTTCCTGTTCCTGCTTGTCCCGCAGATCCATCAACGCCTTGCGGGCACTTTCAGTGTGGCGGCTGTCCGGATATTCGTTGATCAGGCGCTGATACATGTCGCCGGCGGTGGCTTCGTCTTCGAGTTTGCCGGCGGTGCGTGCCCGTTCCCAGATCACGTCGTCGATGAGGTTGCTGCCCGCCTCGAAACGGAGGATGTCATCCAGCGCCAGGGCCGCGGCCTGGTGACGGCCCAACTGGCGGTAGACCTTCACCTGGCCAAGGCGCTTGCGCACCATCATGTCTGATATTTCCTGCAACCTCTCCTCTACCGCCGGTAGGTGGCTGGAAGACGGGTACTCTTCCATGAATCTCACGAAGTGCAGCCGCGCCTGATGGGCGCCGGTCATGTCCCGCGACACGTGCCCGACCTGTGAGAGGTACGCTTCACCCTCCATGAAAAGGGCATCCTCCACCCGATCACTGACCGGGTAATCCTTGCGCAGAATCTGGAACTCCACCGCCGCCAGCGGGAATTCCGCGGTGGCCATGTATGTCATGCCCTTGAGATACTGTGCTTCCGGCGCCAGGCTGTCGGTGGGATTGTGCCGCACGAACGACTCCAGTGCCGGGATGGCTTCCAGGTTGTTGCCGTGCTCGGCGTAGTAGGCGCCCCGTTCAAAGGATCCCACGGGGTAGGGATTGTGCAGTCCGCAACCCGCCAGCAGGATCAGGATGCCGAGACCGGCGCCGAGTCCAGCACCGGCCAGGGCGCGCAGACGGGCCGGAACAGCGGCGGCGATGCGATTCACCATGGGAGAGTACGTCCTTCCGCGGGGCGGCACCCCGCCGGGGTCAGTTGGTCGTGTTGGCGAAGTAGACGAGGATAAGGCCGGTCAGGGCGCCGAGAACCACAATTTCCTCCGTGCGCCGTTGCCAACCGCTTTCCGACGTCTCCGCGGTGGTGAAGGTATACATGTCGGAGTTCACGGCGTCGAAATCCCCCGCCGGAACCCGGTCGCTGAAGGAACGTGCGACGCGACGGCCGAGCAGCACCCGCCCCGAAGCCGACTCCGTGATCTGCAGATACGCGTCGATCTCCAGGTCGCGTTCGATCCAGGTCTGCCACAGGCCGAGGGTCCGCCCCACGTCGGGATAGCTCAGGTCCACTCCCGATACGGCATATCCGTAACGCACGTCGTGCTCCGGTTCGTCCTCGCCCTCGGCGGCGGGATCGTAGATCTCGTAACCGCGGGCAGACAGCTGACGGAACGCCGTCGCACCGAACATGGTGTTCTCTTCACTGTCGCTCCGGGGCACCAGCAGGATCCTCGCCGGCGGTGCCGGCAACACCTGGGTGGAAGCCGCAACGATGTCCGCCATGAGGGACTCCACCAACCAGATATTGGTGCGGATGGTATCCGCGGACGCCGGGGCCACTTCCCCGGTCTGGGCCAGGGCCATGGGCGCGGTCAGCGACAGCAGCACCAATCCCAGAACCAATCCCGTGGACCTTCCTCCATACCTCGCCAGCCGCGGCTTGCTCATGCTTTGACCTTCCGCCATCAGGTTCCGATCCCTTGTCATGCTCCTGCTGTTCGCGCCCAGGTGTCATGGGGGCTCACGGCCAGGAATTCCGCCGAGATCCATTGCCCCGCGGCGAGACCTTGTCCCGGCAGGGCCACCAGTCCGTCCAGGTCGTAGCCGTAATGGGCACTTCTGGCCAGGGCGACCGGTCCGCCCCCACCGCATACATCATCCAGCAGATCCCGTTCCCCCGGACGATGCCAGATCCCTTCGCCCAGCGAGGCCAGCAGATCCACTACTTCGGGATCATCCGCCGCCACGATCCGGTCCACCACCGTGTCCCAGGTGCGACCGAGCCGGGTCAACTGGCGGCGCTGGGAAATCTCGGTCTGCAGATCCCCGATGAGCGCCTCGCGGTCGAGAATTACCTCCTGGGGCACCGGGTCGGCCAGCTCCGCCGCCGGCGTTCCCTCCTCGGGAGAATAACGGTACGTCCCGAGGTGGTCAAACTCGACGGCGGCCAGGAAGTCGGCCAGCATCTCCACGTCCTCCTCCTCTTCACCGGGAAACCCCAGCAGGGCGGTGGAGCGAAGTACCAGATCAGGTCTCCCCTCGCGCAGGGCCGCGAAAAATCCCACCGAGCCCGCCTTGCCACCCGGTCGGCGCATGGCCTTGAGAATGCGGGGCGACGCGTGCTGCACCGGCAGGTCCAGATACGGAGCCACCGAGGGCAGGTCCAGCAGGCGCCGCAACTCATCGACCTTGACCAGACCGGCGTACAGGTACAGCAGACGCTGCCTGCGCAGACCGGTCACGCCGTCGAGGGCCGTGACCAGTTCCACCAGGCTCTGACCCGTATCCCGACCGAAGTCACTCGTGTTCTGTGACACGATCTGTATCTCGGTGACGCCCCGCTCCACCATACCACGCACTTCGGTGACGATTTCGGCCACGGATCTGCTGCGCTGCCTCCCCCGGATCAGGGGAATACGGCAGAAAGTGCAGGCGCAGTTGCAACCCTCGGCTATCTTCACGAAGGCCATGTGGGATGGCGTCAGCAGGGGGCGGTTGATCATGCCCACATAGCTGGCCCGTTCCGGCAGATCCACCAGGGGCAGACCGGCAGTGGCCATGGCGGGGCGGGGCGGTCCTGCCATGGCAAAAGCGTCCGTGTCCGGCCCGGCGGTATCCGGGGCGATCGGAGCGGGTTCCTGCCCCGTGCAGGCGGCCACCACCCTCTCGAACTGGCCCACCCCGGCCACCAGGTCCACTTCGGGATAGGCCTTGGCAATGGCGGCCCCGTGCTCCTGGGACCAGCAACCGCAGACCACCAGCATGCGCCCGTCCTTGTGGTCGGCAAGTTCCCGCAGGGTGTCCGCACTGTCGATCCGCGCTCCCTCGATGAATCCGCAGGAGTTCAGGACCCAGATATCCGCGTCGTCGGGGTCGTCCGCCGCCACGATGCCCCGTCCCCGGAACACGTTCAGCAGAGCCTCGGAGTCCACCAGGTTCTTGTCGCAACCCAGGGTCAGACAGAAGACCTTGCGCGTCATGCTTCGCCCTCGCCCACCGCCGGCAGGTCTTCGGGTTTGACGAGGACGTCACGGGCCTTGCTGCCGGTGAACGGACCAACCACACCGGATTCCTCCAGCATATCCATCAGGCGACCGGCGCGGGTATAGCCGATGCGCAGCCGGCGTTGCAGCAGTGAGGTGGATCCACTCTGGTGCAATACGACCACCCGCATGGCATCGTCATACAGGTCGTCCTCGCCGCGGTAGGCACTGCCGTCGGAGGTCCCGCCCTGCAGGCTGATCTCCTCGGTCAGACCCTCGTAACCACGCCAGTGCGCCGCCACGGCTTCGCACTCGTCCACATCGATGAAACTGCCATGGACGCGCACCGGCAGCGCCCGCCCCGGCTGCAGGTAGAGCATGTCGCCGTGCCCGAGCAGTTTCTCGGCGCCGTTCATGTCCAGCACGGTGCGCGAGTCGTTCTTCTGGATCACCCTGAAGGCGATACGACAGGGTATGTTGGCCTTGATCACGCCCGTCAATACATCCACGCTTGGTCGCTGGGTGGCCAGGATCAGGTGGATTCCCACCGCACGCGCCTTCTGGGCCAGGCGGGTGATGGGCCCCTCGAAATCGCCGCCCATCTGGATCATGAGATCCGCCAGTTCGTCCACGATGGTCAGGAAATACGGCATGGGCTCTTCGACCTTCTCGCCGTCGGCATTGACCACTTCGCCCCGGGCCACCTTGTCATTGTATTGCTGGATGTTGCGTACCGACTGTTTGGCCAGTTGCCGGTAGCGCAACTCCATCTGGGCCACCATCCACTGCAGTGCCCGGAGGGCCTCGCGAGGATCCGTGACCACCGGCAACAGCAGGTGGGGAATGCCGTTGTAGACGTTCATCTCCAGCATCTTGGGATCGATCAGGACCAGCCGCAGGCGGGAGGGGTCGTTTCTCAGGAGCAGATTACAGATGATGGCATTCAGGCATACCGACTTGCCGCTGCCCGTGGAACCGGCCACCAGCAGGTGGGGCAATGCCGCCAGGTCCACCGACACCGGTCGCCCGACCACGTCCTTGCCCAGCACTACACCCAGCGGCGGACGGTCCGCCGCCTCCACTGTCCCTTCAAGCACCTCGCGCAGGCGAACCATGCGGGCCGTGGGATTGGGGATCTCGATACCCACGGCGGCCTTGCCGGGTATGGGGGCTTCCATGCGGATGGAGCGGGCACGCATGGCCAGAGCCAGGTCGTCCGATCGCTGCACTATCTGGCTGACCCGGATGCCGGCGCCAGGCTGGTATTCGAAGGTGGTGACCACCGGTCCCGGGCGTACGTCCTTGACCTCGCCTTCCACACCGAAGGAACGCAGGGTGTCCTCCAACAGGTCGGCCGCCGTGTCCAGATCACCGGTGGGCCTGACCATGGTTTCGGGGTCGGCGGGCGTCAATAGATCCAGTCCGGGCAGGCGGACCGGTCCCTTCCGTCGTTTCTTCGGTCGGGACGTTGGTGTCGGTGGACGCGTGGCATCGGTAGCGGCGATCATCCCGTCACCCGCACCGTTGGCGCCGGGCAGGTTGCGTTCCTCGACTGCAACTTCCGGCTCCGGGACCGTATCGACATGGACAACCCGTTCGCGGGTTTCCCGCGTTGGATCCGGACCGGGATCCAGGCCAGGTTCGTTCCCGGTCTCCACCGGATCCCCTGGAGATTCCTCCACCGAGGCAGGATCACTCTGCCGTCCGGCGATAAAGCCGCCTACCGCTCGGCCCACGGCCAGCCATGGCCGCACGAAAAGCCCCCGCATGAGGGCCACCAACGCGCCGGCCAGCACCGCCAGGACCCGGCCCAACCCGACCACCACCGGACCCAGCCACGGGCGCAACAGTGCCACCACCGCCACCAACAGGAAAACCGACAGGAAGATACGCCCGCCCCAGAGTCCGAAGAGGGCATGGAAACCGCGAGCCATGGTGAAACCCACGATGCCGCCGAGGCGCGCACCGGTGTCCGCGGGCAACGGTCCGCCGGGCTGACCCACCCACGCTGCCGAGACCAGCCACAGGGGAATGACCCACAGCATCCGCCTGCCCAGGGGCGCGTGGCGTCCCAGCAGATAGCCACCGCCGAGTACCACCAGTACCACGGGAACCAGCCAGCACCACAGACCACCGAAGACAGCCTGCAGCCCCAGACTCAGCACGCCCCCCACCGGTCCGCCGGGATTGTCCGCGGCAACCAGATCCACCGACTCGCCGCCGGCGACCATCAGCCACCAGGGACCGGTGCCTCCGGTGAGGGACAGGGCCAGGTACATACCGCTGGCCACGAGCAGCAGGCCCGTGAGCCAGGCTGCCTCGTACCACGCGCTGCCGGTCTTCCTGTGTTTAGGCTTCTTCCGAGTTCGCCCTGACACGCAACCCCTCCTGCAGGTGGGATGATTCCTCTTCCAGGAAGCGTGTCGTGGCGCGTCCCGCCAGGAAGACCGGGTTGTCCAGTACCTCCAGGTGGAACGGAGTGCTGGTGGGCAGGCCCTCGAAAACGCATTCGGCCAGGGCCCGTCGCATCCGTGCGACAGCTTCCGCGCGATCCTCGCCATGGGTTATGATTTTGGCCAGCAGC
>Ga0164315_10002948_pt1 | contig 13124 bp, 15 predicted proteins | sample GuaBasSedimGuay6_FD_113737 | JGI IMG/M metagenome (GOLD analysis project Ga0164315, IMG submission 113737) | Subseafloor sediment microbial communities from Guaymas Basin, Gulf of California, Mexico - Guay6, Core 4569-2, 0-3 cm | ecosystem: Environmental > Aquatic > Marine > Hydrothermal vents... | reverse complement strand
TCTCCAGAAATTTTACATGCCTTACATACAGATAATACTAGTTGGGTTAAAAGTGGAGTAGCCGCAAACCCAAATGCTTCCCCAGAAATCTTACATGCTTTACATATGGATGAATATAGTGGAATTAGAAGTTATGTAGCCGGAAACCCAAATGCTTCCCCAGAAATCTTACATAACTTACATACAGATGAGGATGATATAACTAGATATAGGGTGGCTGCAAACCCAAGTACCTCCCAAGAAACCTTACACAACCTACATACAGATGGAAGTAAGGGGGTTAGAAATAGAGTAGCTAGTAACATTAATACCTCTCAAGAAATCCTACACACTTTACACACAGATAGAGATAAGTTAGTTAGAAATGGAGTAGCTGGAAACCCAAATTTCAACAAAGTACAAAAATCTATAATAAGTTTAAGTAATAGGTTAAAATTACTTAAAAAATATCGAATCTAAGTATAATCTAAATATGGCTGATAATATAGTAAAGACATACTTAGAACAAATGGGGTCAATCCCAATGCTCAACCGAGTAGAAGAAACTAGATTAGCTAAATTAGCATTTGAGGGTAGCAGTGACGCTAAATCTAAGCTGGTTGAAGCTAATTTAAGGTTAGTTGTTTCAGTTGCTAAAAAATATTTGAATAGTGGAATGGATTTCCTTGATTTAATTCAAGAAGGTAATTTAGGCTTAATCAAAGCTGCTGAAAAATTTGAATACAAAAGAGGTTTTAAATTTAGTACATATGCAACTTGGTGGATACGCCAAGGAATAACTAGGGCTATAGCTGATACGGGTAGAACTATACGTTTACCAGTTCATATGGTGGAGACAGTTAATAAAGTTTTTAAGAACATTAAGGGGTTTGTTCAAGAAGAAGGTCGTGAACCTAGTTTACAAGAATTATCTAAAAGAACAAAACTACCTATCAAAAAATTAAAAGAAGTCTTACAAGCAGCAAGGATTCCTATATCTTTAGATATTAAGATAGGTGAGAATGAAGATAGTTTTTTAATAGATACCATAGAAGACACTAGTGCAAGTAGATACATTAAACTAATAGATAATATTGATATTGCAGTTAAAATTAAGAGAGCCCTTAGGGGATTATCTCCAAGAGAAGAAATAATTACTCGAATGAAATTTGGTTTATCTGATTAAGCTCATCCTTTAATAATTTAACAATAAGCATATATAGTCCAATCTGGACCTTATCTAAACATTCTTTATTAGCATGTTCCATAATTATATTAGTCTTCTTCAAAGAAAGCTCCTTCAACTAGTTTATCTAAAACCCAACCAACTCTAGTTTCTTTAGATATAGCTTTAGCTGAATTTATTATCTTTTCTAAGCATTCTTCTTGAAATGGGCAATATCTACAGGGCGGTCTATTATTGCTTTTAAAGCATTCCCCATCTACTTCTATAATTTTTTCATATACGTTGTTTAAATTCATATATATATTATACGAAATATTCGAAATTCTGAGACAATAAATGTGGTAAAATATAAAAAGGAGAGATTATGTCATTAGATAAGCCAAATCAGCCATATACAAACCCACCTAACTCATATCAGTCACCAATGCCATTGGAAATCACTGATATTAGTATTAGAGGTGAATCATGGAACCAACTAGCTCAGAACCGTGGAATAAGGTTTACTCATAGAGTTGCTGCCCCATGTCCCAATATGAAGAGCTTAGTAGACAATAATCATGATCCAGACTGCCCATTTTGTGATGGTAGTCAAATCTTATATGTTCAAGATAAGGAGATATTTGGTACATTTTCCAGTAATACTCTAGAAAAGATATTTGAAGTTCAAGGGGTTTGGGAGATTGGAACTGCAGTTATAACCTTCCCAACTGAGTACGTAGATGGAACTCAAGCAGATTTCAACATCTTTGACAAACTAATATGTCCTGATTTTCAAATAAGACTATCAGACCTTAAAGAGTTTGATGGTACAACTAAGACTGGTGCTAAATATCCAATAATAAATGTATCTGATATGACCTCTATAGTTAATGGAGTTATAAAGAAGTACATCCAAGATGTTGATTTTAATATAGTTAATGGCGAAATAGTATGGGTAGTTGGTTTAGAACCTGGGTATAATGATATTGAAGAAATGGGAGAAGTACTCTCGATTACATATTCAGCAAACCCTATATATAATGTCATGCAAACCCTGCATGAAATTCGTGCTACACAACAGATGGTAAACGGTCAAAAAATAGCTAAACGATTACCTCAGCAAGTGTTAGTAAAGCGCGATTTTCTCTTTAAGCCGGACAATAAATCATAATAAATTTAGTATAATACACATATGAAAACATGTAAAAAATGTAAAATAGAAAAACCCTTAGGTGGTTTTCCGAAATCTAGAAATAAATGTAAAAAATGTCGAACAATTGACTTTAATATTTGGGCAGCAAGACCCAAAAACAAAATAAGTATAGCAGAGTCTTTAGAGAAATATAATGCCAAACCAGAAGTAAAGGCACGTAAAAATGAACTAACAAAGATATGGTATTCTAATCCAGAGAATAAATTAAAGAGTAAACTATATCAAGAAGAATATTATGCCGTTCCAGAAAATAAGATTGCTCATAAAAATGTAGTAGATATATATAGAGATAGACTTGAGAATAAAATACGTAAAAAAGAATATGAATATATTAGAAATCAGACCTATCCAGAGATAAATCATGCTAAAACAGCTAAACGTAGAGCAGCTAAACTAAATGCTACTCCTAAATGGTTAACTGAAATCCATCATAAAGAAATGGAAAACAAATATAAAGAGGCTAAAGCCTTAGGGCTACAAGATGGTATTAAAAGACATGTAGATCACATAGTCCCTTTACAAGGAAAAACAGTTAGCGGCCTACATGTACCTTGGAACTTACAGATACTAACCAGAGCAGAGAACTTAAAGAAAAGTAATAAATTAATAAATGTAATATAAACTTAAAAATGATTTACGTAAGTAAAATGGTATAATATTAATAAGAATACCATATTGGGAAAATAAAGATTTAGAATCTTATATAAATCAGCAACTTATAGACTTAGGAGTCACTTGTGCCGAAAGCGGTAAGTAAGAAACAATATCGATTCATGGCTGCCTTGGCACATGGTGCTAAATTTGACCATGCACGTGGAACACCGCCAAAGTCTGTAGCAAGCAAATATTCTAGCCCCGGCAAAAAAGCACCAGAGCAATCTGGTAAAAATAGTGGTGGAGATTGGAATAAACACAAAGATAAGAAGAAGAAAAAGAAACTTAAAAAATCATTTGAGCAATATTACAAAGGCATGGGTGCTGGAGTAGTAGTAGTTAATGATAAGGGGCAAGTATTAGTTGGAAAAGGTCATGATGGAACATGGCAGACTCCAGGTGGACATGTCGATGCTGGCGAAGACTATGTTATGGCAGCTCATAGAGAGCTTAGAGAAGAGGCTAATATAGTTGCTGGACCTTTAAATGAAATAGGTCACTTTATGTGTGATGGTAATGATTCAAAGGTGTTCCAGTGTGATATTTATACAGGAAAGATAAAGGATTCAGATGAGTTGAAAGAACTTCAATTTGTCGACCTACATAGTGTATTAGATTGGAATTTAAGAGAATGCTCAAAAATTGGTTTACAAATGTATGCCCATTCATCTCTTAAGAAATCAAACAATTTAAAAGACTTACTTGCATTAGAAAAATTAGAAAAGAATATACTTCGTGGAGAAGATCAAAGACAAGCTGTTTATGATGTTAGTCATGGTGAAGCTTTAAGATTAGTTGGTAATGGTTGTTTCAGATGGTTAAGTAAAATTGTAAATAAAATGACAGATGAAGACTTCAAAGAAGTTGAGCTTGATACATATAAAATATTTATTAGAAAACATGTAAATGATATATATTCTGGTAGGATTAATGATGGTCATAAGACAATTCATCAATTCACTAATAAATCACTTCCTCAGCTATGTGCTGATATTATGTCAGTGTTTGAATGGTATTCAGATGAAGATGAACATGTATTTGATATTCTTGATGAAGATAACTTATCTGATGATGCCATACATGGTGGTTTAGAACACTTATCTGATAATTATAAAAAACATAACTTAGCTAATATTTATACTGAAATGGAAAATATTAGAGGTGAGATTAGAAATGGCGTAGCAGTTGATCTTCAACAGGTAGAGCATAAAATCATGGCACTATTTGATAAACTAGAAGAAGCAGTTCATAATGTAGCTGAAAAGCACAATCAACTAGTTACAGATGCAGGTTCAGAAGTTGAAATATTAGAAGGTAAGTTAAGAGAATTACAGAGTAAAATAGATGAATTAAATAGCAAGCCAACTACGGTTGAAGCATACCAAACCCAACCAGTGAGTGGAACTCAAGTTCACAATGAACATTATTCATACCTACCAAAACCTAAAATTGAAGTAAATACAAATGGCAAAGTAATAATTACATTTGATGGCGATTGGACCAATATGGAAAAATCTAATTTCTTAGGTGACATGAAAGCTAACATAATCGGTAGAAAATAATGTTAGATGCCAGATCAGAAATAGATATGCTTAGACAGAGGCTTCTAATGAAGAATTTGTCTAATAATATCGTTGATGCCATTTGTGATGATGCATCTAGAGATATAAGTAATGCAACTTCTGATATATTAGCTGATGCAATGAATGATGCAGTTAATGTTGGTGGTGATATAGAGTCTGAAGAGCTTATTGATGAATTACGGGCAATTAGATCTGGTCCTAGTTTTGAGATAATCACTGATTCAGGTAGAACTGATTTTTCAGAGCCACCATTCCCAATGTTACCTAAATTATTAAAAAATGCTAAAGTTGCTAAAGATGGTTCACTCTACAAAGTGATACCTATGAAACAAAAGACTACCAATAGAAATACAGCGGTTACTACCGAAGCGGCTATTGAAAATATAAACAATGCTAGACGTATTGCAAGAGAGCAAAGAGATTCAGATCAAAAATCAAATAGAACTTCTTCATCACCAGACGCTATGAAGGGTATGAATACTTTTGCAGCTATGCAATCAATAAATAGATCTAGACACAAGCAACAGAAAGGTGGACAAGTAGATGGTCCAACTATTGATTTTAGAACAGCATCTAGTAAACAAGATGCATCTAGGCAATGGGTTAAACCAGGTAAAATAAGAAATGCAAGTGTCCCTTTAAGGGAAATAAACATGAATATGCATGATAATATAGATATAGCAATTAAAGATATTATTCAAATGTATGAGGATGGATACTAAATTGGCATTTATTATGCCCGAAGTGGCTTTACAACGATTAGTACAAATTGGTCTTAAGAACCTAAGAGATGACAGAAAGGCATTTGATTGCATTTTTGCCACCTATTTAAGTGAAGAAATGAAAGCATCATATGGTCAAGCACATATTGATAAAATACATAAGTGGTTTAGTGATACTAAATTACCAACATTACAAGCTTGGACCTTCGATGGAACTAGAGTTCCAGCTTATACAGTACATCTAGCAGATGAGAGTGAAGATGAAAGTAAGTCTGCACTTGGTGATTTCTGGGGTATGGGCGTTGATGGTGATATAATAGTAGGTGTAAGTACTGTATCTTTAGATATTGGTATTCATGCAGATAAGTCAAAAGATCATGTCCTTTGGATGTATTATATATTAACTTATATATTTTATAAAGAGAAAATTTTAGGTCGTAAGTTAGGTATGCAATTATTTACCTTTAGGGCAAATGATTATAATAAAGAAAGTAAATATATGGCTGATAATGTATGGTCTAGATGGGTTAGATTTAGATGTACAGTACAAAACTATATAGAGGCAAATGATTATCAGACGCATGATGTGGTTTTAGATGTAGATGCAGTAAGTTCCTCAGGTGGAGAAGAAGTAGATATATCAGATCAATTATTAACAGAAGATGGTGGAATAGATGCAAATCTACTAGATCCAAATAGATACAATCCATAGGAGATTATTATGGCGAAGAAGAGTAAAAAAGAGATTGATTTAAAAGAAAAAATCAAAGAGATGGAAAATTCAAAACGTGAGGTTTTACCTACCATACAAGTTGATAAGAAAATAACTTTTGATTCTTGGTATCATCAACGTAAGAATAAGATCCCTAAGCAACATATGAAAGAGATCTTAGCAGCTGACTTTAAATCTAGGGGTTTAGGGATTGAAGCTACTATGAAAGAATATGATAAAGCATTGAAACTATATGGTATCAAGCTTTAATTTTAAGTAAATAAACATGTTATAATAATAAGAGTAATATAACGAATAAATTTAGGAGACCTCAATGGCTATAAATGTATCATTTAACGGAGCAACGATTTACAAACCCGGTGCTTATTCTAAGATCAGTATCGATCTTAGCGGTGGATTTCCACTAGGACCAACTGGATTGATCGCTATTTTTGGCGAATCAACAAGAGGTCGCCCTGGTTCTGCAGAATCAGATATATCAAAAAATGTATTTACAGCTAATCAATTAGCTGAAGCTAGAACAAAATATGGAACAGGAAATCTTGTAGATTCTCTTAATTTCTTATTCTCTCCAGCTTCTGATGGTGCTATCCCCGGTGGAGCACAGGCTGTTTATATCTACAAGACAAACAACTCAACTAGAGCAACTTTAACTCTAGCTAATACTTACGGAACAGTTAAATCATTAGAATATGGAATTGGTGGAAACACAGTTACATATACTGCCTCTGAAGTTGAAGAAGTTGCACCCGTTACAACTGGTATTGATTATGTAGCTAGTGCTGCTGATGCCGGTGTAATATTTGATGTTACAATTGACGGAATATCTCAATCAGTGGTTGTTACCGCTGGAACTTATGCAAGTGCTGCTGCTTTAATAGCTGCAATAACTATTACTGGAGCAACTGTTACCGCAGATGGCGAGAAAGTAGTTATAACAGTTGATGCTGATGTTACTGCAAATCAAAGAGGTTTTGGTAAATCCATGGAATTAATAGAAACGAATCCTGGTGATTTAGCTCTATTAGGTTTAGTTGGCGGTATTGCAACTTCAAGTGTTGAATCTGCAATGATAGTTACAGTTAAACAAACAAGAGACCTTTTAACTGAGCAAGATACCGTTGGTGGTAATATTGTTCTTGAAGGTGGATATGATGGCGTTGAAGCTACAGCCACTATTCAAGTTAGTTCTTCTCAAGTTATCTTAACTGCAGGTGCTGCAATTAGTGCATTTGAAAAATCAGCTTATGGGACAATGCTTCAATTAGTTAATGCTATGAATTTAACAGCCGGTTGGACACTTGCTTTATCAAGTGTTTTATATAATTCTTTATCACCAAGTGCTTTAGACGTAGTTACTGTTGGTGCTAAATCTTCAGATGCTTCTACTATTAAGCCAGCTAGAATTAAGAAAGATGCTTCTGAAGTTTCAGACTTTTTCACTGATTCTAGTATAACCAGTATTACCTCTCAAGGAACAACTGGTCTTATGGATGCACTAACTGAAACAGCATTAGCTGGTGGATCTCTTGGATCTACTTCTTCTGCAGACGTTGCAAATGCTCTTGTGGCATTTGAACAAATCAGAGCTAATGCGGTAATTCCTTTATTCTCAAGAGATGCTATTATAGGTACAGACACTGCTTCCGGTGATGTTGTTGATAATTTAACTGATCCAAGTTCAGCTTATACTATCTTAGGTATTCACCAAGCTGTTAAAACTCATTGTAATTTAATGAGTACAACTAAAAATAGAAGTGAAAGACAAGGTTATTTATCTTATAAGAATGACTTTGATGCCTCGAGAGATAGAGCAGCTCTTTTATCCGATCAAAGACTTTCTTTGGCAATTCAAGATACTAGAAATATTGATTCTCAAGGTAATATTAAGTGGTTTCAACCATGGGCACAAGCCTGTATGTTGGCAGGTGCAAGAGCTGGTGCAACAGTCGGTACACCTCTTACTTTTAAATTCTTTAACTTGACAGGTATTAGACACACTTCACAATCAATGTCAACAGCTGAAGAGGATATTACAAATGATTTTAATCCAAATGCTGATGAAATTCAAGCTATTCAAAACGGTATTACCTTCTTTGAAGCCCCTCAATCTGGTGGAATTAGATGTGTTGTCGATAATACAACTTATCAAAAAGATGCCAATTGGGTATATAATAGAGGAAATGTTATGTATGCAGCTGACGTTCTTGCTTTTGACTTTAGAAGTCAATTAGAGAATATCTTTATTGGTAAGAAAAATACAGTTCAAGCAAGTGAAGTTAAATCAGTTGCTTCTTCAATTTTAGCTACCTTTTTAGCTCAAGGTATTACAGTATCTACATCAGGGGCGCCAAATGGATATAAACAATTAAGTGTCAAAGTTGATGGAAATGTAATTAAAATTAATGCAATTGTAGTTTTAGTAGAAGGTATCGATTTTATCTTAAACGATATCACTATTACAAGAGTTCAATCAGAATCTTAATTAGGTATAATGAAAGGGTCAAACATTTGTTTGGCCTTTTTATATAAGGAGAGTTATGAAGAAGTCAATTGGTAATAAAATTAGTAAATTATTAGAATTAGAAGATAAGCTTATTAAAGCAAAAGCAGAATTAGAAAAGAACGCCATGATGGGTTATGGTAATGGCACATTTAAATCAGATTTTGCAATTAAAGCTGATAAATTAGATGATGGAAAAGAGGTTAAAATTGTAAGTTCACCAAGTGGTGATTGGTATAAACCTAAACCTACTGGTAAGAAGCTTCTTAAAGACTCAAAAAGTGGTCAAGAAGAATTGGTTAAATTTGAAGACGATAGTATGGTTATGGTTCCACATTCTAAAACACATATGAAAGTTTACCACGGTAAAAATGTAAGTATTATGTCCGATGAGGATGCAAACAATCATTCTATAAAACATGGTGGTGCTGATAAAACCAAACATGGAGTTGGTATGGTTTCTCATGCTAGAGATACAGGTATGTCTTGGCATAATTCCTCTGCAGATGATGGTATGATAAGTGACAAAGAACAAGATAAGGCTCATAGCTTGATGAAAAAAAGTGGTCAAGAAGAATTGGTTAAATTTACTAAAAATGGCCAATGGTCACTATAATCTAAATAAAACTCACTATATTAAATAATAAGCCATGCAATGCATGGCTTTTTACTTCTTTTTACTTAACTAAAATAATGTTATGATATAAAAAGGGTGCAATAGTACTCATAAATTCAAGGAACGTGGAACCGTACCACAAGGAGAAAATAATGGCAGGAAGTAAACCAAGCTTTATTACCGGAGCTACAGCAAAAATTAAGATCGGTAATCTTACAATGGCTTATTCACAAGATGTGAGTTACAATACTACAATTACGACTATACCAGTTGAAGTAATGGGTGCTTATGAAGTTAAATCTAATGAGCCAGTAGCTTATTTTGTAACCGGAACTTTAAGTATAGTTAGATATACTAGTGCAGCTTCAGCTAGTGGTGTCGCATCTGTAACTACCGTTACCCCAGGTGGCACAACTATCTCAACTACTGGTAATTCAGTGGAACAGATGAAAAATTCGGGTAATGAAGGTGGCACAGCAGGGGATGGATTTGATCCTTATCGCATGATATCTTCAGAGACATTTGATTTAGAAATATTTCAAAAAGTTCCAGGAACAACAGCGGGTGTGCTTGATACATTATCAATTGTTAAACTTAGAGACTGCAGATTTACTAGTAAGGGTGGATCAATTAATAAAAGAGGGATCTTAGTTGAGCAATTTGCTTTCAATGCTATCCTTATGAATAATGATGCTGAGGTAGAGGTCGGGCATTCAGGTGACGACGATCTTACATAATTTAATTGGCCCAGTTTCGACTGGGCTTTCTTTAGGGGCTTAAATGGCTGGAATGAAACCATTCTTTTTATCTGGAGCTAATGCTAAGATAAAAATTAATAATATAACTTTGGCCTATGTTACAAGTCTATCTTATTCTGTCCAAGTTAATCATGCAACACCTAAAGTTTTAGGTATGTATGAAGCTAGTTCTATTGAACCTTTAAGTTACTCTGTTAGTGGATCATTCTCTATAATTAGATACACTGCTGATATAACTACTGATGTAGATAGAACAAATCCACATGCTGTTAGTAATACTGGTAATGGTATTGGTACTTGGGGAGAAAGTGGATTTAACATAAGTGATGGTAAGGCTGATGAAAATTTAGATCCATCCAAGTTAGGTAAGGCTGTATCATTCGATATAGAGGTTTATCAGAAATATAACGAAACTAATGGAATAAGATCAGTCTCTAAAATTAGAAATGTTAGAATAACTAAGGCTGATTTCAGTTTAAGCGCTAAGAGTTTAGCTAATCAAACTTTCAATTTCTCAGCAATATATGTAGATGAAGATAGTTTTTTAGCTGATATGTCTGGTAGTGGTCAACAATTCACATAGGTAATTAAATGGGCGCAAATAATAAAATAGATAATCCATCAAATATTGTAGATACAGTAGTTGATAATGTAGCTAGTAATTTTAGTGGTATTATTTCTACAAAACCTATAGCTAAATACTTAAGTGGCGCTAGATGTACATTAAGAATGAATGGAAAAATAATAGGGTTTGCTTTTGGTATATCGTGGAAAATAGTAACAGATGCTACTGAAATAAACACAATAGATGATTATCTTCCATATGAATTAGCACCAAGTAGAATATCAGTATCAGGTTCAATTTCTGCATTTAGAGTCCCTGGAACAGGTCCAGGTAACTTACTACTACAAGCTGACATACTTTCCTTTTTACATCAAAGATATATAGAGATAGAAGTTAGAGATTCCAGCACTGATAATCTTATATTCCTAACCAAAAGAGCTATGGTAACAGAAAGAACTGAAAATATCAAAACTGACGCATTAGCTGAATTAACCATGAATTTCAAAGCAATAGGATATGCTGATGAAAGGACTCCAAATTTTCCAACTGGAGCAGAAGAACCTATAATAACACCTTATAAGCTACCTCAAATAGCCAAGGACTTCTTGGATAATGGTTTCTAGATAAATCAAGTATAATCCTATTATATAATATTAGGAGAATATTTATGGATTTACCAAAAAATGAAAAGTCTTTTCTATTTGATCACATAGGTGAGCTGACGGGAAGAAAGTATGAAGGTACATTTACAGTAAAGTGTATACTCAATACATCTGAAAAAAGAATACTTGAAATTGAAAAATCAGCAATCACAGCCGACCTATCCAATCCCACTGGAAACTTATCTGCACTTAGTACTGTAATTAGTAATCTTAGAGTTAGAGTTTTAAAATCACCAGACTGGTTTAAACAGAGTATAGTAACCTTGGATCTTTTAGATGAAGAGGTATTATTTGAACTTTATGGTAAAACTTTAGACCTCGAAGAAGAGTGGATTAAAGAAGTCAAAGGTGAAGCTTTGGGGGAGCAAAAAGCGGAACCCACACAGAAAGAGAGCTAGAGAGCCTATCAATATTTGATGCAGTACATCAAATAGCCAAGAGAAATGCTTTTGATCAAAGTGGTTCTCCGCAAACACTAGAATTATTCCTAAAAAGTTGGTGGTCTAAGACCTACAATAGACCACTTAAGGATCCACTTCTAGGTCAATATACAATTCATGAACTATTATATGAGTATCACAATACTATGGAGCGAGAAAATGCTATAGAGTATGGTTTTGAGCAAGAAAGTGATAAAATAGAAGAGAAGCAAGAAAAGGAAACACTTGATTGGATCGAAGAAGAAGAACGTAAAGATAGAGAAGCGGCTATAGCAAAAGATGAAGCTAAAGCAAAAGATGATGCTTGGATGGTTGAACAACTTAAAAAAGAGCATGGTGACGACTTCGGTGAAGATGTAGATTTAGATTTCTCAGAATAGGATTTTGTATGGCCGACGACGATAATAAACCAGTTAATGGATCAAATAAACCAGTTAATGGCGGTGAACCAAATGTAATTTCAAAAATTCAAACTGAACGTGTGGATGCAGTTGGTGGATGGACTGAGCGACAGGAAGAGTTAGAAAAGTCCATAAGAGATGAAAATGCTAAATTTCAAGCAATGGAAAATGAATATAATAATTCCTCCAATGAGAAAAGAAAAGCTAAATTAAATGCTCAAATGCACGTTCAGAGCCAAAAACACACACAGGCAGAAGAAATGTTTGCTGATTATGAGCAAACCTATGCTCGTACAAAAAACATTGCAGCTGCCAAAGAAATAACTACATATACAAAGTATGACAATGTTAATTCCAGAACAACAACAATGTCTGGTAGTCAAAGATACTATTCTCAAATACAACAAGATAAAAGAGCAGGTGGAAATCTATTACGAATTCCCACGGAAGTAGTTGAATCAAGAATAAAGTCAGGTCAACAAGAAATAAATAAATTAGGTAGTAGTATAGCTGGTTCAACTATGGGGTTGGGGGTTAAAGATACCTGGTCTGAAGATGCACAAGGGAAAAGTGCTCGCATAAGTGAACTTCAAGAAGATGTATCTCTAAATAAGAGGTTATTAAAAGTACAAACTAAAGAGGGGATGACCACTGAGAAACGTCAATATTCTACTAGGGATACTTTAAGTAGAGCTAGTAGTTTTTTAGATCAAGATAAACTCAATAAAGATATTGCTGGTGGTGAATATGGAGACTTAGATACTGAAACAAGTAAATTAACTGGACTATTTGGTAAATTAAGTGCTGCTGCAGAGAAATTTGAAAAGGCTTCAGAGAATGCAACTGATGCCCAAGGTAATCTAACTGAAGAATATATAAAATCATCAGATAACTTAGATGATTTACAAAAGCAAACAGCCAAACAAAGTAAGGTTGTTGAAGGCACAAAGAGGCTTGGTGAAGCCCCGAAACCTGATATTAGTCAAAGGGTTACATCTGGATTAATTGGCTTTAATAGGGCAACACATGAAAATTTATCAATCGGCATCGAAGATGAAATGTCTGAAATGAGATTGAAGTCAGCTATGGGGAATAGGGCTATCCAGCAATATAATAGACGTGACGCTGCT
>Ga0164315_10002947_pt1 | contig 13127 bp, 11 predicted proteins | sample GuaBasSedimGuay6_FD_113737 | JGI IMG/M metagenome (GOLD analysis project Ga0164315, IMG submission 113737) | Subseafloor sediment microbial communities from Guaymas Basin, Gulf of California, Mexico - Guay6, Core 4569-2, 0-3 cm | ecosystem: Environmental > Aquatic > Marine > Hydrothermal vents... | reverse complement strand
TTGTCAGCGGTTTAATGGCTACTACAGCAGAAAAAATGGCAACAGGTTCTACTGGCACAGCCTCTAAACCTGGTGGCACAGCCTCTAAACCTAGTGGCATAAACGTATTTTCATTATGGGATAATACTGATTCGTTGAATATTCTTAAGCTACTACCCAAAAAACAAAGAGATAATCTCAAACTCCTGAAGGAGAAGAATATCCCTGGAGACATAATTAAACTTTATAAAGACTCACGTAATCTCTGGTTTATCCCTGAGACTCCTGCAGATAATGGGCCAGGTAAAGGTCATTACGGATGGATTGAGATAAACCCTGAAAACTATCAACTTACATCAGTTCTCGATACAGGCGAACATGGTTCAATGACAGAAACATCAAAGACTATGGAAAACATCGAAAAAGCTACAAGATACTATGTGGGATTAATTGTAGGAACAAATATAGCCATTGGAACTGTTATGAATTATGCATTAACAGAGCAAGATTACGCCACATTAAAGAAAAATGCTAAAACTCATGCTAAAACTATAGCTGAACTTGCTAAAAATGTCGGAAATAATGATGATGCCGGAAAAGGCATTGATCAGGCTATGGATGCATACTTTAAGTTTATGAAATAGCACTTCTTTTCGGAATAAATCCAGGAGAAAGCCTTAAGTCTGTGGTCATAATTTTTCGCACATTATATTAATTGATGCTTTATAAGAGTATTTCGCTTTCCCTTGTTCGTAATGGTTATCGTAGAATTCATTAACCTCTTTAGGAAGGATTTTCTGGCTCATTCTAAGATCGCTCATTGCAGCTTCTCCCAAATATTGGAAAGAAAAATATGCCATAGCTCCTGTTGTCATAGCGGCAAGGAACAATCCAATCATTTGAATGTCTTTTATAAAGGGTAATACTATGTACGCCAATAAGATGATAGCACTACTGGCAAATAGAGATAGAATAACTGAAATAGCCTCTTCTTTTGAGAAGCGATGGCCAAATACCATTCCTACATGGAGTGACATTATAATCAGCAAAAGAAAGAGCCCGGTAATTGATACGACAGGCATGGGCAGTGTTCCGATTATTCCTGCAGTAATTGCGTATTTTCTAATGAAGCCAACACATAGCTTTTTTCGTTTCAGGGAAAAAGTGTAATCTGCCCAGAAACTTGAAAAAGATATTTTGCCCGATCGGGGAAGAGTTTTTTCGATTGCCTGAACAAGCTTTATAAGATTGAGATCTTTTTGGGCAGAAATGCGAACCTTTTTACATGGATTTAATATACAAGAAAGCTCATCAATTCCAGCTTCCAGATGTTCCTTAAATTGTTCATGCTGTGAAGCGAAAACATCGGTTTTATTTACTACCATAATAGTGGCAGGATGTTTCTTGAGGATCTTAGCCATAGCTTGATCATAGTAATAAGGCATATGGTACTCTCTGTGTACGCCTTCATAGAAGTACCTGGGACGTTCACCATCCATGAGATAAAGTACAATGTCCGCTGACTCAATAATTTTATGGGAAAAATTATCGGTAATATCAAAAGGTCCCTCATTGCTTTCATAGGTAGTCTCAGTAAAATCACTTTCAGTTATTCCTGAAGAATCAATAATTTCAAAATGTGAATGTTCAAAGAAAGAAGGAGATTTAGACGAACTATCTTTTGAGGCAGTAAATATAATATTTATACTATTTTTACCTAGCAGCTTATTTGTCAAGGTGCTCTTACCGGCACCAGGAATGCCAGCAATTGCAATTCTTGGTTTCCTGCCTAAATCTGTGGCAACTTGTTCCCACAGAATTGAATTAAAGAGATACTTAATATTTATGTTATCTCCAATAATTCTCATTCTGGATTAACCCGTCAGCAATATTAACAGCTACCGGTGACACTTCTTTGATTCCAAGCCCCCTCATAAATCCTAAAACCAGAATCAGATTAACGACATCAGTATCTGCAAATTTACCACCGATTTCCTCATCTGATAAATTCAAATTTCGATACAGTGCCTTTTCAACATTCTCTACCGTGTAACTCTCACCTGAATTTAACTGACGATTGACGCTGAGACTATGAACAGGACCAACACCGGCGACTATAGTATTTTTTAAAGTAATACGTTCAATTAAACTTCGGGGAATAGAACGCTGAGCCTCTGATTGCACCAGAATAACTGCGACATCAGCCTCGTTCCCAGCGAGAGGATTTGGCGTACTTTTATCATTTAACTTACCTTGAATAGACTTCATTATGTCATCACGTAAACCAATAGAAGCCAGATCTCCTTCATATGCTTCAAGTTCACCTTCCAGTGATAATCCGCTCATACTCATAGTTGAGGCACCGATATCCCAGACAATAAGATTTTCAGGCTCATATTTGGAAAAAGTATTAGCTGCTTCAAATGCCATGGCAGCTTCCTCGTCAGACGAAAGCGTCAAAAAGCTGACCTTAACAGCATTAGATAGCTCTTGAAGAACCTCTTCACCATTTACTGCTTTTCTAAATGCACCAGTTGCAACGCCATTGAATTTTGTTGCTCCAAGAGCCTGAGCGATTATTTTCAGTTCCTTAAGAGCTTTTATCCCCTGTTCTACCAGATTCGGGGGAATGTAATTTGAATTAGCAGCAAGGGCAGCCTGAAAATCAACTCTTCGATGGTGAGAGCCGTTAATAATGTCACTGTAAGAAGTATTGTCCATTAGAAAAACAACATCCTTAATCTTCAGCTTAATACTGCCTGAGCCAATGTCAAAGGCAGCTCGCCTTTCACTGTTTTCTTCCAAATCAACAGATTTTCCTGCAGGACAAAAAGTAGCTACAGCAACAACATCAGAAGATTCTATGTCTGGTGATTGAGAATCAGAAGATATGGAAGTATTTTTTCGTTTACTACAGCCACAAAGAGAAAAAGAAAAGACTAAAACAAACACAAAAAAGATATATGACAATGATCTTTCCATTCTAACGCTCCTGTTTTGAGATAAAGTGCAAATAGCATTCCTGTTTTGAGATAAAGTGCAAATAACATTCCTGTTTTGAGATAAAGTGCAAATAACATTCCTATTTTAATATATAAAACCAAACTGTTTCTATTAAAAGTAAATTATTCTAGTTTGAATCTTTACAGATAAAAGCTGATGAATCAACAAAATAGATAATATAAAAACAAACAAATCATTAGAAACTAACAATCTGTAAATAAACAGGAAATTCTAATATCTGTGTGCTACAATTGCCCCAATGAATGTACTAATGATAAATCCTAGCTGCCTCCCAAGTTTCTGGTCGTTTGAGATTATCCTCGACCTCCTTGGGAAAAAAGTCCACAGTCCTCCTTTGGGCTTAATTACGGTTGCAGCTCTACTTCCACAAGACTGGAACTTTACTTTAGTCGAACAACGAATTCGTCCTGCTACTGAAGAAGAATGGGATACCTGTGATCTTTGTATTGTTACTGGAATGCATGTACAAAGACCGGGAATAATCTCTGTCATTGAAGAAGCCAACAAACGAAACAAACCTGTTGCCGTTGGTGGAGGATGGGTTTTTCATCACTCCAAAGATGCTATTGAGGCTGGTGCTGACATCGTTGTTGTTGGCGAAGGTGAACCTTCAATAAAAGAATTTATCACAGCTGTAGAAGAAAAAAAATCAGGTGTAATCATTGAAAGCAAAGATTGGACAGACTTAAAAGATAGTCCAACACCAAGATTTGATTTGCTCAATATTGATGATTATCTTGAAATGTCAATTCAGTTTACCAGAGGTTGCCCCTTTGCCTGTGAATTTTGCGATGTAACATTAATGTTTGGCCAAAAAGGCCGTGTTAAAACTCCTGAACAAATTATAAAAGAGTTACAGACTATCTATGACTTAGGTTGGCATGGCTATGTCTTCTTTGTTGATGATAATCTTATCTCACTTCCAGGAAAAGCCAAAAAACTAATGATTGAAGTCATTAAATGGCAGGAAGAACATGGCTATCCATTTCAGTTTCTTACTCAGGCCTCAGTAAATATTGCCGCTCAAGAAGAATTAATGGCATTAATGGTTAAGGCCGGTTTCTTCCGCGTATTCTTAGGGATTGAATCAACAGATAAAGAAACTTTGATAAAATATGACAAGATACAAAATGCGAACTGCGACATTGATGAAGCCTGCAACAAAGTTTGCAAGGCAGGAATGCAAATCATTGCAGGTTGTATCATTGGTTTTGATGATGAAAAACCTGAAGCAGGCCAGCGAATCGTTGATTTTGCCGAACGAAATGCCATTGCCGATACTTTTATCACATTATTACAGGCTCCTCCTGGAACAAGAATGTGGACCCGTCTTGCAAAAGAAGGCCGTGAACCCTTCTTTACCACAGAAGGTAATGAAGGTAATTCATCTGGATTAATGAATTTTAGACCAACAAGACCTATTGAAGAAATTGTTGATGAATTTATCAGAGCCTATGACACCTTATATGAGCCATCAGCCTATCTTCAAAGATCATACGATCAATTTGCAATGATGGATCCCCTACCCTACAAAGCAAAGCGACATAAACCAGATCGAGGTCAGTTGAAAGCAATGGCAACAGCAGCCTTTCGACAAGGTTTCTTGTACTCATCAAGATTTACGTACTGGAAACTTATATTTAAAGCCTTATGGAATTTCAGAGACCGATTTGACAGGTTTATCGCCTGCACCATATTTTTAGAACATCTTTATAACTTCAAAAAGACAATTGCCAGTGAATTAAGAGATCAGCTTAAGCGAAGAAAAGAAAAACTGACAACTGCTGAATTAGAGTAAACAACCCGCTCAAATCTAAACCAACAATGGTTTTATTTTGAGAAACCAGGGATTAAATTTAAATCACCTAACTGTTGAATCCAATCAAGTAAACTGTTATAAATAAATCAACTTTATATTTAGTAATAATCCTTTGTCTTTAAAGGATTAAACTGTGTCATTACAATGAAGGCTTCAAATAGAAGCACCTAAAGGGAGGGTTTCTCAATGAAACGTCTACTATCGCTACTTCTTATTATCTTTGTTTCCACAGCTTGCGTTACACCTGTATGCGCAAAACCATCACAAAGTAAACTGGATTATGTTAATGACAACATGGAAAAAATGGATGAAAAACTGCAAAATGCTTTATCTACCTATGAAAACTATAAAAAGGCAGGAAAGCTGTACACAAACCAACGAGATTCTCTTAAAGTATTTGAAATTCTCAAAAAGATTGAAGGCGCTGTCATGGCCCCTGATTACTACTATAAGACAGCTATCAAAGACGGATGGACGAAAGATAATGAAGTTCTGACAAAATGTAGAACAAAGCTTTATGAATACTACAATGGTAAGATCAAAATTCCTGATGTTCATTTTATTATATATGTAGATGAAGAGGAATATCCTGAACATGACACATTAAGTCAAATGTGTGACATTATGCGAATGGCAGCCATCTTTGCCAGAGAACATGGAACCAGTGCCACAGATATCATCTACTCAAAAATTGATGATAAAAACAGGCGATACAAAAGAATGATGGAAGCCATTGAGAAAGCCAAACTTGATGGTTCATCAAGATACGGAACAGCAGATATTGAAAGTAAACCTGTATTTCAAAGAGCTCTCACCCTCCTCAATAAATATGGTGATCAATGTGACGTTGTTCTGAAAAAATCAAAAGAAAAAAGAGACGCTGTTAAAGCTGAGATGAAAAAACTTTTAGAAGTTTACACAAAAATGAATAAATCCCTTTTTGAAAATATATACAACAAAGACTACTCAAGTAATGAACAAAAGGTAGCTGATGCCCTTGACAAATTCGAGAAAGAACTTTGGCCACAACATAGTTCATTTATTGAAGGTCTGGCAAACAAATGGGCACCGAAAACACGCACTAAACTCGAAAACCAGCTAGATATTGACAATGAAGTCAATCAATCAGTACAGATACTATTAGGTGAAGACTATCGTGATGCAACAAATAAATTTAAATCTCCGGGAAATATGATCTCTACAATAATTATCAAAAAAACCTGGATTCCTGCGATAAGAAAGAAATCATCAACATTTGTCCTTGAAGGTGTACAGCGTAATCTTGAATCAGTATCACATTATGCAGAAAACCTTCAGAGTGAAAAATTCAAAGAAGCTATAGTTCCTCTGGCATTAGTTCTTCAGTTTAACCCTAATAATGAAGATGCAAAAAAATTAAAAGAAAAATTCAAAGATAAACTTGCAGAACTTGAAGCTGAGCTCAATGCAAAAATTGACAAAAATGAATGGGCTCCAAAACACTCTGACAAAGCACCAGCCGATGCTGTAGCAATTTCTGAAGCAGCTTGGAAAATTCTCATGGCTGATAAGACCTGGAATGGCGGAAAACGTCATATGCTGGCAATGAAGACTATCGGTGACTGGAGCGTAATGGAACGCAACATCCTTAAGGCACCGGTTATGTATGGAATTTCTGTAGCTGTTGTTGCTCAGTTTGATGAACAAAAAGGTAAAGATCTATGCTGGAGATACAATCTTAAATTCTTCACCAAAAAAGGACCTGACGTTAAACCGGGGCTCCCTCTTTCATACTATGCAGGTGGCTCAAGATTCCAGATGCGCATCTCTAAAGTCAAAACGGGAATTCCTGGAAGTTCTATAGCTGATGCTCATGTAGCAAAAGAGATTGCTGCAACAGGTGCTGCTGTTGGAAGTTCAGGATCAGGATGGATGGGCGGATCATCTGCCGGTTCCGGTACTATTGGAACATTGATAAGACTTCTTATGTCTCTACTACTTGTAGTGTCAGGCTTACTGGCCGCTGCAACTGCTGTTTCAGCTAAAATACCTGCCCTAAAAGATCCTCTGTCTAAACTCGAACCACATAGTGCAAAAGTCGGTGTTGCAACGCTGGCAACAGGTGCAATCAGTTTCATTCATTCATTGTTAAGCTTCTCACCTTTGACAAACATCATTCCTCAGGCAAGCGCTATATCTGTAGGACTCTTGCTTGGCAAATCAATTCTTCTGAAAAAAGCAGCTGCCCCTGCAGTCGCTAATGAAGAAAAAGTAGAAACGGATTCGTCAACCAGTGATGAAAAAACTGACGATGGTGATGGTGAAAGCAAAAGTGAAGAAAGTGCCGCAGACAAAGCAGCTGAAGTTGCAGACAAAGCAGCTGAAGTTGCAGAAAAAGCTTCTGAAGTTGCAGGCGATGCTGCAAAAGCTGCACAGGATCTTCTAATAAAAAACAAACAGATATTTGATAAACTCGAAGGTGTCAAAATTCCTGTAGGCCTTGTATCTGCTGCAGCCGGTGTACTCCATCTTCTATTTGGAGGATGGGGACTATTCTAAATGTCCTATATTCTCATTTATGGAACCCTATTTTACGGGATCATAAAGGTTTTAGGATACTCACTTTTTGCTAAATTGCTCAACAGTCTGTTTTCCAGAGAAAATAGCATCTGGAAAGTAGGCCTAATCAGAACAGGCCTTGGCATTGTGCTGGGTTTTCTGCACAATGCATTCTTCCTGCACGTACTGGAAGTTTCCAAGGGCAGATCCCCTTTTGGCGGGAAAGATGCCTACCTCTTTTTTCTGCTTCTTGTTGTGCTGCGAATAATAGAATGGGGAATAATTATCTTTTGGTTTTATGACAGAAAACTTGAAAACAAAGCAGCCACTTTCAAAAGTATATGCCTTGGCATCGTATGGTCATTTATCCTTGACATACCTATGATTGCAGGGCTTATTGTCGTTGTTTCTTCAATTTGCTAATGAAAAAAACATGAAATTGAAAATTCAGATTAAAGTGCTATAATTTCACACATAATTAAAGAAGTTTCATTATCTGACATATTAAATCTGACATATTAAATGGAGGCAAATTCAACATGTGGAATAAAGAACGGATTAAAACCCTCTCCGATAAAGCAATCAAGTTACTCAAGGAACAAGGCAAAAAATGCCTCTATGGTGAAATACGTTTTGTTAATCAGGAAAAAAGAAACATTTCATCGCAAAACGGTAACTGCTCTACAGGTTCAGATACTGAAAAAGGTTATGGTATTCGAGTTCTCACTGAAGGAACAAATAGCCGTCAGGGCTGGGGATTCGCCTCTACATCAATCCTTGATGATGAAACACTTTTAAAGATTGTTAACGAAGCCGTTTTAAATGGAGAAGCAAATCAATTATTTCAACCAAAAGATACTACCACCGTTAAATTCGAAGGCTCTACTGAAATAGGTACGTATGCAACTCCTGTAGAAATTGATCCCTTTCATATTCCTTTGTCAGAACTTGGGAAAAGAGTTTTGACTATGGAAGAAAAAGTTAAAGGTGAACGGGCAATATCAACAAGTGCCTTTATATCAGCAGACCGACAGGATAAATACTTTTTTAACACCACCGGTGCCAATATCCACCAGACAATTACATACATTGGCGGTTCAGTTACGGTTATGGTTTCGTCTAAAGAAGGGAATCATAATCAAAGTTGTTCCTACCCTGCACCTGCCGGTAATTTTAACACTGCAGGTCTTGAACATATTGATAACATGAACATTGAAAAAAATGCTGAAACTCTCTATGACACAGCCTGCGAAATATGTGATAGTCCTGAATGTGAAGAAGGTATTAAGACAGTAGTTATTGGCCCTCAAATGCTCGCACTACTTGTTCATGAGGTTGCAGGTCACGCCCTTGAACTGGACAGAGCATTAGGTCAGGAAGCAGCTTATGCCGGTAGGTCATTTCTAAAAACAGATGAAATGACAAAACTCGTATACGGTGCTGATATTGTAAATATTGTCTCTGACACAACATATGAAGGTGCTGTAAGTACCTATGGCTGGGATGATGAAGGTACCAAAAGCCGCAAAGTATATATGATTAAAGATGGAATTCATGTAAACTACCTCAGTGGTCGTGGTAATGCTCATCTACTGGGCTTAAAATCTGCAGGAGCCTGCCGCTCAATCGGCTGGCACAGACAACCGATTGACAGAATTACAAATGTTAATCTCCTTCCCGGGGACAAGCTTACGGCAGAAGAAATCATTGCTTCTGTTGATGATGGTTTATACCTGAACATTCCCTGTGGATGGTCAATTAATTCAGACAGAAACGGATTCAGATTCAGTGTAGAGAGATGTCGGGAAATCAAAAACGGTAAACTTGGCAAATATCTTCGTAATGGAGCATTCAGCGCTGAAACAACTCCTGAATTCTGGGCAAAATGTATTTCTATTGCCAAAGACAAACCTGCTAATCTCGGATTTGCCAATTGTGCCAAGGGCCAACCTGTACAAGTACAATATACCGGTCATGTTGTTCCTCAAGCTGTTAGATTTGATAACGTAAACACAGGAGAAGCTTCCAATGAATAAATATATTAAAGAACTCACCAGTCTTATGGATGAAATGAAGGAAAAGTCACCTTACGAGTTTATGTTCTATCTTACCCTGTCAGATTTTAACTGCCTCAGGTATGCAAATTCAATGGGAACACAAAACACTTCTATTAAAAGCCTTTCCCTCACTCTTATAATGAGCGATCAAGCAAAAGATGCTGATTCTCAGCAAACTACAGACAACACACCTGATGGTGCCAAAATAATATACCTTTCATCTTCTGAACTCAATCCTATGGAACTTCTGGAGCAAGGAATCAAGGCTATACCTGATGCATCTGTAAATGATGAATTTAAAGGATTCTGTCCTCCGGATGTGACACATAAAGAAGTAAAAACGTGGTATGAAGATACAGCAGCAGCCACTTCTAAAACCAAAGCTATGGCTCTGGAATCCTTAAGAAAAGAGCATACCGACAAGTGGCTCGGAGGCATATGGGAAACAGAAGAAATAACTCATCTTATGGCAGGAAGTAACGGACTTCTTCTTAGGGACCAATTCACAAGATATACCTTCGAGTTAAAGGCTGAACAGAATGGTAAATCGGCATCTGTATATCGAATAGGTCGTGATCTTGGCAGCTTTGATATTCACAAGGAATGTGACAAGGCACTTAAGAATCTTGAACGCAAAACTCCTAAGCAAATTCCGAAAGATGGGAAATACAGAGTCGTATTTGGCCCTGAAGCAGTCAGTGAGATCTGTTTCTTCATATCTCTTTTAGGTTTTGGAGGAAGAGGAGACAAACAGGGCAGCAACTTTACTTCAGGAAAAATCGGTGAAAAGCTCTTTGAAAACGATCTCATTCATCTTTCAGACAATTGCTATAACCCCCTTACCTTAACCTGTAAGCATGATAATTTTGGATATCCCCGCAAACCGTTAACTCTTCTGAATAAAGGCAAAATCTGCGAAATTGCCCATACACAATTTACAGCAAAGACTCTGGAAGAAAATACCGGTCACGGAGGCTCAGGCGCTGCGATGCTTATGGAACTAAAAGAAGGTTCCAGTACTATTGATGAGCTTTACACTGAAAAAGAAAAGACTGTTCTCATTTCAAGATTCCATTATCCAACTATTGCAGACCGTTCCAAACCGGAAATAAAAGGTTCAACCAAAGACGGTACCTACCTGTATATCAGTGATAGAAATACAACTGAGCCAACAATTAAAGATGCCGGAACACTTGAATTCTTCTTTAACCCCGTAAGACTTCTGGAAAATACCACGGCTCTTTCAAAAGACCGTTTTGTAGTACCTCAAGGGTCATTGTCCATGTCTATGGTGGGGGCAAATATTGTACCTTACATTGCTGTTGATGATGTTACTATTAAAGATGGAAAGCTGTATTTGCTGTAAGAAATTATCATAACAATGAAAAACAACAACACTGAATGGATCGATTGCAACAACACTGAATGGATCGATTACAAAGAAATTTTTTCAGAGATAGCCATTGAACTGCAAAGCCTTCCAAGTGCTGGAAAAGTCGCCTCATATATTCCTGAGCTCGACCACATTGATGGTGAAAAACTGGGAATCCATCTTATTACAACAAATAATATCCATTACTCAATAGGAGACTCTAAAGAAAGATTTTCCATACAAAGTATCTCAAAAGTATTTTCACTGGCCATGGCCATAGACCTTGAAGGAACAGACCTTTGGGATAGAGTTGGAATTGAACCTTCAGGAACTGCATTTAATTCTCTTGTTCAGTTAGAACATGAAAAGGGTGTTCCCCGCAACCCCTTTATTAATGCTGGTGCCATTGTAGTTTGCGATGTACTTGCAAGCCACTTTCAAAACCCTAGGAAAGAAATTATTGAATTCATTCGTAAACTTACAGGAAAAAAGAACATAAACTACTCAAGCGAAGTAGCTGAATCAGAAAGAAGAACAGGATATAGAAATCGTGCGGTCACCTGCTTAATGAAAGAATTTGGCAACATAAAAAACAAAGTTAGTGATGTACTTGATCTTTATTTTGACCTATGTTCAATTGAAATGAGCTGTGAAGAATTGGCTCAGGCATTTGCATTTCTGTCAAATTCCGGTGCTAACCCCCTTACAGGTGAAGTTATCGTATCAATGAGCCACTCTAAACGTATTAATGCAATAATGCAGTTATGTGGTTTTTATGATGAAGCAGGTGAGTTTGCTTTCAAGGTCGGGTTGCCAGGCAAAAGTGGTGTAGGCGGTGGCATCGTTGCCGTTCATCCCGGCAAATACAGCATCGCAGTATGGAGCCCTAAACTGAATAAAAAAGGAAACTCATACATTGGAATGAAGATACTTGAGTCTCTTACTACAAAAACCAATTTATCAATATTTTAAGGCCGTGAGTAGGAATTGAAAAAAATGCTAGTTATAATTTTTTGTGTAATAACCGGTATTATAATAGTGCTAACTATGTACTCTCCACCACAGAAGCTTTTTACTGGAGATGTTGCCCCTGCTTTTGAACTTTATGATCAAAATGGAACTATTAGAAAACTCTCTGATTACAAAGCCAGGAACCTTATCGTATTTTTCTACCCTCTTGATGATTCTCCAACCTGAGGAACTCAAATATGCACTTATAATGACAGTTTGTCAGAACTTAAAACATTAAATACAGCTATAGTAGGTATAAATACAGCCTCCCAGGATTCTCATCTGAAATTTGCGAGAAAACTAAATGTTAATTTCCCTCTTCTGTCTGATAAGAAAGGCTTAGTAACCTTAGCTTATGGAGTCAAGCACTTACTGGGTTTCCCTGTAAGGCAAACATTTTTCATAGATAAGAACGGTATAATAGTAAAGGTTTTCAAGTCTCATAATAATTCTTTTAATTTAAAAGAAATTATTGAGTTAGCTGATTCACAGAAAAATTAGTTATTTAATATAAAAAAAGAAAGAAATAGATGTTCTGGTATTTGCCAAAAATTCAAATTAATAAGCTTTAAATTCACCATGAATGCTACAGCTGAAAGAGCTGGTTTTTGGATCATAGACATATGAACATTCAGGATGCTTAGATAAAGGTCCCTGTAGATAACCTTCTGTCACAAACCGACCGTTCTCTGACAGATAATCTTGAGGGTCAATGTCTGCCACCTTAGTATTAAAATCAAGATTGTACATTTCTATCGCTCCAGCCAAAGTTTTTCTCATTGCCTGACACTGTCTGGGACGATTTTTTCGACGATGTTCTCTGGTGGATACATATTGCAGGGACACGGCAGAAAGAATGAAACCAACCACAAAAATAACTAAAAAGCGCATTAGTTGAGAAATACTTATCTTCATTCTGTTACACCGCCCCATTCAGTTGCTACAAAACCAACTCTTTGCACTGTCTTGATAACAGGAGGAACAAGTTTAGTATGCAACCCCCCTTTCCTGAAATAAAACAATGCTCTGATAAAAGTCTGCGGCCTGGGAGATATTTCTACATTTAACTGCGCATCAACAAAATCACGAGGGAAAAGATAAATTTCATAGTATTCATAATCTACCAATTCATTCAACCAGTAGTCTTTAAAGTCTTTGATTTCATTGCTTTTAAAGCCTATTTTTATCAGCGTTTTAGAAAACCATGTTGATAAATTGCTCTTTTTTACTACCCATCCTTTTTTAGGGATACTAGTAATTGGAATGCTGGCTTCATAAAACAAATAAGAATATTTACCATTGATCAGCCCATTTGTTTCAGCAATGA
>Ga0164315_10002946_pt1 | contig 13132 bp, 10 predicted proteins | sample GuaBasSedimGuay6_FD_113737 | JGI IMG/M metagenome (GOLD analysis project Ga0164315, IMG submission 113737) | Subseafloor sediment microbial communities from Guaymas Basin, Gulf of California, Mexico - Guay6, Core 4569-2, 0-3 cm | ecosystem: Environmental > Aquatic > Marine > Hydrothermal vents... | reverse complement strand
GATAGATTTCTCACCCCGACAAAAAACGTCGAAATTCGAAATGACATCTTATTATTTTCCAATCTTAACCGCTTATCTTTGCTTTAATTTCTGGAATCACTTTTAATGCATCATTTATTCTTGCAATCACCTCATCTTTACCAAGTATTAAGAGTAAGTCGTAAACTCCAGGTCCAATTCCTACACCAGAAGTAGCAACACGAACTGGATGTATAATTCTACCTGCTCCACACTCTGCTTCTTCAGCAACTTGTTTGAGTGCAATTTCATAATCTGCTTTTACTGGATTATCTAACTCCGAAAGTTTAACTACATACTTTTGTAGCAAATCAACAGAGTCGTCTTTCCAACGTTTTTTAATTACTGCTTCATCATAGCTTGTTGGACGTTCATAGAAATATGGTGAGTTATCAACATACTCTTTTACAAAAGAAACACGCTCAAGCATTGCTTCAACAATCAGTAATAAGTAATCATCTGACAATTCCAAGTCTTTATATTTTGATGTAGCAAGTTCTTCTTTTAACATTTGAAGTATTTCAGATTTATCTTTCTTTCTTAAATGTTCTGCATTAATCCAATCTAATTTTTCAACATTAAAAATTGCACCAGCTTTGTGAACTCTTTCAAGCGTGAACTTCTCAACCAAATCATCGAGATTGAAAAACTCGTCGTTCTCACTAGTACTCCATCCAAGCATAGCAACGAAGTTTAAAAGTGCTTCTTTTAAATATCCTTTTGCTTTGTAATCTTCAACTGCTACATCACCTTGGCGTTTACTCAGTTTTGATCTATCAGCATTTAATAAAAGAGGGAGGTGTGCAAATTCTGGGAGCTCCCATCCAAAGGCTTTATAAAGCAAGATGTGTTTCGGAGTAGAGGATAACCACTCTTCGCCACGTATAACGTGTGTGATGCCCATTAAATGGTCGTCAACAACGTTAGCCATGTGATAGGTAGGAAAGTCATCAGTTTTAATTAAAACTTGGTCGTCAATTACATCGCGAGTAAATTCAACTCTGTCGCGAACAATATCATTGATAATAACATTGTCACCAGCTTTTACATTCAAACGAACAATATAAGGTTTCCCATCTGCAATGTTCTTTTCAATTTCTTCTTTTGTAAGATGCAAACATAACTTGTCATATTTAGCTTGTGGAAGTTTTGCCTTCTGTTGTTCTTCTCTCAATTCAGTTAAGCGTTCTGGTGTACAAAAACATCTGTACGCATCACCTTTCTCAATAAGTTGATCGGAGTATTTTTTATAAATATCTAATCTCTCAGATTGAAAATATGGACCAACATTTCCTTCTTTATTTGGACCTTCATCATATTCCAATCCAACCCAATTTATTGCATCTATTAAACTTTCTACAGCACCTTCAACAAATCTATTTTGGTCGGTATCTTCAATACGTAGTATGAACTCGCCACCATTCTTTTTAGCAAACAAATAATTGTATAGTGCGGTACGTAATCCGCCAACGTGTAAATATCCAGTTGGACTAGGGGCAAAGCGAACTCTTGGTGTTTTGTTACTCATTTTATCTCAATATTATTTAATACGTTGTAATCTAAAAAACAAGTTACAAAGTTAGTAAAATATGAGATAGAATAAAAAGGAAGATTGATACTAGATTTACTGGACTCTACCAACTAGAACCCAGTATCCAGAAAAATTATTTCGTAGCGTTCAAATAGTATTTTACTTTTTCAATAAACTCTTTACTATCAATAGGTTTGGGGATGTAATCAGTTGCACCTGCATCAAGACATTTTTCTCTATCGCCCTTCATCGCAAAAGCTGTTAGTGCAATAATTGGAGTATCTTGATAGCTAGCAAGTTCACGAATGTGCCCAGTAGCTTCAAAACCATTCATAATTGGCATTTGCATATCCATCAAAACTAAATCGAACTGATCTTTTTTTGCATTGTTGAGTGCTTCTTCACCGTTATCAACAACAACAACATTTTCAAATCCATTTTTCTTTAACAGGCGTGTAACAATAATTTGAGAGTGTTTGTAATCTTCTGCAAAAAGAATTTTAATTTCATCATCCGATTTTTTAATTACTTCTTCTACTGGAGTTGGCTCTTCATATCTATTTAACATTGAGCTAATTGTGTTGGATAAGTCTTCGAAATTCACACTCTTTTTACTTAGAAGTTCCTCGAAGAGACCGTCAATACTTTTTAGATCTTCATCAAAATTCTCTTTTCCGGTATAAATTATAATTGGAAGTTTTGCAAATTTAGGCTCTGATTTAATAAGTTTAATTAACTCAAAACCATTTGGATGCGGCATGTCAAGGTCAACAATAGCAAGGTCAATCTGCATATCCAGTATTCTATCCATAACGTCTGCCGATATATTTTCAGCTATCGCAACAAATCCAGCAGTTTCAATTGCTTGTTTCACTAAGTTGAGAGTAGGAACATCATCATCAACACAAAGAATATTAGAATTTTTTCTAAGTTTATAACTTGTTAAAACTTCGACCAAATAATTATAATTTATTGGTTTCACAAAGTACTCAACCGCACCCATCAAATATGCCTTTTGCTCATCGGGATCAACCGAACAAACAATTACAGGAACGTTTTTTGCATTTTCATGTTCTCGTATTTTTCTAAGTAATTCTAGTCCATTTGTAGATGGAATTTCAATATCCAAAATAACTGCGAGAAATTTTTCTTTTGCAATTTGAGACATTGTTTGTTCACCAGTATTTACAATTGTTGGAGTGTATCCCCACTTGTTCAAATAATTGCTCAATAGTTTGGATGTTGCATAATCATCTTCAATTACAAGTATGCTGTTCCTTTCTTTGGTAGGCTTCGGCAATTTTGTAAAATCTATAGTTTTAGGAGTATTATGCAAGTCTGCTTTTATTGTAAAGTTAAAAGTAACTCCTTCGTTAGAATTATGTTTTACGTTAATTTCACCATTTAAAAATGTGATATTTCTTTGAGCAAGTGTAAGGCTTAATCCGGTTAATCCATGCTCAGAAGCTTTTAGCTTTTTTGATAGTACAAATGGATCAAACATTGAGTTTAATAATTCTTTATTAATAGTGGAATTACTATTTTGAATAATAAATTGCAGCTTATCATTAGAAAGGGGAGTAGCTTTAATTTTAACAGAACTATCTTTAGTAGATATCATACTTGCGGTTAACAATGCTGTTAGAATATATTTAAGTCTAACATCATCAATATTTACCTCTTTTGGAACACTATTATCAATATTAACATCAATACTTACTGCTTGATTAGCAAATCTATTATTAACAGATTCAATTACTTGATTTACTAAAGTTGAAAGATTAATGTTTTTGGAATAACTTGGTGACTCCTCTTCCATTTTTGTAATTTCAGTTGAATCCTTAAGGTTTGTAACTAAATATTGTGCGTTCTTTTTAATTGTGGTAACATATTCAGTTTGAGATACTGAAAGATTATCTTCGGCAAGTATTGAAGTTGCACCAAGTATCGAATTTGAATGCGATCGCAATTCGTTTGTAATTTCAAGAAATAAATTTCCTAAAGGTTTTTCACTTACTTTCGTGATTTTTCCGGAAGCAACATCCCAGATTGAGATGAGACTTGCAATATATTTAGAGATTTGATTAATTGTTTCAGAATCAATCTGAGTAAATGGATTTTTCTTGGCAACTTTTAGAAACCCTCTCTTCCCAAATTGAATATTAAATGCAACACAACTCTCGTAAATAACAAATTCTGAAATTTGCAATTCACAGTTAGAATCGTGATGAATTGCAAATTCATTAACATTATCAACCAATTTGCAATGAGAACAAGTAAATTCGGATCCATGAAGATAATTTTTTCTAGCATTAGATGATTTCCCAATTACTTTAAAACCTTTTGAATCTAAAGCTTCAAAAAGAACAAGAGCCTGAAAATCAAATTCAGTTGTTATATAATTACATAAATTATCTGGAAAACTTGAATCACCAGCATTAGCTGAGGAAAGAAGGTTATTATACAAATTGATTGTTTCTAATTTAGAATTAACTGACATATTTTTCCCATACAATTTCTTTCAATAAAAAGGCACTACAACAAAGTTATTGGTATAACCTAAAACTAATTATTATTCCTCAAAAAATGCTATCCACATATAAAAATATATATTATCTAAACATAGTAATTTAATAAGTAAAGTTAAAGTTCTACATACTTGTTTTGTTTTGAAGTTTAAATCTAATTCTTAAAACTCCATTTTCAAAAGTAGATGATATAATCCTGATGTTTCCAATTTCACTTGTGTGTGTGACATGAACCCCTGAGCATAAGCAAGTATCGTACTCTCCAATTTTTATAATCCTAATTTCATCACCACTATTTTCTGGAAGCCTCTCCAAATTAAAAGATTCACTTGCTTCGGTAGTACTCATAAAAGCTTCAGATACTATTTGGTTTGAATCAATCACTTTATTAATTTCATTCTGCAATGTTTCTTTTTCTGGAATAGTTAAATCTCTATCAAAATAATAATCGCATTTAGACTTTCTTCTTTCAATATGATTCGAAAATGAACGTTCGGTTCCGAACATTCTCACCATAGTTTGATTAAGAATGTGCTCCGCTGTATGCATTGGTGGATAATAATCTTTTGGATTTGTAGGCAATTATTCCTCTCTTAATAAATTGTTATCAAAGATTTCAATTTAGCTTTTGGAATAAATAGTTGAGTTGTGCCCTCACTTCGTGGAGCAATTTCATAAAGATTATAGAAAAATACTAATCCAGAATCAGTAATTGCAAAATTGTCATTTAATGAGAAAGTTTTGTTCTCAAACCAAAATCCAGCCTTCTCCAAAGATTTATTCTGGGGAATATCTTTCATTGCAATAAATAGTTCTTTACCAAGATTTTCAATATTAGAGAAATTGTTGTCAAAAACTAAACTCTCAAGTGTGACAAATCTTCCATTATTGAGATCAAAATTTGAATAGGTTAAATTATAAAAAGCATTTGCTCCTCCAGTATAAATAACTTGCTCACTAGAAATTGCTATAATGTTTTTATAAATACCAGTTATAGTTGAGTTAGCATGGATATACCAACCAGTATTATAATCATCGAATTCTTTTTGAACCGAGATATAATTAGACATTAGAGAATCATAAATTTCATTAAAACTTGTGTTACTATCCTCATTGAAGGGAAGATTTAAATGGTAATTAAGTATAAATTGATTTATCGAATCGCTTGCATTTACATAACTAATTATTTCAGGATATTCAATTTTAAGTTCAGCAAAATTCTTTTCTTTATTTGGATCTCCATAAGATTTGTAATACACTTTCTCATAATATCTAATATCATTATTATTAAAAGTTAATGTCTTTGCAGAATCTAAATCACTTTTGATAGCTTTTTCGTCTGAACACCCCAAAAAAGTAATTAATAATAGAATTAAAAGAGATGCAATCTTTTTCATTTAAACTCCAAAATCTTATAATTCTATTTTTTTATTTGCAATACGGAAAGATCGTTCTCTATATATTGAGGCTTTTTTGTGTTCACCATTTTTCTCATGGAATAAAGATAATTCAACTAAAGTATCGTAATGATTGGGATCAAGAATAAGTGCTTTTTGAAGAAATTCTTCTGCTCTTTTAATTAAATTTAATTTGTCATAAATATAACCCATCAAATAATTTATTTCTGCGTGCGCTGGATGAATAGAGATTAACTTTTCACAAATTATTCTAGACTCTGCTAAATCACCACTTTTAAGAATCTCTTTTAACGATTCTAAATCATTCTGGAGTTCTACCACACTATACATTTCTTACGCCAACTCTTTTAAATCTTCCATAGTAAAAAGCGGAAGTAATTTTAAACCGGCAGTAGCCAAGTTATCAAATGCTTTTGGTTCTCTAACAATCACACACATTACTGAATCAACTTCAGCACCAAGTTTTCTTAACTCATTTACGCTTTCAATTATTTGTCCGCCAGTTGTAACTACATCTTCAACAACGCAAATATTTTTACCGGAAAAATCAGAGCCTTCGGCTAATTTTCTCGTTCCATATTCTTTTGCTTTTTTACGAACAAAGATAGATGGGAGTCCAGTTTTTAAGGAAATTGCTGATGAAAGAGGAATACCACCCATCTCTAATCCTGCAAGGATTTCAGTACCATCAGGAATTAAAAGTTTCATATGCTCAGAAATAGGCTCGAGTAAATGAGGTAAAGATTCAAATTTATACTTATCAAAATATTCGTTTGATATTTTTCCAGAACGAAGTAAAAATTCTCCGGTAATGTGAGCCACATCGTAAATGTTTTTTCCTAGTTCTTCTCTTTTCATAAAAAGACCCTATTAATAATTATTAATATATTATTTGCAAAAATACAAAATAATCACTTAACTTTGCCCTTCATTATTTATTGAATTTGATTTTAATCACAGTTCTTTAAAAAGTATGTATTTTTGTTTGAAAAATGAGAGAGAGTATGTCAAGTAATTTAGTAATAGTTGAGTCACCAGCAAAAGCCAAGACTATTGAAGGATTTTTAGGAAAAGATTTTACTGTAGCGTCAAGTTATGGTCATATAAGAGATTTGGAAAAGAAAAATTCTGGTATCGATATTAATAATAAATTTGAACCAACTTATATTATTCCAGATGAGAAAAAGAAAGTTGTAGCTGAATTAAAAAAATTAGTAAAGAAAGCTGATACAGTTTGGCTTGCTACTGACGAGGACCGTGAAGGAGAAGCAATTTCGTGGCATCTTAAAGAGGCATTAAAATTAAAGGATGAAAACATTAAGCGAATTGTATTTCATGAAATTACAAAAAAGGCAATTGTAAGTGCTGTTGAAAATCCACGTTCTATTGATAACAATATTGTGTTTGCACAACAAGCTAGAAGAATTCTTGATAGATTAGTTGGATTTGAACTTTCTCCTGTTCTTTGGAAAAAAGTTAGACCATCACTTTCTGCAGGAAGAGTGCAGTCTGTTGCGGTTAGATTAATTGTAGATAGAGAGAGAGAAATTGAGGCATTTACTTCTGTAAGTCAATTTAGAATTGTAGCTGATTTTATTGTTGAAGATAGTGATGGTAAAAAATGGAATTTAAAAGCGGAGCTACCTAAGAAATTAAAGACACTTAATGAAGCTGAAGAATTTCTTAAAGTTTGTCAAACATCAGATTTTAAGATAGAATCCTTAGAAAAGAAGACAGCTAAAAAAACTCCATCAGCTCCCTTTACAACATCAACGTTGCAGCAAGAGGCAAGTAGAAAACTTGGATTTTCTGTAATGAAAACCATGATGGTTGCACAAAAACTTTATGAAGCTGGACGCATAACATATATGAGAACAGATTCTGTTAATTTGTCTGAACAAGCTTTAACCGATGCAGAAAATATAATTACTTCCGATTACGGTAAAAATTATTCTGAAACAAGAAGATTTAAAACAAAATCATCAACTGCACAAGAAGCTCATGAAGCCATTCGGCCATCTTATTTTGAAAAATCTTCGGTGAGTGGAACAAGTGATCAGAAAGCATTATACGAATTAATTTGGAAGCGAGCTATTGCTTCCCAAATGAGCGATGCTCAACTTGAAAGAACTATTGTAAAAATAAATATTTCCAATAGCCAAGAGAAATTTACAGCTAAAGGAGAAGTTATTAAGTTTGATGGTTTCTTAAAAGTATATCTAGAATCTACAGATGATGAAAATGGAGATAATGGAAATGGCGGGGCAACACTGTTACCTCCATTGACAGAAGGTGAGAGCTTAGAATATGAAGGTATAACTGCTACTGAAAGATTTACTCGTGCATCAGCTCGTTACACTGAAGCAAGTTTAGTTAAAAAATTGGAGGAACTTGGAATTGGAAGACCTTCAACATATGCTCCGACAATTAGCACAATCCAAAAGCGTGGATATGTAAATAAAGATGAACGACAAGGTGTTGAACGTAAATATCAAGTTATGACTATCGTTCCTAGTGAGGAACTAAAAAAGGAAGTTAAAACAGAAATAACAGGTGCAGATAGAGGAAAACTTTTCCCAACTGATATTGCAATGTTAGTAAATGATTTTCTGATGAATAATTTCCCAAATATTATGGATTTTAAGTTTACTGCTCATATTGAGGAAGAGCTTGACGATATTGCTTCTGGAAAAATGGAATGGAGTGATATGTTAAAGGAATTTTATTTCCCCTTCCATGAAAAAGTTGAACATACAACCGAAAATGCCGATAGAGTCTCTGGGGAACGAATTCTTGGAGTTGAACCTGATACAGGATATCAAGTTTCTGTGCGAATGGCAAAATTTGGACCTGTTGCTCAAATTACTAATTTGGATGATGAAGAATCAAAACCAACTTATGCTGGATTACGAACTACACAAAAAATGTCACATATTACATTAGAAGAAGCACTAGAATTATTTAAATTACCAAGAACTGTTGGTGATTTTGAAGAGAAGGACGTTGTTGCAGCAATTGGACGTTTTGGGCCATATGTTCGTCACGACTCTAATTTCTTCTCACTTGGTAAAAATTATGATCCCTACACAATTGAAATTGCTGAAGCTATTGAAGTGATTAAAGCTAAACGTCAAAAGGATATCGATAATACTCTCAGAGTATTTGATGAGAATCCAGAATTTAAAATTGTAATTGGACGTTGGAGAAGACCTTATCTTCGTGCTGGCAAAATGAATATTCCGCTTGATAAAGAAGTTAAAATTGATGAGTTAACATTCGAACAAGTTACAGAAATGGCTGAGGCTCATAAACCGAAAGCTAAAACAAGAGCAAAAGCAAAAACGAAGTCGAAAGCAAAGAAGAAATAGATTTTAGACAAGAATCGAAAGTCGTAAATAGTTTCTAATATTTTACGACTCACGATTATAAATAATGTCATTTCGAACCCTTTCTTGGGTGAGAAATAACAATTCAGCAATACTTTAAGGTACAGGATCATGCCCGCTGCCACCCCAAGGATTGCAGCTCCCAATTCTTTTAATACTTAACCAACCACCTTTAAATAATCCATGTTTCCCCAATGCCTCTATTGTATAGTGAGAGCATGTTGGTGTATATCTACATGAGGATGGAAAAAGTGGAGAGATAAAAATTTGATATCCCTTTACCAAAATTATTAATGGCCATGCTATTATTTTAAGTATTGTTTTCATTTTTTAAAGATATGAGATTAGAGATGTGAGACACAAGACTCTTTTTTTTATTTCTACCTTATTTATTATAATAATTCTGTTGTCATAAAAGAACCATGACAAGTGTGTGTTAAATATCTTGCCACGAAGACACAAAGAAGTACTCTACTCTTTTGTGTCTTTGAGTCTTCGTGGCTATCTTTTTGTTAAACCAATTTATTTAGTTCGTAAACAATTCCTCTATCTTCTAAGCCATCCAATATGAATTTTACACATTCTTTATCTTTGCCAATAAACTCAGGTGCAATGATTCCTTTCTGATTGAACAACCCATTTGCTAATATTCTAATTCCCATTGTTCCAGTATATCCAGTTGTCCGAGCCATAGAATGGACTTGAGTCACTGGGTCATATTTATCATATAAAAAATAGGATGAATTGATTTTAACACCATCTTTTGTTCCATCTACAATAATTTTCATAACTGTAATATCAACATCACCTTCTTCTAATTTCCATTTTGGAAAGAGTAGTTTTGATGTAAATTCCAATGGAGAAACCATTTGTCCATTAATTTCAATCTCCTCTTTATCGAAAAATCCAGTTTCCCTAAGAACTATCATTTTATCAATGTGTCCCGGATAGCGGAGAGTTTTCTCCTTCATGTTTGGAGCGTCGATTGTTTCGGCTATCGTTCTTAAACCATCACTGTTGAAGGATTCTAGTGTCCCAATATTGGGGAAGTTCATTAGTTCAGCGTCTGTAAGGGCTGGTTTAATAATCATTTTGCCATTTTCGATATAGCGAGCTGGACGAGTGTATTCCTCAATTACATCAATTGGAGAGAATACAGCTTTGTATTCGTAAGGTAATTCACGCACTTCTGGTAATCCACCAACATAAATTTCAACATTCTCAGTTTTATCCAATTGAGAAGAGAGATATCCAATGAGAATATTACTCATGCCTGGAGCAACGCCACAATCAACAATTGCAGTAACATTATTCTCTAAAGCTAATTCTTTTAAACTAAATGGATCTTCAGGGAAGAAGGAGATATCCACAACATTTTTCTTTGCATCAATTATTTTTTTTAATGTCTCATATCCAAGAAACCCTGGGACTGCACTTAAGACATAATCAAAATCTGCAATTGCAGATTCTAAATCATCGTCAATAGTAACATCAAGTTGAATAGTACTAATATTACCATTGTTAGAAAATTTATTTAATGATGTTTGACTAAAGTCAGCAACTGTAACGTCAAACTCATTATTTTTGGCTAAATCAAAAGCCATTGGTGCGCCCACAAGTCCGGCACCTAGAACGATTACTTTCATAAATACTCCAAAAGAAAAAACTTAAAAATAAAATTATAAAAAACAAATAAATACGAAAAACAAAAAATAAAATTACAAACAGAAATTGTCATTCCCGAATGTTTTTATCGGGAATCTTATTGATTAAAAGATTCCCACTTGAAACATGTGGGAATGACAGCAATATTGCTATTGTATAAATGTGAAATTAGCAAAGGACTAATTGAATACACACTACCCTACATTATAAATCCAAGTGCAATGTAAATAAATGTTGTTATAATTCCACCAAACAATGCATAAGGAAGTTGTGTTTTAACATGATCGATATGATCACACGCAGAAGCCATTGATGAAATTATTGTTGTATCAGAAATAGGGGAGCAGTGATCACCAAAAACTCCACCACCAAGTGCTGCTGCAATAGTGAGATAAACATTAGCATCAAGTCCAACCGCCATAGGGACTCCAATGGGAATCATAATTGCGAAAGTTCCCCACGATGTACCAGTTGAGAATGCTATAAAACTTGCCACAACATAAACAACTGCTGGAACAAAGCTAGGAGAAATCCATATCTTTGAAATCTCAGCCACATACAATCCCGTTCCAAGTTCTCTAGTTACATTTCCTATTGCGAATGCCAGCATCATCAGTAATGCTAAGGGAATTAGTCCGCTTATCCCTTTCATAACTAAATCAAAAGTTTCTTTAAATGTAAATATTTTTTGCGATGTATAAAGAATTGTAGCAACTGTAATTGAAATTAGAACAGAATAAAGAACAGAGGTAGAACCAGAGCCTTTACCAATAGCTTCAAATATTTGCAAATAAAATGGCATCTCTGAAATATTAGGAACACTTGGCCAACCAGTAAAGACAAGCATTAACGGCATCATTCCAACCATTGTAGCTATTGGAACAATCATATTACGTCCGCGTGGTTCAACACCTTTTTTTGTTTCAAGAGAAATAATGTCAGTTGATATCATCGGAGTTGCACCATCATTAAGAAGCTTGCCAGTTTCTCTTGTACGCTTTTCAGCCTTTTTCATTGGTCCAAAATCTTTTTTGGAAAGAATAATAAAGAGCACTAAAGCTAATGCTATCATTGGATAAAAATTAAATGGGAACGCCCTTATCATTACTCCAAAAGGGTTGTCAAATCCTTGAGCTGCAATTAAGCCCATTATATATGCACCCCATGCGTTTAGCGGAATTAAAATACAAGTCGGTGCAGAGATAGAATCTGCAATGTAAGCTAACTTTTCGCGTGGTATTTTCATCTTATCAAATATTGGGCGAAAGATAGCTCCAACAGTTAAAACGTTAATGCTTGATTCAACAAAAATTAAAACTCCAGTAATCCAAGCCAATACTTGAACAACTACTCTTGAATTACCAGCTTTTCGTTCTTCCAGTTTATCAACAAGTCTATTTATGTTTTTTATGAAACCCTCAACACCACCTGAATGCTGAATAAAGACTATTAATGCTCCGACTAGTGAACTAAACATGATTGTCTTAGTATTGCCACTATCCTTAAATACATCAACCAACGCTTGAATTGATGCAACGGTACCAATGAGGGGATTAAAATCGCTGATTATTACCCAACCAAGCCAAATTCCAAAAAAAAGTGATATATAGACTTGTTTAGTTTTTATTGCTAGAAAAATTGCAATTAGTGGTGGTAGTAATGAAAGGTAACTATAATGATCCATAAATACTCTTTGGTTAAATAATTTATTTTCCGAAGTAGAATATAATAAGATTAAAATAAATTATTTGAATTTCCAAAAGAGAGTTAGCCATGCATAAATATCATCACCTGGAGTGATGCCTTTATCATTCTCATTGTATTTAACATATTTAATGTTCGGAATTATAGATACACCCTCCGCAACTTTAACATCTATGCCAGCAATGAACATTGTAAAACTTGCGGAATCATCAAATGGAGTGTATGCAATATTTTCTCCTTCAGGATTTGGCTCAAACATTTTGTCAACTCGTCCAATTAACTTAATATTATTTGTAACATTTCCAGAAAGAAAGAGAGAGATAATATTTAAGCTAATTTCATCTATAGAACCATTTTTCCCTTTCAAATTTTGGTGAGAGAATTGAATACCGCCATGAAGATTATCTCTCTTATATCCTAAAAATGCTTGTGCAATATACGTATCAGCTTTCCCTGGTCTATCAGCATAGTCACCATAAATTTCGAAGACAATTTCTTTTGTTGGCCAATAACTAAACGATCCCATAAATGATTTCCCTTTATCAATCTCTTGTCTATTACCCGCTCCATTTCCATACATTACACTATATTTAAATTTGCCAGCAGAATCAAATTGACCTTTAACTGAAAGTCCAAAATCTCGGGAACTTGCCATTCGTTGCAAATCGAGAGCAGTTTTTTCAATTGAACGATATCCCCAAATCTTTTCTATTAAACTAAAAGTTGGAGGAGGTGAAATTCCAAAATATATTTTCTGATTACTGAATTCATACGTCAAATAAGCATCCTTAATAAATGGTGTAATTACTTCAGAGTCTGTATAACTTCCATCATTATTCATTTCAAGACGTAATCGAGAAGAAAAATTATTGTTAATTTTGT
>Ga0164315_10002945_pt1 | contig 13138 bp, 9 predicted proteins | sample GuaBasSedimGuay6_FD_113737 | JGI IMG/M metagenome (GOLD analysis project Ga0164315, IMG submission 113737) | Subseafloor sediment microbial communities from Guaymas Basin, Gulf of California, Mexico - Guay6, Core 4569-2, 0-3 cm | ecosystem: Environmental > Aquatic > Marine > Hydrothermal vents >... | reverse complement strand
ACCGTGATCCTCTGAGTCATGGACTTTGCTTAGGTTTCTGGATTTCACGAAGTGATAAGCGTGAGAATATGGGGATACTTTCTCGGGAATTTTCACACGTGAAAAATATTTGATAGCCGGGATGTTCATTTCCCATAATCCGGAAGTAACAGACGTGTTACTTTTTCACAATATGTTACTTAATACGTTTTTCGCCTTTCCGTAAAAGGAATTCTAATTGCCTGTATAACTGTATAATACGATGATGAAAAAAATGGGTAATTATTACTCATGAGTCACGACTCTGTTACAAAGTCACGACTCTGTTACATGTAAAATACCCTAAAATGGGGTAACTCCAACCTGTTACCCTAGTTGGATTTGATTCAGCTTTTACGTATATTATTTGACTGAACGAATCTCAGGGTAATGATCAATGATCCTGTTGAAATAATTGTTAAGGAATCCGGATCCCGGTTGAAGGAGTCCCTTGCTAGTCTTAGAAAAAAGGGCTTTTTCAGGTATATGGGCCGTAGTGTTCTACTGATCCTGTCAGTTTACATCCTTCTGATTGCCATAGTATTCCTCTTGGGGAAACACCTGATCGACTTCAACGCCTTTTTTGGCGGGATCATAGAGCGCCTCTCTGACAAATTCGTTATCATCCTGTTTTTTCTTTCCGAATCGTTTACAGGAATGATCCCGGTGGATCTTTTCGTGATATGGACGCAGAAATTTGAAAGTCCCTTGCTCTGGCTTGCCCTGCTGGGCATCCTTTCCTATACAGGTGGAGTGATCTCCTATGGGATCGGATTGTGGATTACCCGAAGGCCCCGCATCAAGGCTTTTACAGAGCGTCGACTAAAAGGATATATGACCTTTGTTCATAGGTGGGGAGGTGCATTTATTGTGATCGCCGCCCTCTTTCCCTTCACTCCTTTTTCACTGGTAGTGATTGCTATTACGCTATTTCACTACCCCTTCAAGAATTTCCTTCTCTTTGCCCTGGCTCGTCTGGTCAGATTTGTACTACAGGGAATTATCTTATTCGATCTATTGAAGTTGGATAACTGGATTGTTTGATCTTTAGAGATATATATTCATATACCCTACTAGTTTTTATCAGCGTAAAGAGCATTTTATAATGACTCAATATAATCTATAAATCTTATATTATCACCCTGCTCCTCATTATAAGCAAAAACTAAGATCGAATTAATCCTGGTTCGAAGTCAGGACCAGATCCATGTATTCCGAAAGATGTTTTTCATAGAGATCCCGTGGTGAACACTGATGTGTATTGCAGAGCGAAGCAGCATAGCCTACGGCAGCTCCCATCTGGCCGGTGGTACGCATCACCCTGGGTCCACCAAGTCCCACATGGCTGCAACTGAAGCACCTGCCTGCCATAAACAGGTTGCCTATATTCTTTGAATAGAGAGATCTGTAGGGGATTTGATACGGCTCCGCCGGGAAATACATAGCTTCTGACAGAAAATCGGGTTTGCTATCATCCAGCTTGTTCTGTGAATAGTGTACATCCACTTCGCGAATTTCATGAACTACAGCATCTGGAAAGGTGCGGGACTCCCTCATATCATTAAAAGTGTAGATATAATCACCCACAAGACGGCGTGACTCCCTTTTACCGAGCAAATAAGAGACCCACTCCAGTTTCAGGTGATCTGCACCCGGTTTCCGCTTTTCGTTGTAAAATGAGCCGTAAATGGCCTTAAGCATGTGGTCCCTGATTTGTTCTGCATGATCCACCTGGTGCCAGCGATCGCTGATCAGCTCCCAGTTCCAGGTCCCTTTACGTGCTGCGTATCGCCCTGCAACCTCCATGGCCCAGGGAACTTCAGGAAATTCACAAACAGTGTCTGCTTCCATGGTTCTCCAGAGCACCGAAGCGCCCAGTACCTGCTGGTCCTCTCTCTCAGGACTCCATAATTCACCATACTGTTCCCAGGATTCACCATACAAGGTGTCGGGCTCGCGTCCGTAATTAAATTCTGCCCCTGCCCAGTAACCTATCCATCCATCTCCTGTGCAGTCCGCAAAATAAGGAGCAGAAAACCTGATTTTATCCCCCGAGGAGGTGTGCCTGGCGTCGACCGATGTAATTACCTGATCCTCCGTATTGGCATGAAAGGCCCTGTAATTCAAATAAAGGCTGATGTTGGAATAGCTTTCCATATGTTTGTGCCGTTTCCTTTCATCAACCAGGGCTGCAGGTGATCCATTGGGGTAGTGTTCGGTATCAAGCATTTTAAGGATCCTTTCAAAATGACCGTAGATACCAAGGGTATGGACCCTGATTTCACTGCTGGCGTTGCCACCCAGAACAGGTCTGTCATGAATCAGTGCCACCTTCATTCCCTGTTCCGCAGCGGCAATGGAGGCCCCACATCCTGCAATCCCCCCTCCTACCACTACCAGGTCAAATGCAAGGGTTTCTCCTGGTTTTTCTTCATATCCTGAAAAACGATTCCTCATATCCACAAGGTAATCCTGTTGATTGGTGGGAGTGCGATACTTATTGCTGATGTAAAGGGCATCACATCTGCCATTAAAGCCAGTCAGATCTTCCAGTTGCAGTAGAACTGGCCCTCTCTTTACCTTAACCTTTCCGGCATAGTTCCACCCCCATCCCTTGTAATGGCCCATGGATTTGGGAAGTTTCTCTTCGCCAAGCCATATATTAAACTCTCCAGGCGGGGACCAGTTTCCTGGTGCCCAATCGGTGGTCCGGGCCCATACATGATAGTTTCCGCCAGATGGAATCTGGATGTTAGAAGTGGCATTCTCCACAGGCTCACCCATGCCATGGGCCATCAGGTAGGGCGATCCCATCTGCTCCACAAACTGCGGATCTACTACCCAGCCCCCCCTATTGTCAAAGCTTTCGCATTCTACAAATATCTCCTTATGGCAGCCGCTTAACATCAGCAGTAGGACAGGAATAAGTATTAAACGGACAGAATTTCCAGATATCAGCATGGTTCAATTGCTTTTTATGCATATTAAATTTGATGATAATCAGCAAGCAGCAGGTGTCTAATCGCTTCGTCTTCTTCGATTTCGGGAAACCTTCCCACCTCATTGAAAAACCGATTGTCGGAGTGGTCATCATTAACGGTACTTACCTCTCCCACAAGAACTTTTCCTTTCCCGTATTCACCATAGAAGGTATGATAGAGGCCCTGGTACAGGGTAATGCTTTCACCCGGCTGCAATCTGACCACATCTCCCGGACGGAATTTTCGTTTTATTCCATCCAGGCTTACTTCAAATTCATGTTTCGCAAATTCCTCCTTTTCATTGGAGGGATAGAGCTTCATTAACAGATTTCCACCTCCCCTGTTGATTATATCCTCCATCTTTGACCAATGAAAGTGCATGGGTGTATGCTGATCCTCATCAACTATCATGATCTTTTCAGCATAAGTCTTTTGATCTATCTTCATGTTTCCATTCCGAAGTGTAAAAAGCAAAAGTCCGCACTCTTTGAAATTCCCTGAACCGAAATCGGTCAGATCCCAGCCCAGCTGATTATTGATGATTTCATCATGATTCCCCCCATGCTCTTTCCATTGTCCAGGGAACCAATAGGCCCATGGCGGCAATTTGAAGTTCTGCGATTCAAAAAAATGAAAGGCTTCTTCTATATGCTGGTTGATCTCAGATCGCTTCATTTCTGTTTCTTAGTTATTGTTGCAGCACTTGTCCATCTTCAAGAAGCTGTTGTCTTAGTTTTTCATAGGGAATATCATGAATTGCCCCCTCTTCCTCTAAGGCCATCACAGCCAGGGTAGCTGCACTCTGCCCCAGGATCATAAAAACGGGTTCCATACGGATGGAACCAAAAGCAATATGAGAGCAAGAGAGGCAGACAGGTACCAGTAGATTGGAGCATTCATCCTTTGAAGGCAACAAGGCACGCATATCAATCTGGTATGGATCATCGGGGTGCACACCAATATCACCCTCATTCTGAACAAAGCCGTCGGGCTTGATATAGCGTTGAACATTATGGGAATCCATGGTATAAGATCCCATGCCCACCGACTGTTCCACCGGCGCTTTTCCCAGTACTTCATTCTCAGTCATCACAAAATCACCCACCATCCGTCGTGCTTCCCGTACATAAATCTGGTGGGGCCAGTGCCCGTTGTCGCTAAACTCATCCCGGGAATATCCCCAATGGCTCATCTTTTCCCTTATATCTTCTGGAACAGCAGGATCGCTGACAAGGAACCAGAGCAGTCCTTTCTGATAAGAGGTATGCTCCTCGATGATGTCCGTTCTTCTCTTGTAACTTGCCTCAGGATAGTCATAGTTCATACCAATATTATCGGTACTGAAAGGTCCATGGTTGTTTACATCTGTCTTGTGGTTGGGTATGGGATCGTATTTATAGAACACCTCGCTCCAACCCGAAGCAAACACTCGTCTGAGTAGCTCGTACTGGGTGGAATCGTAATCCGGTGGCCGGCTAATGGCTACCCTGTTTTCGGGAAGATCGGTGAGACACATGCGGAAACAGTAAGCCTGTACACAGTGATCACCATCACCAAACTCACCCGGCTCTTCTGTGGATATCCTGGGCAGCACGCCACTGGTGGGTTCGCCCGGTATCACATAGGGACTGACATCGCTCTTGAAATGGTGTCCATGGTGCAGCACCCCGGTCTGAATACCGTTCCAGTCCTCCCCATAGGTATCGATCGATTCCCGTCCCACCGTATAACTGATCCCGGCGGCAGCCATCAGGTCACCCTCATAGCTTGCATCGATAAACAGATCTGCCATGTAGATATTTCCATCCAGAGTCTTTATGGAATGAATAGCATCCTCTACCATGACCACACCCTCTTCTCTGTCCAAAAGGGCTTCGCGATGGACAGGGATCTTATACTCGGCTACCAGCTGTTCAAAAACCAGCTCTGCAGCGTGGGGCTCAAAGATCCACATGGTTCGGTTCTCGCCGTCGATGGCCACATTGCCCTGTCCCTTGTTCCCATACTCATTTTTCTCCTGCCACCTCCAGGCCGATTCATCCTGGTAATGTAGATAGAGGCGGTGGTAAAAATCACGGGCAAGTCCTCCTATCACCGCTTTGTTACCAGTATCGGTCCATCCCAATCCCGAGGAAGTGAGTCCGCCGAGATGTTTGTCGGGCGAAACAAGAATCACCTCTTTCCCCATCTTTGCTACCTGCACTGCTGCTATCACAGCTGAAGAATTTCCGCCATAGACGATCACATCTGCAGAAAACTGCTTGTTGGAGACTGATTTTTGCCTATTTTCACAGGAGCTGGTGAGCAGAATCAGGAGAAGAACAAAGAGGCAGTTTGAAAGGTGCGTTTTGATGTTCATCAGAAGGGTATTTAGGATTGATGTTGAAATTAAGAAAATCTGAGCTAACCCATACCCATATGAATAGAGTAATTTATATTTTCTTTGCCCTGCTGGCACTGTCAGCATGTGACTCTCCGCAAAATCCCTCTGTCAGCACCCCACCCAACATCATTCTTGTAATGACAGATGATCAGGGCTACGGGGACCTGGGGATTCATGGCAATCCCTTTATCAGAACCCCGGTACTTGATTCCCTGGCAAAAAAAAGTACCCGGATAGATCCTTTCTATGTATCGCCCGTATGTGCCCCCACCCGTTCCAGCCTGATGACCGGAAGGTACCACCTGCGCACTGGTGTATATGATACCTATAACGGTGGCGCAATGATGGCCACAGAGGCGGTAACTGTAGCCGAGGTGCTGGCCCATAATGGCTATCATACTGCCATGGTAGGTAAATGGCATCTGGGCGACACCTATCCCTTGCGACCCATGGATCAGGGTTTCCAGTATTACCTGGCCCACAAGGGAGGTGGCATTGGACAACCCGGAGACGATTTTGAAAATTTCATCCGTGGAGACAGTTCCTATTTTGATCCCTATCTATGGGAAAACGGGAAACAGGTTCGCAGAGAAGGATACTGTTCCGATATCTTTACGGACCAGGCTATTCAGTATATCAGAGAACACAAGCTCGAAAAGCCTTCAGAACCCTTCTTCCTCTACCTCTCCTACAATGCACCACATACACCGCTCCAACTGCCTGAAAAATACGACCATGAATACAAGGAAATGGAATACGGCCCTGCCGATTTCGAAGTCAGCGGGGATCGCGTATCAAAAATGAATAGCCGTGATATGGAGGCTGCCCGGAAGGTCTATGGAATGGTCAGCAATATTGATGATAACCTGGGGAGACTTTTAAATGCGCTTGAGGAGCTGGATATTGAAGAGAATACCCTGGTGGTCTTTATGACCGATAATGGTCCACAGCAAAGACGCTACACGGCAGGATTGAACCAGGGGAAAGGAAGTGTAATGGAAGGCGGAATCCGCGTTCCCTGTATGTTCTACTGGAAGGGTGTACTTCAGGAAAACAGGGTTATCTCGAATCCTTCGACTCATATTGATATGATGCCAACCCTGCTTGAATTTGCCGGAATTCCCTATGAGGGAGACATGGATGGAATCAGCCTCTACCCTGCTCTGACCGGGGAGAACGAAACGCTGGAAGAGCGCCCTCTCTTTTTCGTATGGGCACGGGGCTACCCGCAACGATACAGCAACATGGCCGTAAGGAAGGGTAAGTATAAGCTGGTGGGTCAGACCAAACATGGAGAAGCGGATGATCTGCTTAAACTTTTCGATCTGGAAGATGATCCATACGAATTGAAAGATGTAAGCATGGAATACCCGGAGGTAAAAACAGGATTGCTCAAGGAGCTGGATCACTGGTATGAAGAGATTATTGTCAGTCCCCATCTGTTGGAACCACCGAGAATAGTAATTGGATCTGAACACGAGAATCCCGTGACTCTGGGACGTAATGACTGGAAAGGACCTAAAGCCATGCAGTGGTCATCAGATGAAGCATTTGGCTATTATGATATCGCTGTTGTGGATCCGGGACCCTATGATGTAAAAATGATTTTCAGAGATCATCTCCCCGCTGCCGGAGAGGCCAGGATCAGGACAGGTACCAGGCAATACTGGATCACTATTTCCGATACAACTTTGCAGGAAATTAATCTTGAGAATGTGGTGCTGGACCCAGGGGATCACTCCTTTGAAGGGTGGTACCAGGTTCGTAGCGCTGTCTATTCACCCATCTGTATTGAAATAGAGAAGAGAGTAAAATAAGAACTCAAACTAATGTTTTCCATATGATCAAGAGATTTCCAATTTTGGCATTTTTCATTTCAATACTGCTATCCGCAACCCTTCAAGCACAGGAGACCGAGGTGGTATACCTGTCCGGAAGCGGGTTTGACCAGACAGCTGAGTGGGATTTTTACTGTACTGCCGGGATGAACAGCGGGGCCTGGACCACCATTAAGGTGCCCTCCTGCTGGGAACAAGAGGGTTTTGGCCAGTATAACTACGGGCATGTGACCTTTGAAAAGAGATTGAAAGAAGAGGGTCACTACAGGTATTTCTTTTACACGGAAAAATCGTGGAAGGGAAAGCACCTGGAGCTGGTATTTGAAGGAGTGATGACCGATGCACGTGTCCTGATCAACGGGAAGCAGGCCGGGGAGGTACATCAGGGTGCTTTTTACCAGTTCTCTTATAATATCTCAAAGCTGGTAAAGTATGGCAAAGAGAACAAACTGGAGGTTTTTGTAAAGAAATTTTCGGATAATGAAAGCGTTAACCAGGCTGAACGCAAGGCCGATTACTGGGTTTTTGGCGGGATCTTCCGTCCGGTAAGGCTGGAGGTAAAACCCGAAACCCATATAAAACGGGTAGCCATAGATGCATCTGCAGACGGAACTTTCAGATCCGACATCTTCCTGGCAGGAATGAATGACGGGGAGAAAGTGTCCGTTGAGATTATTGATGGGGATGGAAGCGGAGTGGCCAGTATTGAGTCGGTTGTTGAGCCAGATGCTATTAAGATCAGGGTAAATGGTAAGGTGGAATCGCCTCTTCAGTGGAACCCGGAATTTCCCAATCTATACACCGCACGATTCAGTCTGCTGGATAAGCAAGGTGCAGTGGTACACAGGATTTCAGAGAGTTTCGGTTTTCGTACGGTGGAGGTACGGGCAGAGGATGGGATTTATGTGAACGGGGAGCGAATCAAATACAAAGGTGTATGCAGGCATACTTTTCATCCTGATCATGGCCGAACCTCCAGCAAAGCATTCAGCATTGAGGTGGTGAACCTGCTAAAGGATATGAATATGAACGCAGTACGCATGTCCCACTACCCACCCGATGCGCATTTCCTGGATGTATGTGATTCCCTGGGACTATTTGTACTGGATGAGCTGGCCGGCTGGCAGCGCCCTTCCTACGATTCGGTGGTGGGTCGCAAACTGCTGGGGGAGATGATTGCCAGGGATGTGAACCATCCCAGTGTGGTGATGTGGGACAATGCCAATGAGGGAGGTTGGAACACCGTCTATGACAAAGATTTCAAAGAGCTGGATATCCAACAGCGTGAGGTTCTTCACCCCTGGGGATTTCATGATCTGACCAACACGGCCCACTATGTGAACTATGATTACCTGGCCATGGACCATTTTGCTCCCAGGCAGATCTTTTTTCCTACGGAGATGATTCATGGGCTCTATGATGGCGGACTTGGAGCCGGGCTGGAGGACTTCTGGTTACGTATGTGGGAACATCCGCTTAGTGCAGGTGGATTTCTATGGGTATTTGCCGACGAGTCGATCAAGCGTTCTGATACCGGAATGCTTGATTCTGATGGCAACCATGCACCCGATGGCATCCTGGGCCCTTATCACGAAAAGGAGGGCAGCTTCTACACCATCAGGGAGATTTGGTCACCCGTTCACTTCGAAAAACGTTATATCACCCCTGAGTTTAACGGAATTTTCCGAATTCAGAATAGGTTTCATTATACAGCTCTTGATCAATGCAGCTTCCGCTATAACTGGGTCAAACTACAGGGACCCGGGAACCCGGGTGTTAAAGATCCCGGGTCCATTGAATTGGCACAGGTAATCGATTTTGGGATGCCGGAGGTAGATCCATTGCAGCCTGGACAGAATGGGATGCTGAAAGTGCCTCTTTTCGAGGGATGGCAATCCTGTGATGCGCTCTACCTGGAGGCATTTGATCCGCATGGGCGACAGATTCATACCTGGAGCTGGCCTGTTAAATCACCGGACCGAAGCACTAAGGAACTGCTGACTTCAGCCAGTTCCGAAGCCATTACAATATCTGAAACCGATGAAAGCCTGATTCTTGCATCCGGTCCTCTTACCATTGAATTCTCAAAAGCCGATGGAACGCTGATGAGCGTAAGGTCAGGATCCTGGTTGATTCCCCTGTCTGAAGGCCCAATCTTCAGAAGTGATGAGGTACAGTTGAAGACCTTTCGACATTTTGCCGGGGAGGATAAACATCATGTTGTTGCCGACTTTGGAAGGGATGCAAGCCTTGAATGGACCGTGCATGCAGGTGGATTGGTGGATATGAAACTAAGCTACCAGCCTGAAACTTACCAAATATCCTTTACCGGTGCCTCCTTCTCCTACCCTGAACAAGGTGTACAATCGGTAACCTACCTGGGAAACGGCCCATACCGTGTATGGAAGAACCGGATGAAGGGGCTTGAGTTTAATGTGTGGAAGAAAGACCTCAACTCTACCATTACAGGCCATTCCGGCTTCGATTATCCTGAATTTAAGGGTTACTATTCGAACCTCTACTGGACCAGGATTACAGATCTACAGGATCGTCACTTTACCATCTACAGTCATACTCAGGATCTCTTTCTGAGATTATTTACACCGGAAGAGGCTCCACAACCTGCTAATACTACTGTGAATCATCCACCGGGCGACCTCTCATTTATGCTGGGCATTCCGGCCATTGGCACCAAATTTAAAGATGCAGAAGAGCTTGGTCCACAATCAGGTAAATATCATTACATGAAGCGAGCAGTGAAGGGCGGGGCTCTTCAGATTGAACTCACATTTGACTTCAGGTAAGATGATAAGGACCTGGTTAAGAATACTTCCCCTGCTGCTGTTGATTGGTAGTTGTATCCTGCTGCTTGAGGGATTACCGATTTTGACGGAACCGGTTATAGAAGGCATCGGGCTACCTTTTGGGACACTCATAGCATGGGTGGGGATCACCATGTTTCCGCTTTCTATATTGATGGGAATCAGATTTATTCGCCAACCCACCTCACAGGTTTACCGGTTTTACAAGCGGGTATTCTTTGTTTTCACTCTGCTTGGAGTGGCCTGGGGAGGGATCAGTTACTTGCTCTCTGGCAACTGGACCTATACCTTTTCCGATGATGAGACCTTCAGAGGGAGTGAGCGTGCTTTCAACATTTTCCTGATCTATACAGCAGTTGTAATTTCCATAACCCTGCTTACATTTGTAATATTCGGACTACACCATTTTATTATCAATCAAAAACGTAAACGATGAAATCCAGACTGTCTTTTCTCTTTTTACTACTAGCTGCCTTTGGAATGATCTCCTGTAACAGTGAGGAAGCACCAGATAAGCCTAATGTGGTGATTATTTTCCTGGACGATTCGGGTTGGGCCGATTTTGAGCCCTTTGGTGAAGTAGCTGTGGAAACCCCAAACGTGAGCCAGCTGGCTGCTGAGGGTGCCGCATTTCATAACTTCTATGTTCCACAGGCGGTTTGTTCAGCGTCCCGTTCGGCCCTGTTGAGCGCTTGTTACCCCGGACGCACTAAAGTTTTTGGGGCCCATGGTCCTAATGCCTGGGGGCTTGATACCACCTATGCCACCATGGGTGAGGTTTTTAGCAAGGCGGGCTATGCAACAGCAGCTTTTGGCAAATGGCACTGTGGAGACCAGCCTGAAACCAGGTCCTATGCCAGAGGTTTTGATGAGACCTGTGGATTGATGTATTCCAACGATATGTGGAAAAATCATCCTGAGTCCCCTGATTACTGGGGACAATGGCCCCTGAAGTTCTGGGAGAACGGAGAAGTGACCATTGAAGAAGTGGATCATGCTCATCAGAAGAACCTGACACGTTGGTACACCGAACATGCAGTTGATTTCATCGACCGCCACCAGGATGCTCCCTTCCTGCTCTATGTTCCCCATAGCATGCCTCATGTTCCACTTTATTGCAGTGATGAATTTGAAGGCAAATCGGGAAAGGGGCTCTACTGGGATGTAATGCTGGAGATCGACTGGAGCGTGGGTGAGATCAACCGGGCACTGAAGGAGCGTGGACTGGATGAAAATACCATCGTAATCCTTACTTCGGATAACGGACCCTGGATTTCCTATGGCAACCATGCTGGTATTACTCCTTTCAGAGAGGCCAAAGGCACCTCCTTTGATGGAGGTGTCAGATCGGCCTGTATCATCAAATACCCCGGCGGCATTGAAGCGGGAGCTGTTTCGGAACGGACATTTGGATCGGTGGACCTCCTTCCCACCCTTTGTCAGCTAGCCGGAGTTCCGCTTCCTGAAAACGACATTGACGGGGAGAATGTCTGGGACCTGATTAGCGGTAAGGAGGGTGCTGAAAATCCGCATGCCTACTATGCGTTTTCAAATGGCAACAACTTTGAAGGGGTAATGAGTGGGGATGGCAGTTGGAAATTGCACCTGCCACATGGCTACCGCGTCCTTGAAACCGAAGGGGCGGATGGTATACCAGGGAAGTATGGGAGAGCACAGATCGATACAGCACTCTTCGATATGGTGAACGATCCTCTTGAAACTACCAATGTAATCTCAGAACAAGCTGAAATTGCAGCAGAACTGATCGGGATTGCTGAAACGCATATCAGCAGGTTCTACAGCGATTGAGGCTTAGGGCCCTTGTCACGTCACGCAATAGTTATACCATGGCTCCATGCATCCTGATATGCAGTTTGCATCCAGGCCAGGTTTTTACCTCTGTAAAAGGGTTGGAGCGCCAGCCTCACTTCATTCATTTTTTCATCACCAAGGGGAGCAAAGTTTTGCAGGGTTTCCAGGTTGGATTTTAGAACTTCCATACTGTCCATCCCAATATTGGCCATATGAAAATCGTCCAGGGTCAGAGCATATCGTACCAGATCATTTGCAGCCAGACCATTGACAGTCTCACGTGGCCGTATTACTTTCATGGCCACAACACCCATCCCCTTTTGCCTGGCCAGGGGAGCTGGCAAGCCCTCAAAATCCTCAGCTCCATCTGTCGATTGATGGTTCAAAGCCATCATCATCACATCAAAATCATAGAGTTCTACTGCCCTTTTCATCCCAGCTGCTGAGGCATGTCCCGTGAAACCAATGTTCCTGATGACTCCCTCACTTTTGAATTGGTCCAGCACCTCAAGCACCTTTCCCTTCTCACCCAGATCTTCCGCATCCTCTACCGAAGAAATGGCATGAACATGCAGCAGATCAATGTGGTCGGTCTGAAGGCGTTTCAGGCTCTGCTCTACACTTTTTTTGGCCAAATCGCCTTCCCTGTCACCTGTTTTGCTGCTAAGGAACACCTGCTCTCTCCGCTCCTTTAGAATTATCCCAATGCGCTCTTCGCTGCTGATCTTTTCATTCCCGTAGCTGGAAGCTGTATCCCAGTAGTAAAGTCCCTGGTTAAATGCGAATTCCAGGATCCCTAGCGCTTTGTCATTGTCCTGGACCGCCATCCAACGGCTGCCGCAACCAAAGCCTAATAATGGTACAACTGCGTCGGTTTTACCCAGTTTAACAGTGGGCAATCCCTTGGGATTATAAGGTGAAGTGGATATGCATCCTGTAACAGGAGCAATGGCAACTGTGGCTGCAGCTGCAGCTGTTGTCTGAACAAATTGTCTTCGGGTTATTTTTTGACTCATATAGCAGGTTTTATTTTACAAGATATGCATATACCTCGATCCAGTCAAGTCGTGAACACGCATTACTCTGTCCGCCTGGCATCAAATCGGTATATCCAATTTCCGCCACATCAGAAAGATCAGGAAGCAGAACTGCCCTCCCTTCTATAATGCTTTCCATATCTATGGTAAACCAGGCAAGATCCATTAGGTTGAACTCTTTAACTCTCCAGTCTGCTGATGCACCATCACCCTGCCGGCTCACAAGCCAGCTGCCATCTGCCAGTTT
>Ga0164315_10002944_pt1 | contig 13139 bp, 11 predicted proteins | sample GuaBasSedimGuay6_FD_113737 | JGI IMG/M metagenome (GOLD analysis project Ga0164315, IMG submission 113737) | Subseafloor sediment microbial communities from Guaymas Basin, Gulf of California, Mexico - Guay6, Core 4569-2, 0-3 cm | ecosystem: Environmental > Aquatic > Marine > Hydrothermal vents... | reverse complement strand
TACAGGCACTACAGGCGCTACAGGCGCTACAGGCGCTACAGGCGCTACAGGCGCTACAGGAGAAGGAGCGCTCATTGCAGCGGTCACTGTTTGAGCTTGTCCTGGAGCCATGATACCCGCTTGTTCTAAGCCTGCCATGTCTTCTTCTAAATTAAAGTCTGCCTGAGAACCATAAGCTGCCGCTCCTTGCTTCGCTAAGTTCTCTGCTCTTTGCATAGTTTCTTGAAACTGTGGTTTAATTTTCATATTGGTCATTTCTGATCTCCTTTTGTTTTTTTGTCTACTTATATACTTAACACAGAGAATGTGTTTAGACTAGGTTTCGAGCGATAAAATTATAAGTCTCAAATACAGGACTTCCTGAGACTTCTAGTGTTTGAGATTGGCCAACAAAAGATACATCCATTAGTTTTCTAACTGTATGGTTTGTCTGTTGACTGTTCAGATCTCCATAAGTAATCCATATGTCAACTGGAAGATATTGGTCTGCTCGCCTATGAGAAAGAACAAGTTCGTCATCTTTTACTGCATCATAAAGAGTTATGTTTTTTGAATTAAGTTTGTCTCTAGAAAAAGGATTCTGAGAATCACTTCCATACCATATAGCATCTTCGAATGCTTCTGCCCAATCTTCCCATCTATTATCAGGGAGATGACCTAGTTTGTTCCAGAAGTCATGATAAGCACCACGATATTGTCCCTGTTGAGAAGGAGAAGCTGTCTTTTCCCATTCTTCCAAAGACCTTACTTGTTCAGCTGTCTGCCTTAAATTCTCGTGATAACGAGCTTCAGCAGATAGTTCTGATAATGTTTTAATTCCATATGTATCTTTCTCAGAGACACCCCGAGAGATCTTCCCATTGCTAGAAGTAAATCTAGGAGTAGTATAGCTACTGTCTTGGATTAACTGAGCGTATCTTTGAAGAGAAGAAAGAAGATACCCTGCTTCTTTAAAAGCAACAGTTAAACTCCCTTGAACAAAAACGTGGCCGTCTGAAAGGAAAGAATAGTATTGACTAGCATACCCAAAAACAGGAGCCTTACTTTGTTCTACACTGAAAGCTAAACTTACAGCGTTATCAATAAATACATCGCCCACCAGTATAGCTACTTGTGAGCCTGAGAAATGGTCATATTCATATATGGTACCGGCTATATTTTGACCAGTAATAAGTAGCGGTTCTTCGTAGTTTTCTCCAGCAGCCATTAGATAAACGGATTCCTTCTTAGTCTAACACCCTTCTTGCGAAGGATTGCGGAGCTTAAATCAGAAGCCGTAGTCGACCATTCTGGTGTCACTCCTTGTTTGTCTAGTTTCGCGCGCGGACCGACATGCATAGGATCCATATCTCTTGCCATATATTGGACTACATTTTCTGTATAGATGTCTTGGATAGAAAAAGTAGCTCCTTCTTGTACTATCTCTAAGCCATAAAAAGCCATATGAGAAGTAGCTCCATATTCATTTGCAAAGAGAAGACTTATATTTAAAGGAGGAAGCTGATCTGGTAACGCTGTGGTGTCTTTGTTTCTATCAAAGTCGCCCGCGCCGGTATTAAGAACACTAAGATCTAAGTTTAAAATTTCATGAAGTACATGCTCATGAAATACCGTAAAGATCATACTACCTGCAATTGTTCTGCCTCCTCGTACAATTGACTTAGGATACACAGAACCTAAAGTTCTTACTGGAGATTTCTCTCTATAAACACTATAGCTAAAAGTCTGTAGTTCTCCTAGAACTCTGGTTACGGGTAATTTAGATAGCTTATCCGCTTGTTTAAAGATAACATCTATCTTACCTTGAAGAACACCTATGTCTTGATTGAGCTGTTCTATAGCTTTGTTGAAAACAGAAGCTTTTACATACTCTTTCTTTCTTGTGGCGTCCCCTACTAATCCAGTAAGACCTCTAATCTCTTTTCTCTTTTCTTCTATTCCCTGTTGGTAAACATCTGCTTCTAGCATAAGAGGACCTATAGATTCTTTGATTCCATCGTAATGAACTAGAACCTTAATGTCCACACCACTAAAAGTACCGCTTGTTAGATAATCAGATACAACAGGGACAGGAGTAGCCCGCCGAGAAACAGCGTTCTCGACGGCACTACTACCAGCTTGTTGTATTGCTTCTATGTCATTTTTTGGCAAATTGACCAAAGCAATCTCCTATTAGAAAAGAAAACTAGAAACTATGCTTTACCAGCTGCTCTAGCTTTTTGGATGTCAGTATGAACTCCAAGAGAAGTCCAAGAAAGAACACCCGTAGCCATATACGTGTAGCTATGCTCAGAAACGATATCATCAACAGATACTCCGTATCCATTATTTAGAAGTTCGATTCCTAACACTCTCATTGTAGCCAGTGCACCATATTCATTTGCCGCTGATAAAACAATATCAAACGGAGGAATTTGGTCTGGATACCATGGAACAGCAGCCCGTTGGTCTCCGCCGACTGTAGAAACATTTGTCTCTTGTAACCCTACTGGGTTACCAGGAACGTTTATACTTCCGTCAGCTGCTGCTACCGAAGCGCCACCAGAAATTTGTTCTGCTGCTGTATATTGAGGACGAAGATCGTCAATATCAGCAAGGAACTTAAGCGCATTCGGCTTGTCTTTATAGTTCGCTAAAATCTCCATTAGAGGATCTGTATCGAACTGAATAAAGACTAACGACCCGGCGATACCACGTTTTCCACGGGCAAAAGCTCTAGGATCCGCAGATCCCAAAGTATAGACGGGAGCTTTTTCTCTAGTTATACTGTAACTGATTCCTTGAAGAGACCCTACCACTTGGTTGCCGAATACGGCACGGATATCTACTCCAGAGAAACTATTATAGCCTCTTGTGAAAACACTTGTTTCGGCCATAATTAACTCAACCTCCTTTTATTTAACCAGACTTAGAAAGACTGATAACTAATTCTATTTGACGTAACTCAGGTGCGGTGACAAGAGTAAGAAGCACAACGGCTTTACCCTGGATCTCCATATCTGGAGTTTGAATCAAAGAGAATTCACGATAATCTTTAAGCAAGCCAGCTTTCTTTCCAGCTGTCAAAACAGACTCAAGACTGTTTTCAAAAGCGGCTTTTTTAGAAGCAGGAAGAAGTTCACCTAAGTAAGCTTCTGCTTTACTTCTCATTCCATCGATGATGTCTTTGACAACTCTGACTGTAGAAAGTCTCGTCCAGTCTGAAGTTGCTAAAGCTGCTGTAGGAGCGTCTGCAATAACTACTCCTTGTGGTTTTGTTCTTAACGCAACGTAGCCTGCTCCAGCTAGTTTATCGATATCTTTTACATTGATATTGTAAACAATATAAGCGTTAGAAACTTTTTTATTTGTGGGCGCGCTAGTTGTATTAAGAGTAGAGTAGAACCCACCGTAAGAAGCTGCAAAAGAAGCAATGTATCCAGCTTGGTTAAAGTTGTTTCTTAATAAAGGCCAATCGGCTACGATATTAAAATACTTACCTAAGTCAACTGGAATCTCATTACTATCTACGACTTCGTCTCCGCTATCCATGAACTCGCCATCAGTAGCTATAAAGCCGCCGCCAACAAGACCAGAACGATAGGTAGACATTCCACCCATGAACTTGTTACCCAGTAACCCGTATCCGTTTGTAATAATAAGAGTCTCTCCTGTTACTACACTAGTTTCGGTTACTGGAGCTTTTCCAACCCAGCGCGCTTTACCAGTAAGTGTTCCCGATTGAGGAGGTAACACGCCAATGTTACCTGTAGCGTCTACGATATTAGTAGAGTATTCATAGAGGAACCTACCTAATTGATAACTGAAGTTTACTTCATGGAAATCATCCTCTGCAAGAGTAGTTCCGTCCATCTTAGTAGTTGCATCAGCACTTTCTGATCCTTCTGTTGCGCCTGGAAAAATATCTGCTGTCACTCCACTAGTAGCAAATCTCCACCAGAAATAATGAACACCTTGATACTCTTCTACGAAGACCATACCAAGAGAATCAACTTCTGTTGCACTTACAACTCCAGACGTAGGATATTCGCTTAGCGTTGCTTTAGGAGTTTTTGCTCCTACAAGATGTCCTTGGTCTACAGTGTTAAGATCGTCATTGTAAACATCCATAGGATTGATTACGTCAAAACTGTAGTTCAGCATGTCTTTATACGTAACGTACATTTGCTCGTACATTTCCATACGAGACAGGTCCACTCCATCAGTTCCTGCTGTAAAGGCAGTTCCTGGGAAAGGACTAGGATCTACAGAACTCATTACTATAGGAACACTTTCTGTGCCAATGTCTGTACCTAAAAGATCTGGAAGAAAACCAGAAACAAGCACTTCGAACCTATCTATTGGAGCAGAAAGGTTGTTATCGAAGACAACAAGACTATCTGCTACACGAGAGATAACAAGACGATCTGTTGCGGCTTCAAACCAAACAGCATAACTATCTCCAGCAGTATTGTCTTTAAATACAGTCTCTATTGAATAACCACCAACACCAGTATCGTCACCGATACCAGTTAGCAATGCGGGTGTCGCGCCAACCCTAACTAAAAGAATTTCTGCGGCACCGCCTTTAAGAGCTTCCATCATCCCACGATACAGCGTCCCGTCTGTACCGAATTCATTTTTAGTTCCACTTGTAGTCGCAACTAGAAACGGAGTGCTCTGTCCTTTTGCAGCAGTACCTATAACAACCACGCGAGGTGCTGCCGAGGTAGCTTCTGGAACTAAATTGCCATCTTGTTTAGACGGATACATACCGGGTAAGTTCGCAAACTTTATGTTTGTATCAACCATAATCTAAACCTCCTATATATCTAAGTAGTAGAAACCGAAGGAGAGATAATAACTTCCTTGAGTTTTTGTGCGCTATAAAAGTGAATATCCTCAGACCTAACCATGTAGACCACTGGATATCGAGTCACCACTACGCCATCTATCTCAACTCGTTCTCTTCTCCCCACTTCTTCTTCTACCACTCTAAAACCATTTATTCTAAAGAACCATTCAAAACTCGCCATTAGTCCTTCGAACCAAAACAAGCGCTTCCTGGCTTCTTTGTTTGTTTTTGCATACACATAAAAGCGAATCCAGTTATCATAAAACTTACCCATGACAACTAGTTTCTCTCCTGGGTGATCAGGATGATCTCTTTCTCCGCGATAGTGAGAAGAGACTTCTTTTATCTTTCCCCGTCCAGCAGGCCCCTGATCGAATCGGCCTGGGATTCTTGATTGAATTTCAAATGTTACAGCCTCGGTATCTAAAGCTTCTATAGGATCGTCTTCTAAGAACAATAGTCTTTTATCTTCTGGTACTCGTTCCCAATTTTGCCTAGACAAAATTATCTTTTGTACCAAAGGAAAAAAGTCGTTCAGTTCATTAGCGGCTTGTCCTATAGACTGCTGGCTCTTAAGATCTAATATGTAGTTTTGGATTTGTCTATCTAACTCAGGTTCGGATAAACGAACAATCCCGTTCTGTCCAGGATCGGGGATGCTAGTAAATTTGTCTGATGTTAGTCCTACCATACCAAACACTCCAATCACGTAACAGACCTGCTGTCACGCGCCAATATTCTAATCTGCCATTGTCTGCTTTAAAATCTTCTGGTCTCCAAATCTCAAAGAAATTCAACCTTTTGACTGGGTATGTTATTTTTCCTTCTTTATCTACCTCCACTTCTACAATGATATCAATGGGCGTGATAACTTCATTGCATTCGATATAGAAATAACTTGCATCAACCTTCTTCGGTTGAGTTTCTTGTTGTTTATTTCCAGATGGACGAAAAACGTCATCTCCTTTATAATACACTATTTTATGCTCGTCCCAAAACCACCCCATAGAATGACAGAATTTACAAAAATAGTCTTTATCCGGTTCGTCAGTAATACTATCTCGACAAGGACATCTAACTGGTTTTCCTTCGGAATCTCTCCTTATCTTCCTTAAAAAGCCACTTCTTCCTTTTGCAATTTCATCAGAAGCACCATGTAAGGTCCTCTCTATTTCCACTCTAAGATCTAGTTCTATCTTTCCCGTTTTGAAACGGGAAGTGTTGCCATACAATGAATTAGATGAATTCTTAGTCATTGTCATTATCTCCGTAATAACCATATTTACCAGAAGATCTTTTCTTATAAGTTCTAAAGCCTTTTCTAGAAGTATAGAATCTTCCACTTGTGTTCGCCGCTGGAGAAGAAGAAATCGAAGAAGGAGCCCACTGTCTAGCTGTCGCCATGGCGTCTTCAGACCGAGAACCTTTAACTGCTATTCCAGGAAGAATACTAGTATAAGGACCTTTCTGTCCTCCAGACTGAAGTATCCTAGCCCACTTCTCTACGCATTCTTGAAGGTCGTCCATATTGCTCATAAGCTGAGGATTCCCTCCTCTTGATACAGAGAGGTCTCCAAGTCTCTTGCTCATCTTTCCGAAGATAGAACCGTCTCCAGATAGTGCTCCGTACAGTATCTGTTCTGCTAAACAAGTAGTGTATTCTCTTCGTGCATATTCGAAATAAGCTCCCGATCCAAGAATAAAAGTTTGCTGGTCGGCGGAAAGGCTAGCTTCAAAGATAGCTAAGTTAATAGTGTCATCAGGAATATCCGATACTAGTATTCCCATATCTAATCTTATCCTTCGAATAGAACTATAGAGAGGAGTATAAGTTGTAGTAAAGTACCATATAACATCTTCTCCCAAAGTACTTCCGTCTGTAGAAGCTACCGTCTCATCTAGTTCGATAAGAACAATATTGTTTGGGTATAACTCTATAGGATCGTCTTGGTTAATTGCGATTGAGATAGTACTTCCTGTAACGGTAATATCTTGTGTTAGTTCTCCCTGTGCAGTAAATCTTGGATCTCCATTTACAGGTTCTGCTATTACTTTTACAGTATCGTTTGTTATAGTCGCCGCGTCTAAAGCCTTATTGAAGACAATAGTAACCGTAGTTATACTTGCTGGATCTAAATTGGTTTCTCTATCTTCTGGGTCTGTTGAGACAATCTCTAGTCCGCCAGATTCTCCTTCTGTATTTAAACACTCAATGCCGCTAGCAGAAGAGTCCGATGGAGGAGTTACAATAGAACCACTTCCCGTAGTAAAAATCCACTGATAGTTGTTTTCTAATAAGAGGTAGGGAACTACCTTAACACTAAACTTGTCTCCAGTCTCAAAGTCTCCGTCGTTAGAACAGGTAACAAAAATTCCATCTTCTAACTCTCTTATTCCTGTAGTAGTTCTTCCTTCGTACACATTTAGAGGATGAGCTTCGTCCCACCATCTGTACTCAGCTACTCCTGTAGATCCAGGAACGATAATTTCTAAAGCGTAAGTTCTTTCCTCTGATGCAGAGTATCCGCCGCCAAAAGTGACACTACCTGTACCTGTTACAGCTACTTCTTTTGTATCGAATACAGTTCTAGTTCTAACTCCTGTATCCAAGGAGTCGTTTGTATTCTCGTCTCCCAAAAGAAAAACAGTGTATTCAGAGTTAACAGCAAGAGGTTGATCTGGAACAAAGACAGCTCTTGTTTTCCATAACATTCCATCTGCTTCTTCGTCCACTATAGAGTCGTCGTCTATAACTCCTCCAGAAGCATCTATCTTGTAAAACTCTATTTTTCCTTTTACATGCGCGCCAAAATAAGGAGAAGAAAGAATATCTTCATCTTCAAATCCTGGCTCGTCTAAAGGAGTGACGTCTATTGGTCCAAAGATAGGAGCTTCATCTTTACCGATAACAAGAAAAGTTCCTGTGTTGACAGAAGACCTGTCCATCTCTTGGTTAAAAGTAACCTCAACATGCTCTCCGATAGGAATTCCTGCTGCTTGATCAGCTGGAGAGACATCTATAATTAAAGGAGAAATACTTGCCATTTTAATTAGTCCTCATCTAAAATAGTTAAACTATCTATTAATATATTATCCTCTTCATTGTCTTCTATACAAGAAACTTCTTTAAAAGTTTCTTTAGCTGCTTTGATTATCTTTTCGAGTTTTGTTTTCTCTGCTAAGTCCTTCATCTTCTTTGTTAACAAAAGATGGGTTTCAGTCTCTGTGTCTTCTACGTCTGGAATTGGAATGTTTATTTTAACAGTTTTATTTCCCATGATTCCCCTCTAGTTCTGTAAGCTTCTTGTCTATTTCTTTTATTACGCCCGCACGATTTCTTTTAAACTTCTCAGTTTCACTGCACGCAATAAGAAGAGGAATTACATCTGTAGTAGAAGAACTCATTTTTCTAACCATTGCTTTTATGGTGTTTGCGTTTTTATCTAAAAGAATAGAGGCTTCTTTCATTATCTCTTCACTGTTTACGTCTTCTAAAACATCTTCCTCTTCTTCTTTCTCTTCTTCGCACGTCATAGAAACAACTTGTGGAACTAAACATTCATCTGTTTCTATCTCATCTTCTGTACCTACAAAGAAAGACTGTACATTAGAACGAAGTTTTATCTGCTCTATCTCTTTGTCTTCTGAATCAAAGACCTTTATCTCTTTTCTCTTAAGAGACTTGTTGATTATTTCTATCTCTTTCTCTTCTAGTTCATAAGGATCAACAGAGACACTAAGTGAATCAAATGCGTTTAAAGAAATACTATCTAAAAACCAAAAAGAATGAGAATCGCCCAACTCTATTTTTATCTTATCCACAAAAAACTCCTTGTTTAAAAAACTTTCTTTTACTATTTTACCATGTAAGGCTCAAAAGCTCCATCAAGGAGAGAGAGAAAAGAGGAGAGGACCCGAAGGTCCCCTCCTAAGCTAAGCTAAAAGGTAAGAATTAAGGCTAGAGTACAGCAGTGCTGGGATCTAGAACGGCAAAGCCGTCGCCAGCAGCAGAAATAGTAGGCTGCACTGGGAATGCAATCTCGTTAGGTACAACTGGAACGTTTCTAAGAACGCCGATACCAAGACCGTCGTTATAGATACCAAAGCCATAACGTTCTCTAAACTTAATGTTAGAGATGTCATGCAGTTGGTCGTCCCAAGCTTCAACCATTACTTGTTCTTTCGTGATAAGTGCGCCAAGCTCCGAAGAATCGAAGAGCATAATATCAGAAAGTTGACTTTGAGCGTCAAAAGGCACGTAAGGACTTACGAGCACAGTTAATGGATAGGGGAAGTACCCAGGAATAGTAGGCTTAGACTGAAGCAGTTGGTCTACATCAGCAGTACCAGGAGTAGCAGTCGAATGACTAAAGCCACCAGACATACCCATTTTGTTTTGGTTCGCGGCATCCCAATTCGTAGTCGCTTTAGGACCAGTATGAGGAAGGAACCATGCACCGTTACCAGTGTTTTTAGTAATTGTTTGAAGAACTGGATCTGTCAGCCAGATAGACCATGCCAAAGGATGCATCATAATTACGTTAGGCATAAAGCCTTGGAGCATAATATGAGAGAACGCCCTAACAAGATCTTCCATGCGACAAGAACCGTTTCCAGCGCCTACAGCATTGCGACCAGTACAAGTACCAAAAATAGAACCGGCAGGATTCTTATTGTCGAATAAAGTTGTACCCATACTGTTAATATAGGTAAAACCTTTTTTCTCTTTGTGACGAGAGAGCGCTTTACGAGCAGCAACAACGTGCATATTGATAAGATCGAACTGAGAATCTTGACGCATTTCTTCTGTCAAACGAATCATAAGACCCGATTTTCCAGTGCTTGCAGTCATGGTTCCAGGACCAATTTGCAGTTGTCTCTCTGGGTAAGCTTGCGCTTCTCCAATATCAGCAGCAATAATGCCACCAAGACTTGGGAACGTCATCTTTGCGCCAGCCCAAGCAATATTATCAAGAAGCTGAGGAATCATGATAACAGGCTCTACAGGTTCTCTTAAAATAGTTTCAAGAGTCTTAGGAAGCCACTCGCTAGCATTAGATGTAGCCATCATGTCTTTGAACTCAAGTTTACTTTGAGTTGGCTTGTTAAAACCATTGCTCATCCAGGTATCTCTAAAGAGTTCGAATTTCCCGCCGAAGACTTTTTCTTCATCAAAATTTGTTCTTTTTGCCATTTAAAATCTCCTCCCTTTCTATCGGAAAATAAGGTTAACGATGAGCATTTTTTCAGCTGCACCAGCATAGGTTAATTGGTCAGTTCGTCCGCCTGTTGCAGAACCTGGAACATGCAGAGGACCTTGTAAATAAGGAGCTGCTGTTTTAGGTGACATACCTGCAAAAGGAGTTCTTACGAGTTCAAGTAAATCTTCTGGATATTCTTCCGCTCCAATTACTTGACCTACGATACCCATTAGATGGTTATCGATAGCTTGTTCGAGTTGAGTAGTAATAACAGAGTTATCAGTCTCAGTATCGAATTCTGGATCCGCAGAGAAGACACCTCCACTTGCGTCGTAGCCTTCTGCATTAGCTATATCGAGTGCAGCTTTAATGAGATTGCTATTTTCGTCGTAAGTCAGGAAGTCTCCAGGACCGACATCGCCAGTAGTTTGAACAAAAGTTTTGTTCCTAGCGTCAGTAACGCCAACTACATCTTCGTAATGATAATAAGTAAGTGTTGCAGCAGTCGAGAAAGGAGAAGGAATTGCGTCCCCACCAGATTCGAACAAGAACAGAATACCCATATCGAAATCAATGAAGAAATCGCCAGCGGCGGTAACATCACCAATAGAACCAACTTGACGAGTGAGTCCGGCTACAGAAGCTGTAATAGGACTATCAGCAGTGATTTTTGCAATTGGGAATTTAGCCATTGTATATGCAACAATGTCGTCACCAGCAGTAACAGTGCTTGAGTACTTAACTAGAAGAGCAATCGCCGTAGACGAGAACCAACCAGCGGTACCAATAGTAAGCGCAGTATCTACCATGGCGTTATCCATTATTTCGGTAGTTGCTACAGCGGGAAGTACAGGAACCGTAATAACCCAGTCACACGTAATAGCTACAGTAGCTTGGAGCTGGAAGTTATGTTCGGTTAATTCGGCAGGATTAAAATGATCCGAACCAAAAGCCATATAGTAATTATAAGAAGCAATACCTACGGGCTTAGAAATAAAGTCCATGGCTTGCTCGGTAGGACGAATCAACCCGCGCCCTTGAAGAGCGGTAGTTAATTGTGTCTGAGTGTAAGTTACGGCTGCTGCTACAGGGGCTCCTGTAGTAACATCAATAACGCCTTCTGCTACATCAAGAGCAGTGTAAGAAAGTGCATCTGAACCCGAAGCTACATTGAATGCCTTACGAAGACCAGCGGGAACAAGGCGTCCCTGTGTGTCTTCTCCTACAACCTTACCAGAGCTGATTACAATGTAATGCTCAAACGTTTTATCAAAACGTTGCACTGGCAACCAAGCCGCAGGTGTGCTTTCAAAGTGTGGTCTTTCAGACCTACTGTGTTCGACATTAGGAGTGATTCTACCCCACTTGTCGTAAATTTTATGGTTAGGTGTGTAACCCATTATTAAAACCTCCTAGTAAACTCTATTCGTCTGAACCTTTGATCTCGTTATAGATACTTTCAAAGGTAATCTTAGCGTCTGTAGAAGAGGTCTCGAATAAATCAAGACTATCCATTTGAACAAATAAGTTCCTGGCTTCTTCCTCTTCGCCGTCTTCTAAGAAAGCTTTGATGTTAGAAATCGCTTCTTTTGCAGGCTCACAAAGACCAGCAGTATCAGCCGACTCGTCAAACGCTGGGGTAACAACTTTGCCTTCAGGCGCTGTCCCTAATCCATCATTTAACTTAGTAGTAGCGTCTTTCATACTAAAAGCTTCTTGAGACGCAAGAGCGTCTGTAAAACTCATTGTATTCAGATCTACTAAGGCTTCTTCTTGATCTTTGTACTTCCCACTAAGAACATTTACCATTGCTACTTTTTCAAGTTTAGCTTTTTTAAGTTCAAGATCCAGAGTAATGTATTCATCAACTTGATGTACATAGTCTGTAAGCTGAAACTTAAGCTCTTGTCGAAGTACCTTTAAGGTATCTGCTGAGTCCAAAAGTTCTTTCTTTTGAGTCTCCAGTTTTTCTGTGAGTTGTGTTTCTGTTTCAAGATGAGAAGCACAGGTAGAGCAGTCTCTTGCAGCTTTAAGGTCACGAGAAATAAGTTCTGATTCTGCAAAAGCAAATAGAACTTGGATCTCTTCGTCTTTTAGACTTTTGATCTCTTCACCGGTAGGAGTTACAAAACTGTCCTTCTCCTCGTTTGTTTCTTTTACCTCTGGTTCCTGGACGTCTCCAGAAGTACTATCTAAACTTCCTAAATCACTGCCCATGGCTTTCGCCTTGCGATTAATAGAAGCTAAAATACTAATTTTATTGCCAGGTCCTTGGTACTTATCCAAAAACACACTAGAAGCTTTTAAATGAGCTTCGTCGTGAATTGGAAAAGAACGTTCAGGGCCAGCAAAGCTGGAAAGAGGAAGTTTGTCTAGCTCTTCTTTGGCTAGCTTGGAGTCTTCCATCTTTAGTTCTTCGAGTTCTTTTACTATCTCTACGTAGATAGTATCCGCATCGATTGTTTGATCGGAATTCTCAAGATCCTCTAGAGCATAAAGCATTGCTGTTGCATCATCGATACCGGCCAGTTCTTGTTCTGGAAGTTTTCCTTCTTCATCACAAGCTTGGAATATCTTTTTCGCATGGCTCTCTAGAACCTCAGCTTTGCCTTCTGGACGCCATTCTGTAATAGCGACTAGAATCTTTTGAACGCCTTCAGAAAGTTTTTCTTTCTTGACAGGCACTGTCATAGTTATGTCCTCCTTAAAATCTCTAAACTGAAAAAACTGTTTGTTTTCTATCGTCTTAGAAAGAAACTCAGAATCCAAATAAGAACCGACAACGTCTTGTTCCTCTTCTTCTTCCGAGTTTATACTAATTGAAGTTCTGGAATCTGCCCCTATATTAACGAGACTACATTCCTTGTTGTGATGAGCCATAGGAACCCATAAGCAAAGACGCTCATTGTCGTCTTCGTCCTTAAAGATTTCTCCACGCTCATGTTCGCATGGGCCTTCTTCTACCATGTTTCGCCCGCAAGTACAAAAAACACTGCCAGGCAAAGGAGAAAAATGAGTAGAGACAGAATCAAACAAACCAGAAACAACTTCTTTAATTGCTTTCTCGTCTATAATATCTGCAACTAGCTTAATGTAACCAAGGC
>Ga0164315_10002942_pt1 | contig 13151 bp, 9 predicted proteins | sample GuaBasSedimGuay6_FD_113737 | JGI IMG/M metagenome (GOLD analysis project Ga0164315, IMG submission 113737) | Subseafloor sediment microbial communities from Guaymas Basin, Gulf of California, Mexico - Guay6, Core 4569-2, 0-3 cm | ecosystem: Environmental > Aquatic > Marine > Hydrothermal vents >... | reverse complement strand
TCGTTTAAACCATAAAAACAGGTATTCTGGTAATAGTTTATTTTCATTAATTACTTCAAACACAAGATATGTACTTGATACCAGCCCTGGTTCTCCATCTAATATAGCTATTGAAATTTTTTCGCCATTTCTTGAAGTAACAGTTACGTAACCGAACTGTCGTGGCCTTACAATTTTATAATTCGATAGATTAAGTTTTTCTTTATTCGATTTAGTGAGAATAAAAATCTTATTTACACTTATACCTAATAAATTATTAATAGACAAATCATTATTCCTTTCATCCACCTGTTGGATATAATCACCTAATGTTTTGTAAGTTTCTGTTTTAATTAGATTTTCCAAATATCCGTCACATATCAATTGCAAATCATCCAAACTTTCTTCATAGCTTTTCTGATTGTTTAATATCGCTTTGTAAAGAGCTACATACTTTTTTTGGACCTCAACAGGCGGAATGGGTAACATTATATTACACATCTCTTCCCAATCAAAGGTTTCTCGTGCACTCCCCCATGAATTGAAACGAGCATAACGATCGAATTCAGAACGATTAAACCAAATAAAAAGATACTCGGGCAATAGTTTATCAGTATTAGTTACCTCAAAAACAGTATAAATACTCGAAACAATGCATGCATCAGAGTTATTAAAAGCTAATGCTATTTTATCACCTCTTCTTGAAGTATCTGAAACATAAACAAACTGATTTTTATTAACGATTTTATAATTAGTAATACTCACACCACTCATGTTAGCAACAGAATTAATCAGCTGTTTTGTTGTTGACACACCTCTTAATAAAGTGATATCACCATTTATATTACGATTATCTACTATCCGTATAAAATTACCTAACCGTTTAAAACCTGATTTCATACCCCAATCCCTTAAAAGCATTCAACAATTCTTCCTGCGATTTTTTTTCTTCTTCCAAAAGGATTTTAAACTCCTTTTGTATTCTTTTCATCTCGGTATCAAAATCAATGTTGCTGTCCCTGTCAACAAACTCAATATATTTACTTGGGATCAAAGAAAAATCGTTTCCCCTGATTTCTTCAAGAGCGGCAGAATAGCAATATTCAGGTACATTCCTGTATTTTGTTTCGTAATCAACCTGTTGCCAATTGTGGTAGTTTTCAGCCACTCTGGCAATATCATCAGTAGTAAGCTCAATGTATTTCTTTTCATATTCGCTACCCCAACGCCTTAAATCCATGAATAATATTTCGTCTTCCCGGTTTCGATAGTATTTGGTTATACTATTGATTTTTGCAACCCGTTCTTTTTTGTTTTTATTAAGTATCCACAGTGTCACACTAATATCAGTGGTATAAAACATATTTCTCGGAAGCACTATTATTGCTTCCACCAATTTGTTTTCAATTAGTTTCCGCCGAATTTTATATTCTTCACCCATACCGGACAATGCACCGTTGGCCAGCAGAAAACCGGCCGTGCCGTTTTCGGAAAGTTTGGAAACCATGTTCAGCACCCAGGCATAGTTAGCGTTGCTGGCCGGTGGCACTTCATAGCCCCGCCAGCGGGGGTCGTCTGTCAGCTCGTTATCGGCCCGCCAGTCTTTCTGGTTAAAGGGCGGGTTGGCCATGATGTAGTCGGCTTTCAGGTCGGGGTGCTGGTCGCGGGCAAAGGTATCGGCAGGCACCGCACCCAGGTTGGCCGAGATACCGCGGATGGCCAGGTTCATCTTGGCCAGCTTGTAGGTGGTGGCCGTGTATTCCTGGCCATAGATGGAAAGTTCTTTTTTATTCCCCTGGTGGCTCTCGATAAACTTTACCGATTGCACGAACATACCACCCGAACCACAGGCGGGGTCGTAAATGATGCCTTTGAAGGGTTCGATCATTTCGGCAATCAGATTGACGATACTTTTGGGCGTGTAAAATTCTCCTTTCCCCTTTCCTTCGGCAATGGCAAACTTTTTCAGGAAATACTCATATACCCGGCCCACAATGTCCTGCTCCTTGTCTTTCAGCGTATCAATATTGTTGATGGTATCGAGCAGGGCGGCCAGTTTGCTTACGTCCATGTTCAGCCGTGAGAAATAGTTGTCGGGCAGGGCGCCTTTCAGCGAAGGGTTGTTTTTCTCCACGAGGTGCAGGGCCGTGTCTATCTTCAGGGCAATGTCGTCCTGCTTGGCGTTTTCCATGATATAGCTCCAACGGGATTCTTCCGGCAGGTAAAAAACATTCTTCATGGAATAAAAAGGGACCATCTCGGTAAACTGCCCTTTCTGTTCTTCTATCAGTTCCCGGCGGCGCCCCTCGAACTTATCGCTGGCAAATTTGAGGAAGATCAGGCTCAACGCCACATGTTTGTATTCGGAAGGTTCGACGGTTCCCCGCAGCTTATTGGCAGAATCCCACAGGGTTTCTTCCATGCTTTTTTGTTTTTTCTGTTTGGCCATTAAGCTTTCAAATTAATGTTCATTTATATCTTATTAAATCAATCTTGTTTGTATCCCCAATCCTTAAATTCAGGCCTGTATTCAAGCCATAGTTCATATTGTTTGCCATTTTTTCTGTAACGAGAATCGGAAGCGGGCAATTATTTGTCATGGCTAATTTACAAATCCTATTTAAAGATTTGTTTTACATTCTTTTGAATTTCCCCTGCAAAGTAGATTTGTAGCTTTTCTTCGGCAGTCTTGATTAATTCCTCCTTAAAAGATTCACAACACACATTTTTGAGACCAATATTCGGTTTATCCGAAGTACCTGTGATTACTACATCTGCCGGTTTGTTATGCTCCGGACATTTCATCTTATTCAGTTCAGTGACTACTTTATTAAATACTTTTTTTACTTCCATATCAGTGAGTATTTAAGTTAATTAATTGAATTATCAATACTTGTTTTTACTCTGTAGTTACCTGTATCATGGTTGATTCTGCCTCTGACGATACATGGGTGGATATTGTTTATTCTAGCAAAGGAAATAATCTCATGATCGGAAATAACTTCCCTGTTCCTGAAAAAATATTTCCACTTCACAGGGTCAATCAAATGATTGAGTGCAAACCTGTCTGCTTCCACTTCCTCTTTATCGCCCTTATTCATTTTTCTTTCTCCCGGCTGGTATAGATCAACAAATTCAGCTTCACTGTTATTAATCAAATGCTCATATATGTGCCCCAATTCATGAAAAAGGGTAAATACAAAATTGTCTAATCGCTTATGCCTCAAGGTCATTCCAATGGCAGGGCTTCCATTACTCCAAAAAGTTATTCCGTCAATGGGTGTTTTCTCTCCTTTTCTCTGGTAGATTAATTTTATCCCGAAATCTGACAAAACTTGTTTGGTTCTGTTTAAAGTATCCGAATTTCTAACAATAATATTTTTCAATTCTGTTATTAACTCATCTTTCCTTTTGTAATCAAAATCAGCAACATTTAGCTGGCCGCCTTTAAATTGCACAAGCTTTACCCATCCAATTACATTTATCGGGTTCACCTGAAGTTTTGTTGATTTTCTGAACCTGGCATAAACCGGGTTTGTATTAACGATTATCAGCTCTTCAAAATTCTGAATACCGTAAATATCCTTTATGGTATCATTATCCTTTACCGGATCTCCACTGATCACTTTTTCTTTTTTAAAAAAACTTACCGGAATTTGATCTTTAATCATTTTCCATTTTTCAAGGGCTTCTAACCTTTTCTGTTTATTTAATCTGACCCGGGCATTATCTAAATCGTAATTTTTCTGCACTTCAAGCCAATATTCTGCATCAACGCCCAAAGCTTTTTCCAACAAAACAGCCAGGTCGGCATTAATACTTCTTTTACCTTTGATAATTTCATTTAACTGGCTTTTTTTATAGCCAATTTGTTTAGCAAGATCACTTTGAGTTAAATCATTTGCAGTTAACTCATCTAAAATGATGCTTCCCGGATGTGTCGCTTTTAATGGTGTGGTGTTTTCTGTGGTTCTCATCGTTTTGGTCTAATATCTTATATCCTATTATTATTCATAATGCTTACTTAAATCCGCTATTTCTAATATATCTATTGTAAGGCTGTCCTCTTCAGATGCTATTTCTCTGAAAAGGATCCTGTATTTTTCATTTACCCATACAGCACTGACACCGGCAAGATTGCCAGTCTTTTTGCTATAATGCAAACTTTTTAGTTGGTATAACTGTTGAACGTCGGTAATACCTTTTAATTTATCTATGGTCTTAACATATTGTTTAACCAATTGAGGATTTGATTTGTACTCTTTATAATCCCTAACATTACCTTCGTACAAATCAGCCAAATATGTTTTTGAAAAAACAATTTTCATATTATTTCGCAAAGATAGTATATTGTTCACAATATTGTGAACTCTTTTATAGTTTTTTTTAATAAATACAACTTCCCGAATTTACACAACACCTTATCAAAGTGGGCAAATTTGATATCGTTTTTATCTCATAGTTAGAATCACGCATCAAAATTAACTGAGAATTTTAAGTTGATAATACCTGTTCATTTTTGAATATTCACACAACATAATTAAAGTGAAAATTTGATTTACCATCAAGTATATTTCTATCTGAAGTTTTAAAATAAACAGATACATTATTTGACCACCTTCCGAAACACCTGTAAATAAAGGGATCCAAGCAGGCGTAAACTTTTGTCCTTTTCTTTTCAGCCATTCCAATGTACATTTACAGCGGCTAACGCGATTTTTTTATAAAAGCGTTAAGCTATGGTATCATCAAAGAAAAAAACAAAAAAAGGAAAGCAGAAAAAATGGTTGGCACGATTGAAGTTAGCTGGACTGTGTGTTGTTATTATCAAAGAAATAATTAACCTAATAAATTATTTCCTGAACGCTATGTGAGCCATCCTCGCAAGTATTGAAGTAAATGATTAAGTTTGTTACTAACCGTTGTGGGATTCTTAACCATGAACAAAATGCTATACAAATAAAAATACAATGACTAAAACTTTCATTAACCTGTCATCTGAAGAATGTGCTGAAGTTTACCCATCAATTATCAAAAACAGTGATGATCATTTCAACATTGCCCATATTTTGCAAGAAAATTCGCACTACGGTTCCGCCGTATCACATCTTGTTCTGGGAAGCGAGGAGTTAGTAAAAGCTCTTATTATGTTTTTTGACGGTATTGGTCTTAAATTACGTCAGACAGATGGTGTATCCAGGTTCTTTAGAAATCATAAATCAAGGCACTATTTAAGTACTATAATTCAGATAATTTCCGTTTTCGTTATTACACCTGTAATGGAAATTGCTACAACCTATAAATCCATTACTTTATCGAAGAAAAATATTTCCAAAATGAATGATTTTGAAAGAGCACTATTTGGAGTGGATGAGAAAGAATCAGAATTACTTATTAGCAGATGGGCAAAAAAACTGGCCGAAAGCTCAAAACCATTGATTGATTTTTGGGATGAGGCTGACTATTTTAAACAACAGGGATTTTACGTTGATTATGAGAATAGATTAATTGCACCCACACAAATAAAGAAAGCAGACTACATTATTGCTTTAAAAGCAACATCCCGCTTCCGCGAAGATTGTAAAAAGTTAATTAACTACTTTGTAAATTTAACACTAAAAGAAAAAAATGCGTTTATAAGCTTTGCCAATAGTAATGAGCGCTTTAAGAAAACAATTGATGACCTGTTTTCAGAAAGTCTCCGACAAATTAAAAGGAGATAATTATTGAAATAATATAAATAACTTAGTTTGTAAGAGACCTCTATAGATCATGTTGACGTTAATTAACTGCATTAGGCTCTTCAACGTATATATTCTCCTTCAATGTATTGGTGTCATTTACAGCACATTCGCCCGTTTACATTCACGGATTTACTACCGTCTCAGTCATTTTCATTGCATAAGTCTTCTTATCCGGCCTTCCAGCAATCAGGGCTCTATTTCTAAACTCTACTTTTCATCATTTTTTCATAAACTTTTACCACTTTATCTTTTACCAACGGTTTCCCGTGGGCAGGAAAATAAGTATCCACCTGCAGATTGAGTAACTTTTCCCAGCTTTTTATCAGCGTTGCTTCATCATTGGCAAATGGCGGATAAATAAACTTTCCCCAGTGGAACATCGTATCGCCTACAATAGCTTTGGTTCTGAGGATCAGAGATGATGATCCGGAAGTATGCCCGGGTGTGTGGATGATATAGCCGTTGATGCCGTATTCCTTCAGGTCGAGTTTCTCTTCAAAAACCACATCCGGATTCACGGGTTCGTACATATTCAACGGGCTTTTAAATCTCTTTCCAAGGTAAGAAATCCCTTTAAACAGGGGGTTGGTACCATCAGGCGTGCCGCTGTAGCCGGTGGCAAGTTTTCCGGCTTCCGATGCCTGCACAATGATCTTTGCGCCGGTAGCCTCTTTAAGAAAAGCGGCACTACCCGCATGGTCATAATGGGTATGGGTCAGAAAAATAAAAGATAAGCTTTCCGGTTTCAGTCCTCTGGATGTGATGGCTTTGAGGATCTTTTTTTCTTTTCCCGGCGAACCGGTATCCACCAGGAAAAACCGGTCTTCTGCTACCACCAGGTAAGCTGCACCTACACCGGCCTGTACAGGTATTATTTTTGTTTCCATAACCAATACTGTCCTATATTAAAATATTTTAACTATGCCCTCAAGCCGGGCTGACTCTTACTTTTTTTTAACAGCAAAAAAAAGTAAGCAAAAAATGCCGCCGCTGATGTTTTATAATTATTGTGGATCTACATCAAACTGAATAACTATTGATTTGTATTTGGCCAGGGTACGAAATTCTTCAAAAGCAACGTACAATTCGTCCTTCACTTTTTGATAATTAGTTCCCCTTGCCACTTTGATCATGATGTGCTTAATGTACAACGACCTTACCCGTCCCACCAGCGGCGATTCGGGACCATAAACCACTTTTCCGAACCTGGTCCTGAGGTCTTTGGCTAAAACAGCAGAGCCTTCATGAAGCACATCGTATTTTTTATGTTTCATTTTCACAATGATCAGCCGGTAATACGGCGGATAGTAAAACTTCTTCCGCTCGGCCAGTTGCTGGCGGTACATCCCTTCAAAATCGTGGTGCACAACGAACCGGATAATCGGATGATCGGGTTTCCATGCCTGTATGATCACTTTTCCCCGTTCATGCTTACGCCCTGCCCTTCCGCTTACCTGCTGCATCAGCTGGAAACTCCGCTCGTGCGCCCTGAAGTCGGGAAAGCTGAGCATGTTGTCGGCACTCAATACGCCCACCACACGCACATTGTCAAAGTCGAGGCCTTTTGTCACCATCTGCGTACCTATCAGTATGTCTGTCCGGCGGTCCTCAAAATCGGTGATGATGCGGTTAAAAGCATGTTTTGTCCGCGTTGAGTCCAGATCCATCCGGTCGATACGGGCTTCCGGTATGATCATGGCCAGTTCTTCCACTACTTTTTCGGTACCAAACCCCTGCATCTTCAGATGTGTACTTCCGCACTCACCACACGAATGCGGGATCGTAGTTGAATAGCCGCAGTAATGGCATTTTAACAGTTCGCTGGCTTTATGATAAGTAAGGGTTACATCACAGTATTTGCATTGCGGCACCCACGCACACTGAGCACACTCCAGCCGGAGTGAAAATCCCCGCCGGTTCTGGAACAGAATGACTTGTTTCTGTTCTTCCAGTGCCAGCTTCATTTCCTTTAGCAATACCGAAGAAAAGTGTGACTTTGACATCCGGCGTCGTTTTTCTTCCCGCATATCCACCACCACAATTTCGGGCATCTGCATCCCCCCGTAACGCTCGGTCAGTTCAACCAGCTTGTATTTGCCCTGCTTCGTATTGTAATAACTTTCGATGGACGGTGTGGCCGACCCGAGTACCACCCTGGCATTATGCATCGTGGAAAGATACACTGCTGCATCGCGGGCGTGGTAGCGGGGAGCGGGATCAAATTGCTTGTACGACTGGTCGTGTTCCTCGTCCACAATAACTAACCCCAGATTGTCGTATGGCAGAAACATGGCCGAACGAGGACCCAGAATAATATTATAACGTGTCATATCATCTGAAAGCTGGTAACCCAGCAAATGATTCCATACTTCCGCCCGCTCGTCTTTACTGTAGCGCGAATGGTAGACGCCTACCTGGTCGCCAAAATATTTTCGCAAGCGCGTGATGATTTGTGTGGTCAGGGCAATCTCGGGTAACAGATACAGCACCTGTTTTCCCTGTCGGAGGGTTTCTTCCATCAATTTGATGTAGATTTCCGTTTTTCCGCCGGAAGTGACACCATGCAACAGTACCACCTTTCTTTCCGAAAATCCGTGTTTTATTTCTTCATATGCCTGCTCCTGGTGCTTATTCAGTTTAACCGGCGGCATTTCCCCGTTTTCTTCCACCTGAAACCTGCTGACTACTCTTTCCTCCGTTTCGAAGACCCCTTTGTCTGTCAGGGCTTTCAGAACAGCCGGGCTGCTTCCTGATTTCTGCATCAGTTCGGCTTTGGCTACCGGTTTTGGTTGATCTCCAAATCCTGCCAGGGTGAGGTAGGTCATCAAACATTCGAGTTGTTTGTGCGCCCGCTTCCCCAATTCGTCCATCAATTGTTTCAGGCTTTCTTCAGGGTGATAAGCGGGACTTAAAACGATCATTTTTTCCAGTTTTGGCTTATAGCCTCCTTTCAGTTCCTCCTCCATATAGATCATCCGCTTGTCCATCATCTTTTTCAGCAGCGGAAGCACCTTCTGGAAACCCACCTGTTTCGTGATCTCGTCGATGGTAAGTTTTCCTTTTTGCATTAGCGCTTCGGTCACTCTGTATTCAAACTCGTCCATGATATGTTCGTCGGGACTGAAGCCGGGGAAGAGCATCACTTTCGACTCGCTGGCCAGCTTAAAAGCCGACGGCAGTGCGGCATTCATCACCTCACCTTCTGTACTTAAATAATAAGAAGAAATCCACTCCCAGAACCGGAACTGGATGTTGTTGACAACAGGCTTTTCATCCAGGATGCTCAGTATATATTTAGGAATCGTTTCCGGCACTTTTTCATGCAGCTTTTTGATCAGCCCGGCATATACTTTCTTCTTCCCAAATTGTACCGCCACGCGTTGCCCTTCCTGCACAAAATCATTCAGCTCATAAGGCACCCTGTACGTAAACGTACCTTTAACAGGTAAAGGCAACAATACATCGGCAAAAAGTGTGATCCGGCTCATAAAAGCAAAGGTATGGAATTAGAAAAGATTAGTTAAAAACAAAATTTGTATATTTACTTGTCATAACTCAATAACAACCCATGTCAAATCTCCACGATCTAAAAAGAAATGTTAACTTGCTACTACACTGGTGTTTACCCACCCCCTGTCAATTTTTACTCCATCTCTGTCTATTCCGGCATCTTTCATTTTAAATTCGCCTATTCAACTTTTTGGGCATAAAAATGAGTTACGCAATAACGTATCTGCAACAAAACAGCATGGAGAATCCTCCGACATTATCAAAACAGGCATCGGTAACTCTTGTGTTTGTACGACCAAGTATGTTTTTATTTTGGGAAAAAATAAGTTTATTTAGTTACCTTTCCTTTGGCAACAGTTATCATACCATGGCAAAGGATACAACCGTAACAAAACAGTCACTATTAAACTTAGTAATGTATCAAAAACAATAGTTATGAAAAATCTATTCATTTTTTTCCTATTCACTTTTTTAATGGCCAACAACAACGCCATAAAGGCACAAATTATGTCATTACCCGACAGTGCCAATTTTTTTGACTATATGGAAGCGTTCTATAATTCGGATATGTATAACCCTGCCGACAGCAATGAAGGGGGTGCCAAAGCTCAACACGATAGATTAAATGAAATCTGGGGTAAAAGACTATATCCGCACGGCGATTTTAGCATTGCAAACAAAGCCATTATCGAGTACGCTGAAAACTTCGAGCCTGTAAATACACGTGACGAAAATCCAAACTGGATATGTTTGGGGCCTTCTGACAATCCGGCAAACAGCACCCGTAACGGTGTCGGACAAATACACAGAATCACTTTCGACCCGAATTACGACGGAATAAACAACCGGACAATTTATGCCTGCTCGGGGTATGGCGGATTATGGAGAACTGAAAATGACGGAGAACTTTGGGAAAATGTAAATACCGACTATTTACCCATGACCACTGTGGCCGATGTTGCCGTAAGCCCAAATAATTCGGATACTTTATTTATAGCCACAGGACTCCCCGACGGTGGTGTTGAACTGCAATATTCGCCTAACTGGGCAAATGTAAACCCGATTTATACATACGGAATATATCGTTCTAACGATTATGGCAATACATGGGATCCGATAAACACAGGATTTATAAATGAATTTTATAACAAAGGAGGAACGATAAGAAAACTTACAATAGACAAAAACAATCCTAATGTTTTATTTGCAGCTACATCCAACGGGGTTTACCGGACACAAAACGCATTAGCTGCCGACCCTGTTTGGAATAACGTTTTCGATGGAATAACCGATACGGATGATGATTTCAGAAGTATTGAATACAAACCGGGCAGCAGCGATACCCTGTATGCTGCCAGTTCGAACATATTTATAAGTACTGACGGCGGCACCACCTGGCAAGTTATGACAGGCGAAGAAACAGGCCTCGATTTCGAGGAAATGGGAGCTTTTTATCCTTATAGAATAAACCTGGCAGTTACTCCTGCTGCTGATGAAAAGTTGTATGCCTATATTTGGGGTGACGATGAAACATTACCCGATCCACAATTTGATAATAAATCGGCATATATTTATATTTATGATGGAAATTCCTGGTCGGAATATGCATTTCACCACGGATATAATGCTAAAGAGTGGATGGGAATGGCCGTATCACCGGTTGATGATGATTTTATTTTTGCTTATGGGGATTTTGGCAGTTGCTCCAAACACGCTGGTGTTCATGCGCCATATCCAAATCATGGTTTTTTATGCTATCTTAATTATATTGGAGAAGGTTTTTATGCGGATGTACATATATTGTCATTTCAACCGAATGTTGACAGTCCTAAATTATTCATTGGCCACCACGCAGGGGTTAGTATGATGGATGTCGAATCGTTTACAGGTCCTGACCCTGATGAATTTATAGTTGAGTTTAGAAATTCAGGTCTGCAAAACATGTTGCAATGGACGTTCGACGACTCAGAATTTGAACCAGACGCGGTCATTACCGGCAATCAGGATTGTTATGTATATTTATACAGGGATAACTACTGGAATGTTTTAGCGGGAGGTGGAGACAGTTATAACGCCAAATTTTCCAAAAATGACAACAATCTGCTCTTTACTTCTCGTACAGGAGACAACAGCGTAGAAGAACTTAAAGCAAAAAGATATTTTCCGAGTTCACCTTGGATTTATGATCCCATACCTTCCGACGGAGAACATCCTGCCAACAAAACATTAGTTCCGAAAACGTATCAGGTAAAAGGCTTCCCAAATGACACCAGCGATTATTTCGGGTTCTCGGAAATCTATAAAAGAAATTATAACTGGTCCGCAGGACATTCAGCCGATGAATTGTGGAATATTGATTCCGATTTGGGGAAAATTGAACCGGTTATATTTAAAAGGCAAATCTCTGAATTCGATTATTGCCAAAAATATCCCGAATACATCTATGTAGCAACGGGCGGTGTATTCAAGGAGGACTTTCCCTCTACACATCCTATATTGGCTCGCACAACAATAGGCGGAAACAACGGTGATTACAACAGCACTGCCTTCTCCCAGTTAAACTATCCTGGAATTGACGATGAAAATTTCCCCGTCATTTCAGGCATTGCCGTTCACCCCGAGAATCCCGATAAAGTTTGGATTTCATTGATAGGTTATGATAATATTGATATAAGAGTGGCTTACACCGAAAACGGAGGGCAAGACTGGCTGGATGCCGACCCCAATAAAAGTTTGCCCGAACTACCAGTCAACAATATCGTGTATCAATACGGAAGCAATGATGTACTTTACATTGCCACCGACGCAGGCGTTTATTACAAAGACGCTTCCATGGACCACTGGGAAGAATACGGAAATTTCCCACATGTTCGTGTTACTGAGCTTAAAATAAATTACTGCCAGGGAAAATTAAGGGCAGCCACATTCGGCCGTTCGTTATGGGAAGCCGATTTATTACCTATGGAAAATCCAGTCTGTTACGCAATAAACAACGGCGAAAATCTTGTATGGAGTAACGAAAAAGTGCTCCAAACCGGTGTACGTGTTAAAGCCGGAGGACACCTGACCGTAACCGGGGTGATATACATGCCGGAAGGAGGAAAAATTATTGTGGAACCAGGTGGTAAACTAACACTTGACGGAGGCATATTCACCAACGGTTGCGGTAAACCCTGGCAGGGTATCGAGCTTCAAGGCACAGCAAATCAACCGCAAACACCCGAATACCAAGGCGTTATAGAAATAACTAACGGCGGAACCATCGAAAATGCCGATATCGGCATCATTACTATCAGACGCGAAAACTACGGAGGCGGAAAACAATGGGTATATAACATGGATTTCACCGGCGGAATCATCCATGCCGAAAATGCAGTGTTTATAAACAACAACACAGCTGTTATGTTTTTCGATTATAACTACACGAGCGACAGTTATTTCAACGACTGTCTTTTTGAAACCAACGATAACATGTCCGACGCTATGGAACCCTATTATTTTTTACGTATCAACGGAATGAAAGGGGTAAACATTTCCAATTGCAACTTTATCAATAACTCATCAACACCTCATTTCGGTGGCGGTATCTATTCCCTCAACGCACAATATAACGTGGAAGGAAAATGCCTCAGTGGCGGTGACGACTGTACGGAGTGGGACAACGGACTATTCCAAAACCTAAATTACGGTATTTATGCCACTGAAACTTCTCCCGTTAAATTTATTATGGTACGCCACAACGAATTTTCGGATAACTATAAAAGCGTGTATATCAATGGCATGACAGGAGCGTTGATCAAATACAATAATTTTAGCATTTCCGTGCCTTTTATCGAAAACGGAGGCTACGGTTTATATCTTGATAACTCAACAGACTATACCGTGGAAGAAAACCTGTTTCACCACAACGACGGAAAC
>Ga0164315_10002941_pt1 | contig 13154 bp, 11 predicted proteins | sample GuaBasSedimGuay6_FD_113737 | JGI IMG/M metagenome (GOLD analysis project Ga0164315, IMG submission 113737) | Subseafloor sediment microbial communities from Guaymas Basin, Gulf of California, Mexico - Guay6, Core 4569-2, 0-3 cm | ecosystem: Environmental > Aquatic > Marine > Hydrothermal vents... | reverse complement strand
GTAAACACTAGCGTTTTACTTTCTCTTGTCTTTTTGGTTTTTTATCGGCCTCAGCTCTACTTTTATGCCTAGTGTTTTTACGACGCTCTGTTTTCTCATTTTCAAGACGCTGCTTTTCCAGTAATTCGGTCAGCTCTCTTTCTACCATCTCAGGCGTTTCAAGACTTATACGGCCAATTGTGGCGGCACGAAATTCGTGAATCAGTCGTGTCGATATCTGCTCTAAATCAACGTGACCACCGGCTCGTAGGCAGCCGCGTTGGCGGCCAAGGGTTTCCAGTAGTTCAAGTTCACTTTGCGGTAGGGTGTCGAGTTTATAGCGGGTGAGAATAAATTCGGCGTAGTTATCGAGCAAAAACTTCGCGGCATAAAAAGCGATGTCGGTATATTCCAGAGCGGTATCTTTGATCGCGCCGGTGATGGCTAGGCGATAGCCGCTGTCGATATGTTCTATTTTTGGCCACAGCATGCCCGGTGTATCGAATAGCACCACACCGTTTCGAAGGTTGATGCGCTGCTGGCTTTTAGTCACGGCGGGTTCGTTGCCCGTTTTGGCAATCATGCGCCCGGCGAGACAATTAATAAGCGTCGACTTGCCGACATTGGGGATGCCCATAATCAGGCAATTAATGGGGTGAACGCTATCGATTTTGTCGGGCACCAGTTCGCGGCACAGGTCGAGCAGCAGGGGGCTTTTGTCACTTTTGTCGGTATCTAGCGCGAGGGTTTTTATCGCCGAGTCCTGCTCTAAATAAGCCTGCCACAGTGCGGTGGTGTCGGGATCAGCGAGGTCGCTTTTGTTGAGGATTTTGATACAGGGCTTGTTACCCCGTAAATTTTCCAGCATCGGGTTCTGGCTGCTAAAGGGAATGCGGGCATCGACAACTTCAATCACCAGGTCAATTTTGGGCAGGAGTTGTTTCAGCTCTTTACCGGCTTTGTGCATATGGCCGGGATACCAGTTAATTCGCATGGGCAACCTATCGCTTAAAGGGGAGAGCCAATCGTGGTGTTGGCCACGAAGCCTTGATTGGCTGGAGTGATTATAACAAGCCTGCTAACCTCTAAGGCTGATGTTGAGCAGATAATAATTAACCCTTTGAGGAGAACACCCGTGAAATTTGGACTTGCCTTTGCCACCGCCGGCCCTCTGGCCGACCCCGATTTATTCGAAACCCTGGTCACCACTGCTGAAGAGATCGGCATGGAATCCATTTGGGCCGTTGAGCACGTGGTACTGCCCGTCGGTTTTCAGTCGAAATACCCCTACAACAAGGATGGCCGCTTCCCGGGCGGTGAGAAGTCGGCGATTCCCGACCCCATTGTGGCGCTGTCGTACGCGGCGGGTATGACCAAAAATATACGTCTGGCGACAGGCATCATGATTTTGCCCCAGCGCAATCCCCTTTATGTGGCGAAAGAGTGGGCAACCCTCGATGTGCTGTCACGAGGGCGAGCGATGATGGGCATTGGCATCGGCTGGCTGAAAGAAGAAATGGAAGTGGTCGGCGTGCCTTTTAAAGAGCGTGCCGCGCGTACCGAAGAGTCGGTACAGGCGATACGCTCCCTGTGGCGTGATGAGCCGGAGGCCTTTAGTGGCAAGTACTTTAACTGGGAGCCTCTGCACTCCAATCCTAAACCTGTACAAAAACCCGGTGTACCGATTATTGTCGGCGGTAATGTCGAAGGTGCTGCGCGTCGTGCCGCCCGGGTTGGTGATGGCTTTTATCCCGCCTCTGGTAGCCTTAAAACACTGCCAGGCCTGCTCGATGCCATGCGTGATGAATGCGCCAAAATTGGTCGTGACCCCAGTGAGATTGAACTGACAACGGCGGCCGGGGCACTCGACCCGGGTAGGGTGCGCCAGTACGAAGATATTGGTGCCTCACGACTGATGATCAATCCACCAGCCTATGATGCCGAGGGTATTAAACGCGGGCTCAATGAATTTGCCGAGTCGGTACTTGCCAAGGTGTAGTGTCCGCTATTCAAACGAATCCAACAAAGGCAAGCAGATTGAACAAAGCCCCAGGAGTAACTTCCTGGGGCTTTGTTATTTTGTGAACAGCCGCGAAGTCCCCATTGTCTGTGTTAAAATTTCCTAATCTAACTATTTAAGCAGTAACTGCCCTTTTAATATGAATGCCCCCACACGTATTTCCGTTGCCGAAAACCCTCACTTTCGCAAATTGGTCGAGCATCATCTCGACCGCGTCCAGCTTGAGCCAGAGGAGTCAGCGGCAGAACAAGAATTCTATCGCGAGAAAATTAAAGCGCTGTTAGTCGAGCGCGATGCTGTCATTGTCGCCCACTATTACACCGACCCGGCTATTCAGGCTTTGGCGGAAGAGACCGGCGGCATTGTTTCCGACTCACTGGAAATGGCGCGCTTTGGCAAGCACCACCCCGCATCAACCCTAATGGTTGCCGGCGTCAAGTTTATGGGGGAGACAGCAAAAATCCTCACGCCTGAAAAAACCATTTTAATGCCGACGTTGGAGGCGACCTGCTCCCTCGACATTGGCTGCCCGATTGACGAATTTACCGCCTTTTGCGACGAGCACCCCGACCGTACCGTTGTGGTTTATGCCAACACTTCGGCGGCCGTAAAAGCGCGGGCTGACTGGGTGGTGACCTCTAGCATTGCTCTGGATGTGGTTGAGTATCTCGATAGTGAAGGTCAGAAAATCCTTTGGGCGCCGGACCAGCATTTAGGGCGTTATGTACAGAAGCAGACCGGGGCCGACGTGCTGCTGTGGGACGGTAGCTGTATTGTCCATGAGGAATTTAAAGTACGGGGTCTGCTCGATTTAAAGCATGTCTACCCCGATGCGGCAATTTTGGTTCACCCCGAATCACCCGAGGCGGTGATCGATATAGCGGATGCCGTGGGCTCTACCTCGCAGCTCATTGAGGCGGCCAGAACCCTGCCCAATAAGCAAATGATCGTCGCTACCGATGAAGGTATTTTTTACAAAATGCAGCAATCGGCCCCCGATAAAGAATTGATTATCGCGCCCACTGCCGGTCACGGTGCGACCTGCCGCAGCTGCGCGAATTGCCCCTGGATGGCGATGAATCATCTTAAAAACCTTGCTGAAAGTCTTGAGCAGGGCAGCAATGAAATGCATGTGGATCCAGAGCTCGGCAAAAAAGCCATGTTGCCACTACAGCGCATGCTCAATTTTCGTGAGGCCCAACTTGGTAATGGCTAGGTAATCATTGGTTGGCGAGCCACAAGTCATCGGCCTCATTTCTGAGGCTGATGGCCCTTTCTCTCTGTGCGTGTTTTTTTATAGCGTAAAAATTTAAGAGATTACTTGTCGACAACAAAGTCATCTCCCGAAAAAGACCAGAAAAATAAATAAAAGGCGCAATTATGAATAACCCAAGTGACGATATTACCTACGAAATAAAAGATGAAATTGGCATTCTGACTTTTAATCGGCCAGAGGCGCGTAATGCTTTAAATACCGATATTCGCCTTGGCATTACCCAGGTTATGTTGGAAATCCGCGAAAAGATGAACATCAAAGCGCTGGTGGTTACTGGCAATGGTGGTAACTTTTGTGCCGGTGGTGATATTAAATCTTTTCAGGAAATGGCACCGGAGCCAACGGCGCGGCGCGAGCGGGTGCGCCGCTCCCATATCTGGCTCGACGAATTTGTTAATCTTGAAGTGCCGGTTATTGCCGCTGTCGATGGTGCCGCTATGGGCGCGGGCTTTAGCATTATGCTGGCCTGTGACTTTATTTTTTGCACGCCCCGCGCACGTTGTTCCGGGATTTTTGTTCGTACCGGCTTAATCCCCGATATGGGTTGTTTGTTCTTGCTACCGCGTTTGGTCGGCCTGCAAAAAGCCCGGGAATTACTCTACACGGGAAAAATACTCAAGCCCGATGAAATGCAGGCTTTGGGTTTGGTGACTGATGTGGTCGATGAAGATAAGCTGTTTGACCACGCCTTTGAATTTGCCAGCCGTTTCCGCAATGCCTCCACCACGTCTATCGGTATTACCAAGAATATTCTCAACCAGTCTTTTCACAGCGATCATCGCACTATTTCTGAGTTGGAAGCTTACGGTCAGGCGGTGTGTTTTGATACCGACTATCACCGCGATGCGATAAGTCGCTTTCTGAATAAAGAGCCGGCTTTGTTTGACTGGGCGGGTTTGGAAAAGGCGGCGAAGGCGCGAGATAAGGAATAAAATTCTTAGCGCTGTGAGTGGTTTAACACTAGCGCAATACTGCTGACTTTCCTCAGTAAGGCGCGCCAGTGCATTGCTCTGCACTGACGCCGCCAACTTAAATACCCTTTGACCCAATAACGCCCGCCGTTTCAAGGTCGGCAATTTTTTGATCGCTAAAGCCTAGCTGTTCGCTGAGGATATCGTAGTTGTCTTGCCCTAGTGTGCCGGCTCTCAGATCGGGTGGCTCGGGGAATTCAGAAAAGCGTAGAGGCGTACGGGGAATATGGAGTTCACCAAACACATCATCCTTGATAGTTCTTACACAGCCCCTTGCTTTGACGTGGGGGTGTTCCATAAATTCTGGAATATTGAGGATGGGTGCGCAGGCCACTTTATGGGCTTCGAGTGCCGCGATGGCTTCTTCGGGGCTCGCTTGTGAATCGAGCCAGCCTTGAATGGCGCCATTGATTTCTTCTCGGTATTTACCGGTATCGCCAGGGTTTTTAAAGCGGGGATCTTTGATCCAGTCATCACGGCCAATGGCTTTACATAAGCCCGCCCATTGGTTGAGACCAACGATAAATAAGTAGCGATCTTTACATTTGAAAATACCGGCCGGTGCCAGCAGGTGATGGTCGGGGCCAGCGCGGGTGGCGAGCATTTGGCCGTCGGTGGTGTCGTAGAGTTGTACACTTAATTCATGGAAACTGAATAACACTTCAATCAATGAAATATCAATATGTTGGCCCTTGCCGCCGCGCATTCGGTGCATTAATGCGGTGACAATGGCGCCGTAGGCATGGGCGCCGGTGGCGATATCGCCAAAGGCAAAGTCGCCGAATACGGGGGTTTCATTCTTCTTGCCCAGCAGGTCGATAATGCCTGCATAGGATTGGCCGATCCAGTCGAAGCCGGGTAGGTTAGCGAGAGGGCCGTCCTGCCCAAAGCAGGAGATGGAGCACATCACCAGGCCGGGGTTGATCTCTTTTAGGGTGTCCCAGTCCAACTTGTGCTGCTTCATTACGCCGGGTGAAAAGTTTTCAATAACCACATCGGCATCTTTAATTAATTCGTAGCAGATTTCTCGACCTTCTTTTGTGGCGATATTAACCGCCATATTTTTTTTGCCGAGGTTGTGCTGAATAAAATAAGCACTGCGCCCATCACGCTGCATGGGCAGAGTACGTGCGAGTTCGCCCTTGAGTGGCTCAATTTTTATTACTTCAGCGCCGTGCTCGGCCATGATTTTAGTGGCATGGGGGCCGGCAACGACGTGGGTGAAGTCGACGACTTTAAAGCCGTCTAGCATTCGTTTTGACATGATTGTTCCCTTATTATTTTGTAGGCGTTTTTATATTGTTTTTGGATTTTTTTGGCGTGCTTGCTCTTCCGGCATTATAAGAAAGGCTGAGCCTGGTTTTTGGGGCAGCACGTCCATTTTTATTGTGTTTATTCTTGTGTTTATTGTGGGCCGATTTTTAAGCAGTCAGTGCGCGTTTGTTCGACATTAACACTCTCAGTCACCCTGTGCATAGTGTGTTTTTGCTCACTGTTGCATGGGCCGCTTCTGTAACTTCCTTTGCAAGGTGCGGCGGTGCATGCCCAGTGCTCGGGCGGTGGCGGAGATATTGCCGTCGTTTTCTTTCAGTACGCGCTGTATATGCTCCCACTCCAGGCGGTTGACGGAGGGTGGTTGTTCGGCAAGGGGGGAGTCGGCATTGCCTTCATTGGCCTCGAAGGCGGATAAAATATCACCCAGCCCGGCGGGTTTACAAAGGTAGTTATTAGCGCCGAGTTTTATCGCCTCAACGGCAGTGGGGATACTTGAATAGCCGGTTAAAACGACAATTTTAATATTTTTATCAAGCGCTTTTAGCGCTTCGATTAAGTGCAGCCCCGAGTAATTGACCAGTTTTAAATCGACAATGGCGCGGGAGGGGCGATGCAGTTTACACAGCTCGACAGCGCGCACTTCGTCGTTGGCGACATAACAGGTCGGTCCACGACGTTGCAGGCTGCGGGCCAGGGTGTCGGCAAAAATTTCGTCATCATCGACAATTAAATAAGTCTCTTCACTGGCTGTGGGATTACCGTTCATTAGTTGCAAACCGCTTGTAGTGGTAGGACGACAGAGGTGAGTAGCCCGCCGCCATCGGCATTTAACAGACTCACTCGGCCACCGTAGCGATTGAGGCTGCTGTGGGTGAGAAACAGACCGAGACCGAGGCCGCCGGGTTTGTCACTGGGAATGGGCTTACCCATTTTTTCAAGCTGCTCGGGGCTAAGGCCGGGGCCGTAATCGCGAATGTCGATGTAAAGGCTTTGCTCATCCCAGTGGATCGTGATTTCCAGCTGTTCGGGGCTGGCCTCGGCGGCGTTATTGAGCAGGTTGAGCAGGGATTGCTGAATCACCGGATGAAAGCAGGCGTTGATAGGCGGGCTGTCGCTGGCGATGTTGATTGCGGGCTTAACATCGGGGCGAATTAGCAGCCAATTGTCGAGCACCCCATCGACATAAGCGGCGACGGAAATGGGGCTGGAACCCTCTTCGATAATACTGGCGGCATTGACCAGGCTTTGCAGGGTTTTGCGACAGCGGGCAATTTGCTGGTTCAGCGTGGCGACGTCTTGGCGTTGTTCGGGGTCAGTCACCTCTTCGGCCAGGTTGTCGATGAGTAATTTCATGGTGTTTAGTGGTGTGCCCAGTTCGTGGGCGGCACCGGCGGCGAGGGTGGCGATGGCGAGTAGCTGTTCATCCTGCATTTGCTCTTCTTTTTGCGCGCTCAGTTCGGCCTCTTGCATGCGCAGAGCGGCGGCCATTCTCACCACAAAGTAGGTAATAAGCCCGGCACTGAGGGCGAAGTTAATCCACATGCCGATAATATGTAGGTTAAAGCCGGTGTTGCCGTGGTGGGGTGCGAGCTGGGTAAAGGGTTGGTAATAGACGAGGAGCAGACTGTAGGCGATTATGGAGAGGCCGGTAATAGTCCAGGTCATCGCCATGGGCAAGCTAATGGCGGCGATGCTGATGGGCACTAAATAATAAGAAATAAAAGGGTTGGTGGCACCGCCGCTAAAATAGAGAAGCACGGTGAGGGCGCTGATATCGACTAGCAGGTGGGCGCCAAACTCTTTTTCTGAAATAGCCCTTGCCCAGTGGCTGCGCCATTGGGTGAGTATGTTGATGATGGCGAAGCCGATAACCAGAGTGCTGATGGTGCCCATGGGTAAACCCAGAGGGTAGATCTGGGTGAAATAATAGAGCGCAAGAATTTGCCCGCCGAGGGCGATGTAGCGAATATTGGCCAGACGGCGAAGGTTTTGTCGGGCGGCGGAAATATTGACGGGGGGCTTGCTCAAAGGTCAGTGCTCATAGGCGAAGTAAAGGGGTAGTCGCTGATGCCCCCATGCTAACAAATTGCGCTGCCCAAACGCAGTTTTGGGCTTTTATGAAATAGTAAAGCCAGCCCTGAGCTTGCAAGGCTGGCTTTACCAGGGTGGGTACTACAGCTGCGCTGTGTATTTATTAGCTCGACTTTTTAGTTGGGCTTAGAAGGACAGAGCGGCGCTGACAAAGAAGTTGCGACCCCGGCCCGGCAGGCGATCACCGACGGGAATATCACTATCGCCATTGCGGTTGTAGCCTGTCAGGTGGTCGACGTAATCCTTGTCGAGCAGGTTCTCGATACCGGCGTTAATGCGCAAATCAGAGGAGAGTTGGTATTGGCTGTAGAGGTTGAGCAAACCATAGCCCGCACTTTTGTCTTCGTCATTATAAGACGCCGTTTTTGATTGGCTGGCGTAGAGTACCGATTCGAGATTGGCGCTCAGCTTGTCCTGCTCCCAGGTTAATGTCAGACGGTTGTTTAAGGGCGCAACGCGATAGAGATTGTCGTTGCCGTCTTTGTCCTTGCCACGGACATAGCTGAGTACGCCATCGAGCCGCCAATTGTCGTTTAGCATCATGCCGTAGCGACCATCGAGGCCGTAGAGTTCGGCATCGATATTGTTAAATTGCAGGGGGTTCTGGCCGCTCATCATGGTCGACAACATATTGGCCGTCATGTTGGTTGAGGGTGTGCCCTGAATAAAGTCATCCACCTTGCGGAAAAAGATCTGCCCGCTGGCGTAGAAATCGCCTTCGCTCCAATCCAGGCCGAGGGTGATTTCATGATTGGTTTCGCTGTCGAGATCGAGGTTGCCGATGTAGGTGCGTCCGTCAGCAAGACCGCCGGTGGATTGCATGGGCAGCCATAGGTAGAGCTCTTGATAGGAGGGTGCGCGGTTCTTTCTACCGAGGCCAACATTGAAATCAGTGCTGGGGTTGAGAGGACGAGTGGCTTTTAACACAATGTCGATATTGTCAAAACTCTGGTCACGGTTGGCGCCGTTAAAGTCGTTGGCGAGTTGGTTGGCCTGCATTTGCATCATCGGCATCATGCCGGAGGAGGAGACCTCATCACTGTTCATGCCAACATGGTTGTAGCGCACACCGGCTTCAAGTTCCCAGCCGCCGCGCGAACCTTTCCACTCGGTGAAAAAGCCGTAAATGTCGCGCTCGGCATCGGCAAAGTTCTGCACGCGAAACATCGCCATATTGGGGTTGGTGATCACGGCGTCGTGGAGTGTTTCAGCGCTATCGATACCGAGTGTTAGAGAGTCATCGCCGATAGGGAATTCGACACTAGCGCCCCAGGTGAATTGTTGCCCGATCGCTTCAGTTGCCCGGTAGCGCATGTTGTTGCTGTTCGAGCGCAGGGAGAAATTGTCCATCAAATGATAAACGTGGCGGTAGCCCATGCGCGTGCGAATCGTTGCGCCATTGAATTGGGTCGCACCATTGAAGTTGGCCATGTCGCTATCGATATCGATAATGTCCATGGGCAGGGCCGGTGTGCCGGTATTACTGGTTTCCAGTTTGCCAAGGGAGACTTCCGCTTCGCTGGTATCATTTTGCCAGCCGTAACTCAGGTCGTAGCGCTCACGCTGGTAGCCGGTGTCGCGCAGGGTTTTACCGTCGCCGGTTTCTGCATCATCACCTTCGTCAAAGGATGCGAGAATGGCTAGCTTGTGCTGATCATTGGCGGCGACCACTTTTGCAGCGCTGTTGCTGCCGTCATCGACGGAGCCATAGCGGGTCGCAATATCGCCGGAGATTGTGGCTTCCCGAGTTTCAGCAAAATCACCACGGTCAAGTTTGGCTTGAATCAGGCCGCCAATGGATTCCTGGCTGTCGGCAACCGAGGCGATACCGGGGCTGATTTCGATGGATTTAAGTACTAAGGGGGGGGCGTAAGACAGGGGGGTGTCCATGGCATTGGGGCCACCGCCGAGTACGGCCTCATTTTCCATCGACACTGCAACGCGATCGCCGAATAGCCCTCGGTACTGGGCGATACCGGTAACGGGGCCGTTGCTATTAATGTTGGCACCGGGTAACGCCTTTAATACAGCGGCGCTGTCGGGCCGGTTCATGACATCGGGCTTTATACGTAGTGTTTTTACAGCACTTAAGGCCTCACCTTCGACAATAACCTCTTCCATAACTGGGCTAGCAGGCGCCTGTGTTTTGGCCTCAGCTTGACGAGACTCTGTGTTGCCCTGGGCATAAATAGGCTGAGTGCAAAGGGAAACAGCTATCGCAATTAGAGATAGAGGGAAGGCTTTGTTCATTGTTAAATCCGTAGTTAAATAGTGGACTTATGATAACTTTTCCCAAGGTCTGTACCGATGCGACACTTTGTCGCACCTGTGCATCGGATTATTTGTTATGGGCTAGCGCTTGTATTGGCCGGTCGATACCGATACATTGCGGGCTGAAAAAATTAATGGTAATGGCATGTTAGATAAGACCTTGATCGGCAAGAGTTTTCCGGCGCTGGTAGTGGATGTAGACAGGTGGCAATTAAAGTTTTTTGCCAAAGCTGTGGGCGAAGAAAATCCGATCTATTTTGATGAAGAAGCGGCGATAGCCGAGGGCTACCGCGCCATACTCGCGCCACCCACTTACGGGGTAACCCTGGGTTGTGCTGTGCCGGACCCCTTTTCCCGCGCGAAAGCGGTGGGTCTGGATGCCACCAAAATTTTGCATACCGCCCAGAGCTTCGAATATTTTGAGCCGATTTGCGGGGGTGACCAAATCACCCTGGTGGCGACCATTACCGATGTCTTTGAAAAGCGTCGCGGCGCCTTTAAATTTATGGTCGAGGAAACCGTCGCCACTAATCAGCTAGGGCAGCTGACCACGCGTTTTCGCCAAACGGTGGTTGAACGAGCTTAAGCAATGTTGGCAGCTTGCCAGACAAGAATTGATAGTTAGGAAAATATGAAAGAGATTTTTTTTGATCAAATAGCCATTGGCGAGCAACTGCCGAGCTTGATGAAACCCCCCATTACGCGCACCACGTTGGCCTACTTTTGTGGGGCGTCGAATGACCACAATCCGGTGCATGTTGATAGTGACTTTGCCCGCGCTGCGGGTGCCGATGATGTCTTCGTCCACGGTATGCTCGATATGGCCTATATGGGGCAATTGTTGACGGGCTGGGTGCCCCAGACGGCGATTATCAGCTTTGGCGTTAAATTTGGTGCCATCGTTTACGTGGGCGATACCATTACCTGCCACGGTGAGGTGATTGATAAAGCCGAAAATGACGGTGTTTATACCCTCAAGCTGAAGCTTAGGGCGGTCGACCAAAATGGCGAGTCAAAATTGACAGGTGATGCGCAGATAAGAGTTAGTGCCCCCACAGCCACTGCATAGTAAACACCCAGTGCCACGATTAAATAACAGGATCTGAGCGCATTGGGGCGAGATTCGAATAGGAGTAATAATAAATGAGTGATTACCGCCCTTCGTGGATGGATGAAAACCTCGATATTTACCGCAATTCCGTTAGCCGCTTTGTTGAAAATGAGATGCAGCCCCACGATGAGCGCTGGCGTGAGCAGGGTCATATCGACAAAGAAATCTGGCGCAAGGCCGGCGCCCAAGGCTTTCTCTGCAGTGACATCCCCGCTGAATACGGCGGTGGTGGTGCTGATTTTCGTTATGAAGCGGTATTTTTTGAGGAGCAATGGCGTCGCGGACTAACGGGCATGGGCCAGGGTGTGCACAGTATCAGCGCCCACTATATTGTTAATCACGGCACTGAAGCGCAAAAACTCAAATACCTGCCAAAAATGGCCAGCGGTGAGATGATTGCTGCCATTGCCATGACCGAGCCGGGCACCGGTTCAGACCTGCAAGCCATTACGACTAAAGCCGTGAAAGATGGTGAGCACTACATCGTCAACGGTTCAAAGATTTTTATTACCAATGGTTACCTTTGTGAGCTGCTGGTGTTGATCGTCAAGACGGATACCAATGCTGGCAGTAAGGGCTTGTCTCTGTTGTTGCTCGAGACGGCCGATTTGCCGGGTTATCGCGTCGGCAAAAAGCTGAAAAAAATGGGACAGAAAGCCCAGGATACGGTCGAGCTGTTCTTTGAAGATGTACGCGTCCACGAGAGTCAGTTGCTCGGCGGTGAAGCGGGTAAGGGCTTTTACCAGTTAATGAGTGACTTGCCCTATGAGCGCAGCACCGTGGGTATTCAGGGTGTCGCTTTAATGGAGGGCGCCATTGAGGAAACGCTGAAATACGTTAAAGAACGGCACGTTTTTGGCAAGCCTTTGATGGAGATGCAAAACACCCGCTTTAAGTTGGCGGAAGTGGCTTCTTTAACCCGTGCTGCCCGCGTCTTTATCGACAGTTGCGTTGAAAAAGTGGTGAGTGGCGAACTCGATAATGCTACCGCCTCGATGTCTAAGTGGTGGATTTCTGAGCTGCAGCAGAAGATCGTCGATGAGTGTCTGCAATTGCACGGTGGTTACGGCTATATGGATGAATATTTGATCTGCCGTATGTACGCCGATAGTCGCGTTGCGCGAATATATGCCGGTACCAGTGAAATTATGTTGGAAGTGGTTGCACGCAGTTTGTAGTCGTTCATGCACTGGCGGGATTTTATCCCTTAAAGACAATAAAAAGTAAACAGCGACCGCAGGAATGGCGGCGTTGAGAGGGCTTTGATTTGCGATAGGAGGACGCAAGCTTAGGCCAAAACCGCGAGTGATAGCCGTTTGAGAAGCTATTTAACCTTTCAGCCCCTGGGGGCTCTTCAGCCCTGTTGGCAGATGAAGACAGCTCATATACTCCGCGCTTCGTGGATTTCGGCCAGTTGCCGGTTTGGGGAAATGATGGGTTTTGCCAGTGAGTCTTTGCATCTTGGTCGGCGTCGATTGAATTCGCCGGGCACTGCTGCCTTCATTCCCCGCCTGATTGTCTTGAGAAGGGGCTCTCGTTGAGGCTAGCACCCTTTTTCTCTGTCCTGACTTTCCTGTCAGTGGCAATTTGCCTGCATTTTTTAGCGGGCTTTCCCTTCAGTGACAATATTCTGCTCTACCTCCTACTAGCTATTTCTTGTGCTCTTGGTGTTCTGTTATTAAAAGCACGACATCGCCCGGTCATTTTTGAATCGTCGCCAAGTGAAGGCAGGGATTCACTGGAGGATATTGCCAATATCTGCAAGGTGGTGATATGGCAGGTCGATAAGCAGGGCCGACTAACTCAAGTTCTGGGTTGGCAAGGTATTAACAATGAAGTCGATACCGCAGATTTACTCGGTCGTGATATTGCTGTTCTTAATGATGATTATCCCGAATTTTGTGCGCTGTTATCGCGAGCCCAGAGCGGCGATGAGTTTGTAGCCCACAGTGTTTTTGGCTCGCAGTCTTACCAGCACAGTTTTTCTAAATTGACGGATAGTGACGGACGCCCAGCGGGTTTTCAGTGTGTTTCTCTCGATGTTACAGAGGACCAGCGGATTTATAATCGCCTGGCCTTTACCGAGCAGGTTATTGCTACCGCCGGTGATGCTGTGGTCATCTTTAACCGCCGACATAAGGTACTGAGTGTCAATCACGC
>Ga0164315_10002939_pt1 | contig 13158 bp, 9 predicted proteins | sample GuaBasSedimGuay6_FD_113737 | JGI IMG/M metagenome (GOLD analysis project Ga0164315, IMG submission 113737) | Subseafloor sediment microbial communities from Guaymas Basin, Gulf of California, Mexico - Guay6, Core 4569-2, 0-3 cm | ecosystem: Environmental > Aquatic > Marine > Hydrothermal vents >... | reverse complement strand
GTACTAGAGGTTCGCCACCTGTTATTCTAATTTTATCCACACCCATTGAAACAGCCACTTTCGCCACTTCATAAATTTCATCAAAGCTTAAAATTTTTTCATGAGGGATTAACTCAATCCCTTCAGCAGGCATACAATATACGCAGCGTAAGTTACATCTGTCCGTAACCGAAATACGCATGTAATTAATTCTTCTGTTATATTTGTCTAACATCTACCAATTCTCCTTTTTTAAGTTCTGTAACTCCAATTGGTATGGCCATTATTCCATCAGCCTGACCTAATCCATTAATATGTGCCGAACCATGATATTCAACCGGAACAACTGTTCCCTCATTTGTAAATATTGCCGGAACCCATGATAAACGTGCGGCTTTTCTTCTTGAAAAATCTTTACCCAAAGGTAATTTGAAATTAAATGCTTTGTAATTTTCCCCCATTAATATGTAAAGCAAGGGTTTTGTCAATAATTCAAACTGAACAAATGACGATACTGGATTACCAGGCAATCCAAAGCAATACTTGCCCTCTCGTTTTCCAAAAACTGTAGGTTTTCCTGGCTGAACAGCAATACTTTCAAACAGAAGTTCAAACTTGAGGCTTTTTAATATTTCTGGAACTAAATCAAAATCACCCATTGACACACCGCCTGTGAGTAAAACAACATCATTTTCTTCATAAGCTTTTTGGATAAGTTCCATTGTTACGTTTTCTGTATCACGAGCTATTCCAAAATAATTTGCTTCAATACCCATTGCTTTTAACTGGGCAACTATCTGTGAACCATTACTATTCCTGATTTGGGAAATACTTGGTTTTATATGTGGTTCAACAATTTCGTCGCCAGTAGGGATTACCGCCACTTTGGGTTTACGATAGACCAAAGGTTCTGTATAACCAACGGATGCCATTGTGGCAATATGCTGGGATTTGATTAATGTGCCTTGTTCAAGAACGACATTCCCTATTTTAATATCTTCACCAAGGTAACAAATATTTACATTAGGTTTATTACTTGTTTCTACCTGACAAACATTAATTTCAGGTACCGGTTTAGTATATCTTATCCTGTTTGTGCCAATTTCTTCTGTATCTTCTACCATGATTACACAATCTGCACCATCAGGAATCATTGCTCCTGTCATAATTTTAGCACATTGGTTTTGACCAATTGTTTCTTCAGGTATTTTACCTGCCGGAATTACTTCAAGAACCTCTAATTCATTGGCAATATCTGCTTCTTTACATGCATAACCATCCATTGCCGATTTATTGAATGGTGGCATATTCATATCTGATTTTACATCTTCTGCAAGAACATATCTCAAAGCATCATTTAGCTTAACTTTTTCTGTATTTAATTTAATTCCCGCTTCAGCAACTATTTTATATGCTTCTTCAAATTTAATCATATTATTATTAGATTTTAACACTGACAGATCCAACCAAACTGTCAGATTTACTTCTGTTTTATTATCTTTTCAAAACCCATTTTCTATTTTCTATTCCGATATTATCTATATCAAAATCATGCTTGACACCATCAGTTAAAATGATTTTATCAGCTAATGGTTCCAATTCTTTTGCACTTGGTTTTATTTCGTTTGAATTTTTATGCTTAATCATTAAAAAGACATCTGGCTTTATTACTTTTCGCAAACTATTTGATTCACACAGTATAAAACTTCCATCAGGAATTTGTTGAAGAAAATCATCAAAAGCTTTTTTAATAAATTCACTTTTCACTTTAATTCTAAAAACCTGCTTTGCACCTGCTTTTAACATCCGCATGGTATCCTCATCACCACTATTATCAAATTCTTCTATAATACGATAATTTCCTATTAAAGGGTTATGGTCTTTACCGTGAAAGAAGCTATCACCCTGGTATAAAGTTTTTATTTTTAACCCGATTATTGAATGAACCTTGCTAAACTCCTTAATTACTGCACAGGAAAAATTTGTTTTACCAACATTTCGTGTAGCACCACCTATTAATAATATTTTAGCTTGTTTTATCATACTTACTTAACCGCAGAGGCATTAAGTCGCAAAGCTTTAAATTACAATCAATTAATTTTTAATTATAAAGATTATATTTTTCAATAATGATCAATAATGAGTTGTTTTTTTATGTTTACAAAAACCTCACTGCCGATGCCTTAAAGGAAATCCACACTTTTCTTCCCTGTTCTAGTTTCATACGTTCATATGACTCACGTGTTACCAAAACCCAAAAAAGTAATGACGTTTGAATCGATATTTCCATTCCAAGACGGGCAGGTATAGCTTCCTTGACAATTCCTTCAAAATTATTCATTGCACTTGATTCTGGTTGTTTATCATAAATAAGGATATCTTCATCACGAATCATAACATAACCTTCCCCTTCTTCTTTATCAGATAGCAAATATATATCTGTTTCCCTATCCACTTTTGCGAATGTTTTTCCCTTAGTTCGATACAGTCTCGATTTAAAGAAATTTTTCACTCCTACAAAATTGGCTACAAATTCTGATTCAGGGTTTTTAAAAACCTCTTGAATTGTTCCTGATTGTATAATTCTTCCATCGTCAATCACTGCCACTTTACTTCCCAAGGCTATTGCTTCATCATAATCATGGGTTACATGAATAATTGTTTGCCCTTTCTTATTAATTTTTTTAAGCAAACTCCGTATACCACTTCTTAATTGTATATCAAGTGACGAAAGCGGTTCATCCAACAAAAGAATTTCCGGTTCTTTTACCAAGGTACGCGCCAAAGCCACTCTTTGGGACTCCCCCCCTGATAATGTTCCCGGCATCCGATTCAACAGATGTTCAATATTCATGGATGTAGCTATATCAATCAGTTTTGTTTTTTTGAGAATTTTTCCAATACTCGAATTATTAAGACTATAAAGAATGTTTTCCTGAACGGTTTTATGCGGAAAAAGAGCAAAATCCTGAAAAACCAAACCTATTTGTCTTTTTTGAATTGGTTTATTCGTAATATTTTTACCATTAAGATAAACTTCCCCTTCTTTTGGTTGAATTATACCAGCAATTAGTTCCAAAAGCAACGATTTGCCTGAACCGGAATTCCCCAACAAAACAAAATATTCACTTTTATTCACTTTAAGGTTGATTCCCTTTAGTGAAAACTGTTTATATTTTTTAGATATATTTTTAAGCTCTAACAACTGCTTTTTCTTTTGATAATGAACGTAACAGAATAAAAACCAATAAACTTATGCTCACAAATATCACAGAAACCGGACGGGCATATTTTAAACCAAAAGCCCCAAAATATTCATAAATCAAAACCGGTGTTATCATAGGATTATAAGCTACAATAACCACTGCCCCAAATTCACTCATCCCTCTTGCAAACATCATAATAAAGCCCGACAAAATATTCCTCCATGCCAATGGTAGTGAAATTGTTACAAATGCCCTTAAGGGTGAAGCACCTAAAGTATATGCAGCCTGTTCTAATCTCTTGGGTACACTCGCAAAACCATCGCGAGCAGCATTAATAAAAAAAGGTAAACTAACAAAAGCCATTGCGATACCTATTCCAAGGGAACTTCCTATAAAATCAAGCCCAAAATATCCGGCAAATTTCCCAAGGGCTGAATCGCGTGAAACAAAACCAAGTAATGCGATACCTGCAGCAGAATGTGGAATTACAACAGGTAAATCGATTATTCCCTGCAAAACACCCTTAAAAGGAAAATTATATCGTGCCATTAAATATGCAAAAGGAATTGAAAAAACAGCAAATATAATTGTGGTAAGAAATGCGGTACTTAAGGTCAACCAGATACTATTTATGACTTCCTCATCAGCAATTGTTTCCAAAAATTCAGGTTTCCCTGTTTGTATAAACATACTTAACAATGGACCAATAATAAAAAGAATAATAAGTCCGCTAAAAAAAATGCTTATATTTTGGAAAAGAGAATATTTCATTACTAAACCTATATTTTCAATTTTATTTGACAGTCTTCAAGTCACAATCTTCAGTCAATCTATCTGCTAATTTGCTTATTGGACAGACTGTCTACTGTGAACTACCAACAGCATACTTCTTCAAGCTTTCAGGAATATTTTCAAAAGAATCTGTTCCAGAAGGAACCAGACCTGTTTGTCCATTTTTTTCCATCGTTTGGATTCCTTTGCTTAATATAAAATCCATAAATTTTAATGCAAGCTCTTTATTTTTTGCATCTTTATGCATCGTAATACCGTAAACCATTGGTGCACCATTTTTTGTAATCCAATCACCCTTTTTCTTCCCCCTTATTTTTGTTTTAACAGTACTATAAAATGATTCTAACTCAAATTTCTTTAAATTAATACTATCAGACAATAATAAATATTGAAGCTTATGTTGTTGTGCAACTGATCTATACAAAAATATATAATCTAATGTTCCGGTTTCTAGCAATGCCAGCAAATCAGTTTCTTTAGGCCTGATATACTTATTGTCTTTTGCCAAAAGCTTATCTGAAAAACCAGGTAACTTATAGAATTGATCAGACAGTTTAGAAACTAAAACTGTCCTGTATCCACAAGGGTCTGCATCCGGATTTGAGCGGCCGTAGTGAACTTCATCCTTTAAAAGTATTTCAGTCCAGTTATTCGCAGTAATCTCGTCAGAGAATTTCGATTTTTCAGTATAAACTATTGCCATTTCATTTCCAGCAAACTTTATGTTAAAATCAGTATGTTCCGGAATTAACATTTCGTCAATTACCTTGTAATCAGCCGATGCAAAAATATCGCAATATCTGTTTAAATCTGTTATTTTTCTTGCACTTGCCACACTTCCAGCAGCCTCTAACTTTATATCCACACCCGGATGTATCCTTTCAAATTCCTTTGAAATTTCTTTGAATGGGACTGATAAGCTACCTGCATGAAAGATCATTAATTCACCTGTCAGATCATTACTTTCATTTTCCTTTTTTTCAGATTCCATACAAGAAAAATTAACGCTTAGTAATCCAATAAAAGCAATAGTAGTTAATAATGTTCTCATGTATTTTTTTATGTTAGTATTTAATATAAGAATCATCTATGATGGTTTATTAATTCTATTAAAAAACTTTTTTGTGATTTTTTTTATTGATTGATCAAAATCCTCTTTCAGTTCATTATATGCTTCTAACAATCTCCGTCCTTCCGGAGATAATTGCGAACTACCACCATCTTTCCCCCCTCTTTGTTTTTCAACTAACTTAAAACCCAACAGCTCTTCAGCCTCTTTAATATTTCCCCATGCTTTTCTATAACTAATCTTAAGATTATCCGCTGCAGATTTAAGTGACCCGGTAATATCTATCTCTTTAAGTAACAAAAGTCGTCCTTCGCCCAGAATTCCATCCCCTTCTTTAGTACATAACCACAATCGGTATTTTAAAAAAACATCATAATATTTGTCCCCTATTGATCCAGCCATAAATGAGATTAAATTAATTTTAAAAATCCGTTATGTTCAAAAGAACATATTGCAAAAGTAAAAAAAACAATGAAGAAAATAAATTCATTGCTTTTATATTTTTATTCCAACAATTAAAATATCATCTATCTGGACTTCATCCCCTTTCCACATTTCAAATGTTTGGAGTATTACTCTTTTTTGAGTTTTCATATCAAAACCCTGAATTTCCAGTAATAATTTTTTAAAGTTTCTACTTAAAAACTTGCGATTATGTTCCCCGCCAAATTGATCGATAAAACCATCAGAAAACATATAAAAAACATCTCCTTTCTGAATCTCAATTTCATATCCGGCAAAAGGAACATCTACCTTTTTATGAATACCAATAGGCATTCTGTCACCTTTCACAACTTCAATATGATTGCCCCTGGCTAAAAACAGTGGATTATAAGCCCCGGCAAACTGCAACGTCATATTGTGCAGATTAAGGACACTAAGCGCCATGTCCATACCATCTTTTCTTTCATCATCAGCACCTGTTTGATGCAACGACTCAATTATCTTTTCTCTAAGTTTATCCAGGATTGTACTTGCCTTTAAGTCTACCATTTTATTGGTTATTTCTCTCAATGAAGACATTCCCAACATACTTAAAAATGCACCTGGAACCCCATGTCCTGTACAATCAGCAACAGTAACAATCAGGTTCCCGTTTTTACGGTTAAACCAATAATAATCACCACTTACAATATCCCTTGGTTTATTAATTATAAAATAATCAGAAACTGATTTGTCAAGAATATCAGTTGGTGGCAAAACAGCATTTTGAATATTGCTTGCATAATTTATGCTGGCCGTAATCTCTTTATTTTTATACTCAATTTCCTCTTTCTGTTGTAAAATTTCCAAAGTTCGCTCCCGGACCTTCATCTCAAGCAGCATTTTTTCTTTAAGTAACTTCCGTTCCCTTTTTTTAACAATCAATACAACAATCAATAAAATCAATATAACAATAGTACCTGCTATAGCAATAAAAAACCATGTGGTCATCCACAAAGGAGTTTTAATTTTAAAAACCACTCTTTGCGGTGGGCTTATAGTACCAAAAATATTTTTAGCTCTTACATTAACCACATATTTACCTGGTTTCGCAATAAATAGATCGAAATCTGGTCTCGGACGCCACTCGGACCAATCACTCATTACCCCCTCTACAAAATACTGATATTTTATTGCATTTTGTTTAACATAAAATGGGGCAGTTATAATAAAAGTAAAAGACTTTTGTTTGTACTCAAATTCCATTTTATTTAAAGAGAGCCTTTGACCGGTTTCATCTTTTATTTCTTTAAAAAACACTTGAAAATCATTCGAAAATAAATTAATATCATTCACCGGAAGTATTTTATATAAATCTTCTTTCCCGTCAATAATCCATAAATTATTTTCATTGTCCACCTTTATACTTTTAATATGGTCAAATAAGTTCAAAATTGCCAATTGTTCAGCACTTATCTGATAATAATCACTAAGATAAACCCATTTATTCGAAGTTTTAAACCAGCTAATAGTTGGCTGTGTATATATAAAATTTGAAAGAGAGAGGGTATCCGGAATAAGCTGATTGCTACGCTCAATTTTGTCAGTTTTTTTATTATATTGAAAAATTTGGTTTGATGCCAGAAAAAACAACTTTTTTTGAAATTTCCTGATTAATATATTATCAGAAACATTACCAGGCAAATCATAAACGCCAATTATTTTCCCTGTCATATTTTCATTGATTGCAAGCTTATATATCATGTTATTACTTGCCAGCCATAAATTCCTGTTATCCTCTTCAATAACCGTCAATACATTATCATCAAAACCTATTGGGTTTATATTATTATTCATCACCCATTTGCCATTCCTGTGTATAAGCATTATAACGCTATTTTCTGCAGCTATATAGAATATATTTTTATTAGAAGATGGTGAAATTTGATTGACGTAAATATTTTGCAACAAAGTATCTGTTTTGTTCTTATGAATCAAATAAAGCCCGTTTATCGAAGCTACCAGTAAATGATCGTTAAACACCACCATTTGCCTGCATTTAAAATCAATACCTTTAATTTTTTTAAATCCATATCCTAAACTTTCATTATAATACTTTTTTTGTTTTACATATTTAGTCCTAAATTTAGGTTTACTAATAACCAATTTCTTTTCCGGCTTTTTTTCTGGTATTTTCTTCTTTTCTACCGGTGGTTCAATTAGCTCATCTTTCACCTTCTGTTTTTTTAATAATCGGGCTTTTTTCCTTTCCATTCTTCTTTCAAATGCACTTTTTTTCTTCGTTGGTTTTTTTTCCTCAACAACAATTGGATCGGGTTCAGGTTCAGGTTGTTTACTTCTTTCTTGTATCTTCTGATTTCTAATTCGTATTCTTTTCTTAATATATACGTCTATTTCTTTTAAATTGGTTAAAGTATCTAAATAAAATAAGCCTTGTGTTGTAGCAACATAAAGAGTACTGTCAAATATTTGCATATCTATTAATCGCCCTTCAATTCCAGGATAGGATTTGAAATCCAAAATGGGTAAATTATAATTAACCCGGCTGATACCAAACCCATGTGATAACCAAAGGGCTCCACTTTCATCCTTACCAATTGCAAAAATTTCATCATCGGGCAAACCGGTTTGGTAATTAATAGTGTATTTTGCTTTTCCTGAAATTTTGTTAACGATAATTGCTCCACCTGAAATCGTTGACAAAACAAATAAACTATCTGTTAGCTCATTGCCATCAACAAGCTGATTTTCTGTTAAATATTTCTCAAACCCAATATTGTATCTTTTCAGGTTCTTACCATTGAATAAAAATAATCTATTACTATCTGTTCCAATAATAGTATTATTATCAGAAAATGGCAGGTTGAAAAGTATTCTTTCAGAACTTAAGACACTGCTTTTATCTACTAACTTCTTTTCACGTGTACCATGGGTTTTAAATATTCCTTTTCCTTTAACTTTTAGGTATATATCATTCTTATACCTGACGATACCATCATATATTTCCTCTTTTTCAGCATACCATGAGCTTTTATAATCAAGATTTGATTTTTCCAATTGAATTAAAGCATTCTCACTATAAAAATATACCGCATCATGTGTTACCTCTATGTCTGTAATATCCCCTGGATGCAGTTCTTTAGATGATAGAGAAACATATTTATAAACACCTTTTTTATCTTTTTCAAGATATCCATAATCATTATCACAACCGACTAATATTTTTCCTGTATTTTCTAATCTGGCCATAACCAATGGTACTGTACTCATCCTAACCAGACTCCATTCCCTCCCATCAAAAACAATTACCCCTTGTTTACTTCCCAAAAGCATAACGCCATCCTTGTCTTGTTGAATTACCCATATTTGGTTATTCACATTCAAATCTAAATTATAGTTTGTTATAAAAGGATTTCCTACATTAAGAATGTTGGATAATGACTTATCATCGGCTTTTTGCTTTATTATTTTTGCGTATAATGTCTGTTCAGGACTTGTAGGGATCTTCTTTTTTCCCGAAAATGGAAAATATACAATTGATATTACTATAAAAGAAAAAAGTATATAATTCTTCATTAATCTGTAATCATAAGTATTAGCATACTATTGCAACATTACTAAAAGCATAAACATTTAGTTGCAATGAGTTTGTATACAAATTTATGACCAAAAAAGAAATTACTTCAGTTTATATTCAGCAGATAAATTATTAAAGTTAGGTGAAATTACTTTTCCCATAAGTAAGATACTCTTATTCAAATTATCTCTTACAATATAAATAAAAGGATGGTTTGCATTAAATCTGATAAAATTAGTACTCTTAATACCAGGTTCGTTAGGGTCAATAAAAAGTTGGGTAAGATTACGGCTTCTGTTTTCGGCAACTTCTATCAGTGTATGTTGAATGATTTTTGATATGTTTGTGTTATTCTCAGAAATTATTTTAAGATTTGCTTCGCCATTAAAAGGTAAATCACATCCCATTTCAGAAATTACAGGAACAATATCCTGGCGAAATTCACTTTTAAATTTTGGCAAACTAACACTTACCAGCTTTGTATAAAGTTCAGTAGTCCAAAAATCAAAATTAATTGGATTCATTGCATTTTCAATACTATCAATCCCTTCCATATTCTTTGGCAAAATAATAATCATTGAAATATTCCTTCCTGAATATGGCAATTCAATAATCTGAAAAATATTATTTTCATTATATTTCAAATATGCCGTTTGGTTCATAAAATCAATTTTCCTAACAGAACTATCCGGAAGAAAAAAATCATCTTTACAAGTAAACTCTTCATTAAATGGATTTTCCCAATCGCCATTTAAATAAACGAAATTGGTATATATCAATTGGCTATTTTCATTGATGGTTTCAGGTCTTACCAAGCTCCTGACATTGTAATTACTCATTTTTTTTGCCCAACGGTTAATTTGTTTAGTGCTTTTTTTATCTGAGTTTTTAAAGGGTAACGACTGAACATGAGCTAAAAAATTAACCTTTAAAAGGTTTTTGTATTTTTTTTCAAGTTGAATGTCCTGATTTGCCCAAAGTGCATTGCCCACCAACAAATTAATTTCTTTACTTTTATATGTCTGAAGTCGCTTAATTAATTGTTTAAAGCTATATAAAACACCAAAAGGAGTAATAAAATGCATCTGCTTAGCAATTTGAGCCTGAGTTTCACCCTCACTACCAATATAGGCCATTGCCATACAATTTGAAGCACCAAAAGGTGAAAGCACAATATTTTCTCCCGGCATATTAAATATTTTATAATAATCCACCGCGAATTGATTATTGCGTTCCACAGTAATCTCCACATATTCATCCTGGGCAAAAGAATAAAATTGAGAGATACTTAATAAAAGTATACAAATAATTTTTCTCATCTATTTTTTAAAACTATTCCTATTTATCAGATATAACCGACCTGATTCTCAGGACTGGATTCATTGACAATGGTTATTCATCACTAATTTAATAACTTATTATGCAACAAAGTTAATACCAAAAGATAAGTATGAACAAATCTACGTTTTTTTTTGATAAAATTACACTTATGTTTTATAAAACAGCTATTATTAATATTAATAAGTAATTTTACTAAATAATTGTCAAGTTAATGAAGTTTTAATCTAATTTAGTTATTCTGATGAGAATTATATTATTTACAGGCAAAGGAGGTGTTGGAAAAACGACAATTGCTGCGGCTACTGCAAGAAATATTGCAAAAACGGGTTCAAAAACACTTGTTATTTCAACGGATCCTGCTCATTCATTAGCCGATGCAATTAATCAAAAAATTGGACCTGAACCTACACTAATATCAGAAAACTTGTACGGACAAGAACTGGACGTATATTACTCAATGCAAAAATACTGGAAAAACTTACGCCAGTTAATGCAAACTGTTTTGCGATGGCAAGGCGTGGACAATGTTCTTGCTGAAGAAATGTCCGCTATTCCTGGAATGGAAGAAGGTTCAGCATTCATGTGGATTGAAAAATATTATTCAGAAAAAAAATTTGATGTTATAATTATTGATAGTGCACCAACAGGTGAGACATTAACTCTTTTAACTTTGCCACAAGTTACCCAATGGTGGGTTACCAAAGCTTTTCCTCTTCAAAAGTTTGCAATAAAAGCATTAGGCATGGGTGTTCGAAAAACAACGGGCATCCCATTAGACAAAGGTTATGAAGAATTACAGATTTTGTTTGATAAATTGGAAAAGATACACAAGGTATTCAGTAATCCGGAAATATGTTCTATTCGGATTGTTACTAACCCTGAAAAAATGGTAGTTAATGAATCAAAAAGGGTATATACTTACTTACAACTATACGGATATAATGTTGATTCTATTATTATTAACAGGATTATACCGATAAATAAGGACACCGCTTTTTTTAAGAATTATATAAGTTCACAATCAAAATATATTAAAGAAATAGAAGAGAGTTTTTCACCTGTTCCTATTTTCAAATCAGAACATATTGGCGAAGAAGTTTTTGGCTTAGATTTACTGGATAAAATTGCTTATCAGGTTTATGGGGAAGAAGATCCGTCTAAAATATTTTTTAACGAAAAAACAATTGTAATTGATGAATTAGATAATGGTTACCAAATACAACTAAAGCTATCTTTTTTAAAAGAAAAAGAATTTAAAGTTAATAAATTTGGTGATGAGCTGGTTATTGAAGTTGCCAACAGGAGACATAATATTCTATTACCAAAATTCACTAACTTCCACAAATTATCATCATACAATTACCAAACACCCTGGCTTTTAATCGACTTACATAAAAATTCCTAAACGGCGTTTTGAATATGATTTAGGGTAATAGAAAAGATCCTACTTTTGCACTATTTGATAGTTATATCTAATCCTCATCCCAGTTTACTAACGCCTTAATACGTTCAATCTGAGCTTGCTTATTCACCTCTCTTAAGCTATTGGCAGTTTTTGTAAAGAAATGATGCACTGATAAAAACTTTACTTGAATTTTATTCCAGGCGTTCAGGGACGCCATCTTGTTTTGGGCTTTTAGTTCTTCATAAAGTGTATTTGAAACAGGAATAAAATCGCTTCGTCCCAGGTAATCCAAATCTGAATCACAAATAATTGTTTGAAGTAGAGTTTTGGGATCTGGTGGTAATTTCGTAGCCATAATAATTTCACAAATTTCGTCAATTTGTTTCTGGGTATATTTAAACTTTGGTAACCATTCCCTGGCTATTTGCGTACCAAAATACTCATGATTATCATAGCCAATAGTATGTCCGGCATCATGAAAGAGAGCTGCCGTCATTAAAAGCAATATGGCTTCATCGTCCACACCTTCGCCATACCCTATAAGTTCAGCTTGATTAACCACATCAATTGTATGTTTATAGTTATGATAATAAAGGTATTCAGGCAACTCTCTTTCAAGCTTATCAAGTATCATCTCCTGTAAATCAGTAAATTGCCTAATCAGGTATTTTACCCTAAAAATTTCATTTGGTTTAGTTCCAATTTTCCGATCCTCAGAATATTTCTTTTTTATCCGTTTTAAGAAATACATCTCCATATCACCCTGATACTTAACTGGAATTTTACCATGATATTCACAATCAAAATATGGCTTTACCATTTCATAAGTCATAATTGACATGTTTATCATTCCTAATTCACTGGCAGCAGCCATACGTGTAGCAATATTAACGGTATCACCTTTCAAATCATAAGAAACTTTTTTTCGCCCCTGCATGGTAGCCGTTACAGCACCTGTATGGATTCCAAGTCGTAAATCCCAAAATTCTCTTCCCTGTTCCTCATATTCATCTTTTAGCTGCCCTAAATAATCTTCCATTTCAAGTGCTGCAAGCACAACATCAATAGGGTTTGTAATATTTTTAACGGGAACACCACCGGCACACATATATGCATCACCAATAGTTTTTATTTTTTGAATTTTAAATTTTTCAACAATTTCATTAAAATGGAAAATAATCTGATCCAGCTCATCAATCACCTGACTAGATTTCATTGACTCAGATATTTTTTTAAAGCCCTGAATATCCAGATAAAGGACTGTAGCCATTTTGAAGCGTAAAGTTTTTGATTTAGGGGCACTTTTTAGTCCTTTAGGAAGAGCATCCTCTGGGATTTTAGCAAT
>Ga0164315_10002938_pt1 | contig 13158 bp, 11 predicted proteins | sample GuaBasSedimGuay6_FD_113737 | JGI IMG/M metagenome (GOLD analysis project Ga0164315, IMG submission 113737) | Subseafloor sediment microbial communities from Guaymas Basin, Gulf of California, Mexico - Guay6, Core 4569-2, 0-3 cm | ecosystem: Environmental > Aquatic > Marine > Hydrothermal vents... | reverse complement strand
TTTGCCAGCGCCAGTGCGTATATATCGCGCAGGGAGTCCGCCTGCACGGTGAAAGCGCCGATAGAAAGTGCCAGCGCGGAAAGCGCGACAACCGTACTTTTCATGGAATAATCCCCAAAAGTGTGTAATTGCTTGGAAGTGGGCGAGAGTTTAACAGCCTCTGGCATTGCTTGCATTTAAACTAGTGTACCTCGTCACTCATAATGTAACATTCAGAGTGACGAGGTACACTGTACCAATCGAGTAGCAATGAAAAGGTGCAGTTGCCTGTCGTTTGTGCCATCTTAAGCTCAATGCTTGTCCCTGTCGGTTGGGCGATATTTGTTGGGGGCGCAGCCTCCCTTGTAGCGGCTTCTATAAATGCTGCAGCGGCATTCGTTGGCACAATGGAATTAGTTATTCTGGAAATGGGTTTGCAACAGGCAAGAAAAAAGAAATTCAAACTGGACCTGGTGGAGCTTCACGCAGTTTGTGAAGCCAATTACGCTCGTTTATTACGCTTGTTTCCCGACTATGAGAACAGTAACAGGCGGGATTTTTTCATTGGTAGCGCCACCGTGCAGATGGAAGTGGTGGAGCGCTGCCGCTACACCACGATCTTTTACTTGAATCAGCAGCACAGTGAGGCCCGTTGGTTGGGCAGTCTGCGTGTTGAGGTGCGTGCTTATCACGATGCCGGCATGCTGGAGGTGGGGATGTTCCAGTCGCACCGACAGGTGGCGGCCAGGTACCAATACCCCAACGACAAGATGTTCCAGCAGGATGAGAAGTCCCAGCAAAACCGGTTTCTGGCCGATTGGCTGGAACACTGTCTGCAAAATGGTCGCGCCAGCCTGGAGTTGTGCGCGTCCGTCACGGACGCCTGAACCGGTTACCAGCGACCAGGCCCCAATGCATCAATCGCCGCACAATACACATTTTATCGAAGCTTCCCCGGATGTTGTACGGGTGGTGCAACTGACCGATACCCACCTGTGCCAGGCTAAAGGCGGCACTCTGCTGGGGTTGGATACCGACCAGTCCCTGCAGGCGGTGATCGAGCTGGTGCAGGATGAGCGCCCGGCCATAGACTTGCTGCTGGGTACCGGAGACCTGGCAGACGATGGGGCCCGGGAGGCCTATGATCGCCTGCAAGACTATTTCGAGGAGATTCCCTGCGATAGCTTCTGGCTACCGGGGAACCACGATGATCGCGGCAAAATGGAGGCTGTGGCAAATAGCGCCACGCGCCTGTGCAAGGAGATCCGGGTCTCCCGCTGGCAAATCCTGATGCTCGATTCCCAGATTCCCGCTGAAGTGGGTGGTGAACTGGGTCAGGCGGAGCTGGCCCTGTTGGAACAAATGCTGCTGAGCGCCCGTGACGAGGGATTGCATACCCTGGTGTGCCTGCATCACCAGCCTGTGGCCATCGGTTGCGCCTGGTTGGATGAGCAAATGGTTGCCGATGCCGATGCTTTTTTTGATGTACTGGACCGCTATCCGGGTGTCAGGGGGGTGCTGTGGGGCCATGTGCACCAGCAGATAGATAGACAACGCAACGGTGTTAGCCTGATGGCGTCGCCGTCAACCTGCGTACAATTCGCACCCGGTAGTGTGAAGTTCAAGGCTGATAAAATGTTGCCGGGCTACCGCTGGCTGGATTTGCACGGGGATGGTCGTATCGAGACGGCGGTGTCCCGTTTGAGTGATGCACATTTTATCGTAGAACCTGACTCAGGGGGCTACTTATAACACACCTCGCACTGGCCCCGATGTACAATGGGGCTTATCAACATCTACCAACACAAGACAAGCCAGACCAATGAGCAAATATACCGCCGAAGACATTGAAGTTCTTACGGGGCTGGAACCAGTGCGCAAGCGCCCCGGCATGTACACCGATACTTCCCGCCCCAATCACCTGGCACAGGAAGTCATCGATAACAGCGTGGACGAAGCCCTCGCCGGGCACGCCGACCAGATAGATGTGTGCCTGCATAAAGACGGCTCCGTGACCGTGGTGGATAACGGCCGTGGCATGCCGGTGGATATTCACCCGGAGCAGGGCGTGCCAGGAGTGGAAGTTATTCTCAGTACCCTGCATGCCGGGGGCAAGTTCTCCAACAAGAACTACGAGTTTAGTGGCGGGCTGCACGGTGTGGGTGTATCAGTGGTCAACGCCCTGTCCAAAGCACTGGAAATAGTGATCCGCCGGGACGGACAGGTATACCGCATGACTTTCGGCGGGGGCGAGAAAAAAACCGGGCTGGAAGTCATCGACAGTTGTGGCAAGCGCAATACCGGTACCACGCTGACCTTCACCCCGGACCCGCAGTACTTCGATTCGATCAATTTTTCCGTGTCCCGGCTCAGGCATGTACTGCGCGCCAAGGCGGTGTTGTGCCCCGGCCTGCGGGTGAAGTTCAACGATGAAAAGAAGGGTGAAGCCCAGGAGTGGTATTACGAGGACGGACTCACCGACTATCTGGCAGACGCCACTAGAGACTTTCCGGTCATTCCCGAGACGCCTTTCGTCGGCAGCTTCAGCGGCAGCAATGAAGGCGTCGATTGGGCGGTACAGTGGTTGCCCGAGGGCGGCGAGGTGATTGCCGAGTCCTATGTCAACCTGATCCCCACCACCCTGGGCGGAACCCATGTCAACGGCATGCGTACCGGCCTGCTGGACGCCATGCGTGATTTCTGTGAATTGCGCAGCCTGCTGCCCCGGGGAGTCAAGCTCACCCCCGATGATATATGGGACCGCTGCTGCTATGTGTTGTCTTCCAAGCTGGGGGACCCCCAGTTTTCCGGGCAGACCAAGGAGCGCCTGTCCTCGCGGGAGGCAGCCGCGTTTGTCTCCGGTGTGGCCAAGGACGCGTTCAGCCTGTGGTTGAACCAGCATACGGAGGAAGCGGAAAAACTGGCGGAGATGTGTATCAGCAATGCCCAGAGCCGCCTGCGCACCGCCAGGAAAGTGACGCGCAAAAAAGTCACCACCGGTCCCGCGCTGCCGGGCAAACTGGCGGATTGCTCGGGAGAGGATCCGCGGCGCGGCGAGCTGTTTCTGGTGGAGGGTGATTCTGCCGGGGGCTCGGCGAAGCAGGCGCGAAGCCGCGAGTTCCAGGCCATACTGCCCCTGCGTGGCAAAATCCTGAATACCTGGGAGGTGGATTCCCAGGAGATCCTTGCATCCCAGGAGGTGCACAACATATCTATAGCCATGGGCATAGACCCGGTCAGTGATGACCTCTCGACCCTGCGCTACCACAAGATCTGCATCCTGGCAGACGCCGACTCCGACGGATTGCATATTGCCACCCTGATCTGTGCCCTGTTCGTGCGGCACTTTCGGCCCCTGGTGGCGGCGGGCCATGTTTATGTGGCCATGCCTCCCCTGTATCGCATCGACGTGGGCAAGGAGGTGTTCTACGCTTTGGATGAAGCGGAAAAGCGGGGCATACTGGATCGCATCGACGCGGAAAAGAAAAAGGGCAAGGTCAATGTGCAGCGTTTCAAGGGCCTGGGTGAGATGAACCCCCTGCAATTGCGCGAGACCACTATGGATCCGGATACCCGTCGCCTGGTGCGCCTGGTAATAGATCCGGGCGACGACACCAACAATATGCTGGATATGTTACTGGCCAAAAAACGTGCTGGGGACCGCAAGGCCTGGCTGGAACAAAAAGGCGGCCTGGCTCAAGTTGTATAGTGATGAAACTGGGGATATTGAAAACAGATGCGGTAAGGCCGCAGTGGGTGCCCCGATTCGGGGAGTACCCGGATATGTTTATTGCCCTGCTGGGGAACCTGGACCCCGATCTGGAATTTGCCGTTTACGATGTAGAGCAGCGTGAATATCCGGCCGCTATCGATGAGGTGGACGCCTATCTGATCACCGGCAGTAAATCCAGCGTGTATGACGACAAGCCCTGGATCGGCATACTGATGGACTTCGTGTGCGAACTGCATCGGCGCCACAAAAAACTGGTAGGCATCTGTTTTGGGCACCAGTTGGTGGCTCATGCCCTGGGGGGTAAAGCCGGGAAATCCCCCAGGGGCTGGGGGGTGGGGCTGCACACGCACCGTTTCTCAACGGCGCCGCCGTGGCATGACCAGGGTGAAATGGCTTTTGATATCCTGGTCAGCCACCAGGACCAGGTTCTGAAAGCAGCGGATGGTGCGCGGGTGCTGGCGGGCAGTGAGTTCTGTGAAAACGCTGTGTGCCAGATTGGCGATCATATCCTGACGTTCCAGGGACACCCGGAATTTGTGCCGGCTTACTTGCGCGAGATCATGGAGTTCAGGCGGGAGAGAATTGGCGAGCAGGCCTACGCGGCGGGGATGGCGTCGCTGGCCAGTGCCCCCGAGACGCAGCGGGTCGCGCGCTGGATTCTCAATTTCCTGGAGCCTGGTGCTCCAACCACCTGATCCTAACTAGTCCCCGCGCACCTGCTTTTGCATGGAGTCCAGGTAGTCATCCAGTTCCTGGTCGTTAGCGAACACCGCCATGTCCGGCAGTGCCTTGAGTATTTCAAAAACCTTGTCGATATGAGGCTTGCGATTGGCTGCGGCCAATCGGTGTCCCGCCGCCTTGGTCTGCTTGGCGGCCTTGAAAATAACGCGCAGACCGGCGGAGCTGATGTAGTCGAGGTCTTTCATATCCAGCACGGTCAACTGATGGCCTCCCGCGATGACTTTTTGCAAGTTCTGTTCAAAACCCGGTGCGGTATCCGTGTTCAGTGCGCCGCAAAGCGCTACTCGCGCTACTGAGTTTTCTTCGTCGATGGTGACAGCGGTTTTCAATTCCATGGTGTAAAAAGCCTCTTTTTCACATGTTCTTGTCCCGACGGAGGGTCAGGCTATACATCCTGTAATAATTTGGTGACTCGCAGTACATTGTGTCCGTCACTATGGCGATAGAGCTGTTCGTCGGTTAATTGCGTTACCAAGTGTACACCAAGACCACCGATCTCGGCAGATTCTATATCGGCGCCCAGTGTGGCGCGTTGGGCGTCTTGCAGCGGGTTGAAAGGGATGCCTTTGTCTCGGAATTCCAGGGCTACCCGCGCTGCGCTCGCCTCCACGGTAATTTCGATGATACCGTCGACGGGCAACTCCGCATATTTGTCGACATTGGTGACGAGTTCTTCGGTAACCAGGGTGAATACCATATGGTTGTCCTCAGGCACCCCCAGATCCTCCAGCGATTGCTGTATCCAGTCCAGCACCTGGGAGATCAGGTTTTTGCCTCTGCTGAAGTGCGCTGATATTTTGTCCATTTTCGTTGCCCCTGGGTGATCATCAGGCTTGAGCTGCAACAACATCAAAGTAATGTCGTCAGACTGCGCCGTTGTCCCGGCGTGATGGTCTATAGCTGCAAATATATCGGACCCCGCCGCGGCCAGTGGTGCTTGTCCGGTTTGTGCCAGGCACTGGTTGAAACGATCAAAACCAAACATTTCAGCCTGCTCATTGAAGGCCTCATCGATGCCGTCTGTGTAAATGGCCAGACGGTCACCGGGTTCAAGTTGCAAGGTGTTACCTGGGTATTCCAGGTCTGTTGCAAGACCCAGGGCCGCACCGTCATCCTGCTTGAGTACTTTGACTTTGCCGGCACGCAGCAGGCTCGGTGGGGTATGTCCGGCACTGGCGAAGCGCAACTGCAGATTGTCCAGGTCCAGCACGCCCAGGAACAGGGTGACGAACATACAATTGTCATTGCCGGCTTCCAGGGCGTTGTTGAGCTGTACCATGGCCGGAGCGGGTTCGATTTCCGCGCCTGCCAGTTGCTGGATCAGGCTGATGGCTTTGGCCATGAACAGGGCCGCGGGCACTCCCTTGTCGGAGACATCTCCCACGGCGATAAACAGCTGCCTGCCACTGCGGTAATAGCTGTAGAGGTCACCGCCGACTGACTTGGCCGGACGCACCCTGGCCCACAGTTCGTATTCCTCAAACCGCTCGATAGCCTCACCGCCCCGGGGCAACATGGACATCTGGATTTCACGTGCGGCGGTCAGCTCACCCTCCAGGCGGCTGCGACTGGCGGTGGCGGCTTCCAGGTCGGCAATGTACGACTTCAGGTCTTTTTTCATTGCGGCGAAGGAGCGCACGAGTCTGGCGACCTCATCATCGCCGCGGGCAGCGGGTAGAGGGGTATTCAGCTCACCGCGAGCAATATCATCGCTGGCCTGGGCCAGTGCCGCAAGTGGCCGGGTGAGGCGGCGTGTGACAAAATAAACCGCCAGCGACATTAGCAACAGAGTGATTAAGCCAAGCGCTGTGGACTTAGTCTGGAATTTGCGCAGTGGCGATAGAATTTCTTTCTCGGAGTAAATAACAGCGACCGGCCAACCAGTCGACTGCAGTGCATCCATTCGTATCATGCACCTTCCGAATATCTCCGGACACTCCAATTGACGCGTCACAGCCTGGCCCGCCAGGACCGAGCTGAACATTTCCCGCCATGTGGAACTATCCAGTTCATCGGAATGGGCTTCTGAATAATGACGCATGGTATTGGCCGGGTTTTTTCCGCTGAGAATTATACCGGTGCGACTGAGCATGGTTGCAAACCCGCTCTGGCCCAGGCGCAGGCGCTGCAGGTAGCGTTGAAGTTCTTCGAGCGTGAGATCGGCGGTAACCACCGCATACAGGAACCTGTCGCCCTGTTCGTCTACTCGATATACGGGTACCGCAAAAGTTGTCATCAGTACCTCGCCGCCACCTTCATCGTAATAGGGCTCCACCCAGCCTGGTTTGCCTGCGGTTACGGTGTCGGTATACCAGGCCTGGCTGCGATAGTTGTATTGCTCGGACGCGAGATCGGCGTAGGTCAGTATGCCGTCCTTGTGGTGGTAGTAGGGGGCGAACCCCAGAGGGTTATCTACCCGTTGTGGGTTCAGGGCTATGGTGGCGCCATAGATGTCCTCGTTATTTTCGACGATATCCTTGAGCATCTGCTCCAGCCCCGGCTGGGTGTAGTCCCGTTGTTGCAGGATGCGGGCTAAAAACAGGGTGGAGCCCTCCACCCCGTCCAGCAGGTTCTCCAGGTCGATAATCGTGGATTTAATGGTGTCTCGTGATTCCATGTGCAGCCGATCCAGGATTTCTTCCCGGGACAGGCGATAGTCCACCAGCATGCCAGTGCCCATGATAAGGGCCGAGCAGAGTGTAAGCAGTACAATCAGCCGTGTAGTGATGCTCTTCGACATGCCCTGGAGGCTCCTGGGACGGGTTACCAGCTACCCGTATTTTCCATTGATGCCCAGGGCTCCTGCGGCGCCAGCGCCTCCCCGGCCTGTAAAAGTTCAATGGAGATACCGTCAGGTGAGCGGATAAAGGCCATATGACCGTCCCGGGGTGGGCGGTTGATGGTAACGCCCTTATCCATCAGGGTCTGGCACAGCTGATAGATATTTTCCACGCGGTAGGCCAGGTGCCCGAAATTACGGCCGTCGTCGTAGTCCTGTGGGTCCCAGTTCCAGGTGATCTCCAACAGGGGGCTCTGGCCTTCACCGGCGGCTTCCACGTCGTCCGGCGCCGCCAGAAATACCAGGGAAAAGCGCCCTGCGTCACTGTCGTAACGATTGACCTGAACCAGCCCCAGCTTGTCGCAGTAGAAGTCCAGGGTTTCATCCAGGTCGCGCGCGCGAACCATGGTATGTAGATATTTCATAGGCCACCCCGGGTGGATTAGTGAACGGATAGCAAAACGAAATGACTGGTTTACAGTCCCAGGCATCCCGTCAGCCATATTAGAAGTGTGAAGGCTGGCTGACAAGCCTGTTCAGTGGGTGTTGGTTAGTGCGTAGCTGCTGTTACCTGCTGGCTTGAACCGCCCGGACGCTCCGGAAAATTGGATGCTTGCTGGCATTGGCCCTGCTGTGAGGTACAATCTCCGGCTTTTGCCAGAGGCAGTATCTTTTCATGTGGTTCAAGAATATCCGGGCGTATCGCCTTACCAGCTCTTTTGATCTCTCCCCAGAACAATTGGGGGAAAAACTCACCCAGCGCGGTTTCCAGCCGTGCGCCAGGTCGCAGGCCGTATCGGCGGGCTGGGTGCCCCCCCTGGGTGAAGAATCCAGTGAGCTGGTGCATGCAGCGAACGGGCGCATGCTGCTCAAGCTGAAGCGAGAGGAACGCCTGCTGCCGGCCACGGTGGTGCGTGAGCAGCTGGAGGAGAAAGTCGCGGCCATTGAAGCGCAGCAGGGGCGCAAGGTATATCGCAAGGAGCGCCTCACCATGAAGGACGAAATTGTGGCGGATTGCCTGCCTCGAGCCTTTACTCGATCCACCGGCGTGTATACTTATATCGACACTCGCGCCAACTGGATATTCGTGGATACCGCCAGTGCCGGCCGGGCTGAGGAGTTACTCAACCTGTTGCGCGAGTGTATTGGCAGCTTCCCGGTGCTGCTGCCCCAGGTTAATAACGCGCCCGCCGCGACCATGACTGGTTGGCTGGCTCACCACAACCTGCCGGAAGACTTTGCCCTGGGGGAGGAGTGTGAGCTGCGAGATCCCGGGGATGAGGGTGGCGTGGTGCGCTGCCGCGGCGTTGATTTGTTGAGTGAAGAGGTGGAAACTCATCTGCACGCGGGTAAGCAGGTCGCTCGCCTGTCACTGAGCTGGGAGGAAAGACTTTCACTGGTGCTGGCGGAGGACCTGTGTTTACGTCGCCTTAAATTTTCGGATGAATTGATGAAAGAGAATGAAGCCATCCCGGAAGCTGACAATGCGGCGCGGCTCGATGCCGATTTCGTCCTGATGTCGGAGGCCGTGACCAGCCTGCAGGAGAGAATTCTGGTCCTGTTTGGCGGTGAAGCCGAGTAACAGGCTGTCATGTCTAACCGTCCTGACACCGACGATTATCGCACATTGTTCCTGGCAGACGTGCCGGTGATGGATATGCGGGCGCCGGCGGAATTTTCCCATGGAGCCTTTCCCTGCGCCACCAGTTTACCGCTGATGAGTGACGATGAACGAGCACGGGTGGGCATTTGTTACAAGCAAAATGGTCAGGCTGCGGCGATTGAGTTGGGACATCAACTGGTGGCGGGGCAACTGCGAGAAAATCGACTGGCCCAATGGAGTGAGTTTGCCCGCCGGCACCCCGCAGGTTACCTCTATTGCTTTCGCGGTGGCCTGCGTTCCCGGACGGTGCAGCAGTGGCTGCATGAGCAGGGCATTGATTACCCGTTGATTGTGGGCGGCTATAAGGCCATGCGCCGCTTCCTGCTGGAAGAACTGGAGCGCTCGGTGGCGCGCGGATCGTTTGTCCTGATAAGTGGTAAAACCGGTACCGGCAAGACCCGGGTTATCTCCCGCCTGGCCCGCAGTGCCGACTTGGAGGGGCTGGCTAATCACCGCGGATCCAGCTTTGGCCAGTTGCCCACGCCGCAGCCCAGCCAGATCGATTTTGAAAATGCCCTGAGCATTACGTTGATGAAGTTACTGGCGCAGGATGACAGCCGTATTTTCCTGGAAGACGAGGGGCGCCTGATTGGTCGTCTCTACCTGCCCCAGGTGCTGGTCAAAGAGATGGCAAAAGCACCGATGCTGGTGGTCCAGGAGACTCTGGACCAGCGTGTTGATGTGGTCATAGAAGATTATGTGGTGGATCTGGGCCGTCGCTTCGCCCAGTTGGACCCGGAGCAGGGGCCGCGCTTGCATAGCGAAAAACTACAGGGCGATTTGTCCAGAATTCGTAAACGCCTGGGAGGCGAGCGCCATCAGGCGGTGAGCGCCCTGATGGAAGAGGCCTTCAGCGAACAGTGGCGCAGTGGCAGCCTGTTCCTGCACCGGGAATGGATCGCAGCGCTGCTGGAAAAATACTACGACCCCATGTACGAATACCAGTTGGCGCAACGCTCGGGTGAGGAATTGTTCCGCGGTGGTCGCGATGACGTGGTCGCCTGGGCGGTCGCCACAGGGGCGGGGGAAGGGTAGTCGCGTGCAGAGCACCAGCGAAATCCGTAAAGACCTGGTACTGGTAGGGGGCGGTCACGCCCACGCCCTGGCGCTGCGCATGCTCGCTATGAAACCCATAGAAGGTTTGCGCATCACCCTGGTGTCGCCGGCCAGCCACACCCCGTACTCCGGTATGCTGCCAGGCCTGGTAGCCGGCCACTACAACTTTGAGCAAACCCATATCGATCTGGCGCGCCTGTGCCAGTGGGCCGGGGTGCGCTTTCTCACTGCTGAAGTGACCGGCCTGGACCCCATCGCACGACAGCTGTCGCTGGCGGAGCGCCCCCCGATCGACTATGACCTGGTGAGCATTGACATCGGCTCCCAGCCGGAACTGGACACAGTGCCGGGAGCCAGGGCACATGCGACCCCGGTTAAACCCGTGGCCGACCTGTGGCGGCGCTGGCAGGCGTTGCAGGGCCGGGTACTCGCACAGGGTGCGGCAGTGGATTATCGCATTGCTGTGGTTGGTGGTGGCGCCGGCAGTGTGGAACTGGCGATGGCTATGGCCAACCGGCTCACCGGGAAATCCGTTGCTGTTGATTTGTGGTGTGGCGGGCCACAGATTCTACAGAACTACAATGCCAGGGCTTGCAAGATGGTGATGGCGGCCTTGAGGCGGCAGGGAATATCGACTCATCTCAATGCCCGGGTCGAGCGGGTGGAACGGGACTGCCTGGTGATGTCGGATGGAGCCCGGCCTCTCTACGACGAGCTGTTCTGGTGTACCGGTGCGGCCGCCGCGCCATGGATCGCCGCCAGCGGCCTGCAAACCGACGGCGGAGGTTTTCTTGCGGTGCGCGATACACTGCAATCGCTGGATGATGAGCGGGTATTCGGTACCGGGGATATCGCCACGCAGGTGAATCATCCCCGGCCCAAGGCGGGGGTTTATGCCGTGCGCCAGGGGCCGGTGCTGGCGCACAACCTGCGGGCACTGCTACTGGATAAGCCCCTGCGGCATCACCGTCCCCAGCGGCGCTTCCTGTCCCTGGTCTCCCTGGGCGGCAAGCAGGCGACGGCGGATAAAGGTCCTTTCAGCGCCACCGGCCACTGGGTCTGGCGCTGGAAAGACCGGATCGACCGGAAGTTTATGTCCCGCTTTGAAGATCTGCCCGCCAGTATGCCGCTGGCTTCCCGGGGACGGCTGCCGGAGCTTGACGGGGCTAAGCGACAACAACCCTGTGGCGGCTGCGGCGCCAAGGTGGGTGCGGATGCCCTGGGTAACGCGCTGGCGCAATTGAGTCTTCAATACCCGGAGCACTGCCAGGGGGAGGGGGATGACGCCGCGACCATTCCCCGGGCGGGCGCCAGCCCTGTGGTCCAGAGCCTGGATGTGTTGCGCGAGATGGTGGCGGACCCCTGGCAGATGGGACGCATCGCCGCTAACCATGCCCTCAGCGACCTCTACGCCTGTGGCGCCAGGCCGGTGTCAGCGCTGGCGGCGGTCACGCTGCCCTTTGCCGGTTCCTCTATTTTACAGCGTGAACTGCGACAATTACTGGCTGGCGCACTGCACGAATTTGCTGCGGTGGACTGCGTTTTGAACGGTGGTCACAGCATGCAGGGGCCAGAGCTCAGTCTCGGCTTTGTGGTCAATGGCATCCCTCTGGCGCAGGGCCAGCATTTGTTGCCAAAGCGGGGCCTGGCACCGGGTGATTTGCTGGTGCTGACCAAACCCCTCGGTACAGGCACCCTGTTTGCCGCGCATATGCAATTGCTCGCGGATGGTCGGGATATCAGTGTCGCCGTGGATGCGATGCTGCAAAGCAACGCGGGTGCGGCAGAATTGGCCGTTGCCCACGGCGCCAGTGCCTGCACCGATATCACCGGTTTTGGCCTGTTGGGACATTTGCTGGAGATGCTGAATACCGATCGTTGTGCCCGGCTGCAACTGGCGCAGTTACCTCTATTGCCTGGCGCCCTGGGGCAACTGCGCAGCGGTATTGTCAGCACCACGCACGCGGCAAACGCCCGGGCGGGGGAGGCGTTGCGCCGCGAGGGCCAGGTAGACGAGGCGCGTATGCAGATGCTGTTTGATCCACAGACCAGCGGCGGGTTGCTGATTGGCATCGCCGCCGATCGCGCCCGTGCCCTGCGCGATGCCCTGCGCCAGGGGGCCTACGCTCAGGCGGAGATAATAGGCGAGGTCGCGCTGCGTGCGCCCGGGGATGCCCTTAGCGTTGCCGTTGGTTAGTCCTCGTCCCAGTAGCGTGTCATTTCCAGGTAGAGAAACGAGGCAGACCAGGTGATCAGCACCAGCCCGACCAGGGACTCCAGGCCGGTCAGGTATCTCAGGTCGCCGTTGGGCACGATATCCCCGGTACCCAGGGTGGTATAGCTGGTGAATGAAAAATACACGCAGTCCATAAAAGTCCCATTGAAGTTACCATCCAGGTAGCCCCAGCCCTCTGCATTGTGCATCAGGAAAAAAGATAAGGCGAAAATCCAAACTTCCACCGCGTGAGCGGTCAGTGCCACAAACACTCCCATGACGATACGAAATCGGTGACGTATTGTCATCTGGGGCATAAATAGCGTTATTTGATGCAGGAACTCGTAATGGATCATTACGGTAAGTGCGATGACGAAAATATTTACGGCAAAAACAAATATCACTTAACCTGGGCTCCTGCGACTCCGGCGAATCTCTACTTTAACTCTTTTGGACATGCACTAAAAAGCCCCAAATTCTGGCGAGGCTTTTTATATCAAATGTCTAGACTTCATGTCCAAACAACGCCTTAAGAGCCGCCCTGGCCGGTACTAGAGAGTCCTCCATAGCCTTGCCGAATTCTTCAAAGATCTCGTGTCTGGTGAGAGCAAGTTCACCCGCCTGTGCCTGTAGAATTTCCCGGGTTGAAGTCCTGGATGACATCGCTGTGTAGAAATTCTGCAGAGCTTCATTTTTCGCCATCAGGTTCAGCAAGGGCATCTCGAAGATCTGGGAAAAGGTTTTACCAAGCTCTAATATATGGAAAAGGTGAAAATCCGCAAGGCAAGGGTCCGGTCCCAACAGAAAGGGCGACATTTTGGCGCTTCCTATGAGGCGGCCCAGTGCGCCTTTTATCATAATCAGAGACCATGAGCTGTATATCTCTGATTCACGTTCAGTTTTGAATTTGAATGCTTGCGGATAGTAAGCGCCGACGACAAACCAGTTGAAGAACGGCCCGCTGATGGAGAATGTAAGAAAGTCGTTCGCCG
>Ga0164315_10002936_pt1 | contig 13161 bp, 11 predicted proteins | sample GuaBasSedimGuay6_FD_113737 | JGI IMG/M metagenome (GOLD analysis project Ga0164315, IMG submission 113737) | Subseafloor sediment microbial communities from Guaymas Basin, Gulf of California, Mexico - Guay6, Core 4569-2, 0-3 cm | ecosystem: Environmental > Aquatic > Marine > Hydrothermal vents... | reverse complement strand
TTCTTGGTGAACATGATCTGGCCCGTGCCCCACAGCGCCTGGCAGACCTTGCGGGCATGTCCGGGATAACTCTTGCGGATGGCGACCACCACCAGGTTGTGGAAACAGGCAGACGCCGGCAGGTGGTAGTCCACCACTTCGGGCAGGGGCACCTGCAGCAGGGGCAGGAAAAGCCGCTCGGTGGCCCAGCCCAGCCAGCCGTCCTCCATGGGCGGCTTGCCCACGATGGTGGCCGGGTAGATGGGATCGCGACGGCAGGTGATGGCCGTCACGTGGAAGACGGGAAACTCCGCGGCCAGTGAGTACCAGCCGGTGTGGTCGCCGAAGTCACCTTCGAGACGCCGCTCACCCGGCTCCACATAACCTTCGAGGACGAAATCCGCCTCGGCCGGCACCTCCAGGTCGCAGGTCACGGCCTTGGTCATGGTCACCGGCCGGCCGGTGATGAAACCGGCGAACAGGGCTTCGTCCACGTCCGGCGGCAGGGGCGCCGTGGCGGCATAGGTCAGGGCCGGCGGCCCGCCGATGGCCACGCACACGGGCATGCGCTCACCGTTCTCCTCGTACCGGGCATAATGGGCCGCACCGGTCTTGTGCACCTGCCAGTGCATGCCGGTGGTGCGGCCGTCGAATACCTGCAACCGGTACATGCCGATGTTGCGTCGGCCGTTCTGTGGGTTGCGGGTGATCACCAGGGGCATGGTGATGTAGGGACCGCCGTCTCCGGGCCAGGTGGTAAGAACCGGCATCAGGTCCAGCAGGCCGCGCTCGTCCAGCTGATCGCCCTGTATGACTATCTCCTGACAGGCCCCGCGGGCCACCGTGCGCGGTGTGGTACCGCCCCAGTCCTTCAGTTTGCCCAGCAGGCGCACCTTGTCCCACAGCCCCGAAGGCGGTCCCAGTTCCAGGGGCTCGCGGATGCGCGCCACCGCCTCGTCCAGGTTGTCGCAGCCCAGGGCCCAGGCCAGGCGGCGGCGGCTGGCGAAGAGATTGATCAGCAGGGGCACGGGCCGGCCGTCGGGACCGGTGGCGGCACGGGTGAGACCGGCGGTCCGACCCCGCTCGCCGGGCAGGGGATTCTCGAACAGGAGTGCCGGCTGCTCACCGGCTTTGACGAAGCGGTCCGCCAGGGCGGTGACTTCCAGGTAGGGGTCCACCGGCTCACGGATGCGGATGAGTTCACCCCGCTCCTCCAGGAACTCCACGAAGGCGCGCAGGTGATCGGGTACAAAGCGGGTCATGGACGGTCCTCGGGGCTGGGTCGCCAACGGGCGGCGGCGCCGCCGCCCGGTATGCAGGGATCGGTTGGAAAGCTAGCAGAGGCGCCACGAGGCAGCAAGCCCGTGGCCGGTCATCAACCCCGAGCCACGAACCGCCGTCGGATATCCAGGTGGTAATCGGCCAGGGACTTCAGATCCTGGTCCACATCCAGAATTTCAAGGGCCCGCTCGTACTCTTCCGGGTGCACATGCATGATGTACCGGTAGCCGCCGCGGCCATCAGTCATACCATTGCTGCTGGAGATGTTGATCTTGGCGTCACACAACCGTTGATGGATATCCAACAGGGCACCCAACTGGTCATCTCCGTGCACTATGAAAGCGTGATGGGGTCCCACCAGGCGCAAGCCTTCGTTTCGGGCCAAATCGCCCAGCCAAGTGGCGTTCAAGGGGTAGATAACAAGCTGCGTGCGGTCCCGGCCCACCGGGAACGCATTGAACGCCAGCAGGTTGACCTCTTCCGAGGCCAGGGTCTTGAGGAACGAGCAACCCATGCCGGGCTGATCCTCGACCGTCGTGTAGTAGTAGTCCACACTGTAGATGCTGGCAGCCATGGCCGCCCTCCTTCGTTCGCGGCACCTCCCATGCCGTCCGGAATCGCGTGGGGGCGATTCCGCACCTGACGCCCCCTCCCGCTCCAGGAACTACGGGGGACATCAAAAAAGGGTTCACCGCCCATTCCGGTTCCTCGGGAATGGACAATATCATTGTACCACAGATAAGGAATGGTTGCGATGGCGAGATGCCGATTCAGGCCCCGGACAGTCTGGTCCAGACGTCCACCGACGGCTTGATCGGGCGACCCAGAACCGCCTCCACCACGCCGTGCTGCTCCGGGGGGCCGTCCCCGTGGCGATGGACCGCTCCCAGGCCCTCGTGATGATGCAGCACCTGCCAGCCGGGAAAAAAGTCGAGGATCTCCTCGGGGTGGAAATAGAACAGGTGGCGATCATTCACGGGATCATGCCGGGCCCGGGGACCGGCTGTCTGCCAGGGCGCCTCGGGAATCTCGAAGCGGGGATCCCCCGTATGCCAGGCGGTGATCCAGACTGTGCCACCGGGGCGCACCCAGTCCCGCAGGAGATCGGCCAGGGGCGATACCTTCGTGGACGGCAACATCTGGAACAGGCCGAAGCAGAGGACGCCGTCGTAGGGCTCGTCGGTCTGGTGGGCGAAGATATCCTCCCGGAGCACCGTGCAGTCCAGGCCCTCGGCGGTGGCGATGGTATTGACCTGGGTCACGGCCTCGGCCGACAGGTCCACGCCGGTGACCCGGCAGCCACTGCGCGCCAGGGGCAGGGCGTGGCGGCCCTGGCCCGAGCCCAGGTCCAGCACCCGGGAACCAGGCGGCAACCGGTCGGTGAAAGCCGGCAGCAATGGACTTGGATCAGACCCGAACCAGTCGGGTGTGCGGTAGATATCGTCGTAGTCGCTGCCAGAGGTCACTGAGCCGTCCCTAACGTCGCAACTGCAGTGTCGTCGGATTTGCGGGATTGATCCGGACCAACCTAACATATTATAATGTCTGCTGCTATGCGATCCCTACAACAACACGGTCCCGTATTCGCCCTGCTCCTGGGTCTGACGGTCGTGGCATTCGGCAGGCTGGTGACGACACCCCTGTGGAACCCCACGGACATCCAGGTGCTGTGCGAAGCCCATTCCCTCAGCTCCGACTCAGGCTCCATGTTCCGGCATATCGGCTTCTACTTCAGCCAGCCGATCCTGCAGTTGGCGTTCATGGTGGAGTACCGGCTGTTCGGCATCGACCCGACAGGCTGGATCGCCACCAACCTGCTGATCCACACCATCAACTCGTTCATGGTCTACATGCTGGTCCATATGCTGTTTCCCACCAAGAAACTGGCGGTACTGGCGGCGGCGCTGTTCGCCCTGGGGGTGGGAAACTACGGCAAGATATTCATGTCCATCCACGCCCTGGAGTCCCTGCTCATCTCCACCTTCCACATCCTCGTGTTGTACTTCTTCATCCGGAACGATTTCCGGCACGGGGGACGGATCATCTCGCCGCTCTTCGTGCTGGGCCTGGGTCTCTACCTCATGACGGGTCTGACCAGGAACGCGTCCTTCTCGCTGATCGGCTGCCTGATCGCCTACAAGGCCTTCTTCTACGGGACCCAGCGACGACGCCTGGCAACGGCCGACATCCTGGTCTTCCTGGTGGTCGGCACCCTGTTCCATCTGGCCCAGTCCCGCTGGGGCCATGTCCAATCCATCCTGATGGTGGCTCCCGGTGAACAGTTCTCGTTGCACTCGGTGAAGATCCTGTTCCTGTATCTCGTGTTCATGGCTTTCCCCATCCAGCAGAGCACTATTCTGCGGGACGCGCCGGCGTGGGTGCGCTGGGTCTTCGAGATCCGCTATCTGGTAAGGGGCATGATCTCCCTGGCCATCGTGTCCTTCAGCTTCTTCGGGTTCGTGTTCGGCAATCGCGCCATCCGCTTCTTCATAGCCTGGACCTTCATCACCCTGCTGCCGTTCAGCGGTTTCGCGCCCGAGACGAGCTGGTTGAACCTGTCCCACCTGTACCTGACTTCCATCGGCTTCTGTGTGATCATGGCCACCGCCGCCATCGGTACGTACAACCTGCTGGCGGGATCCGGCTGGCGGCGCCACCTGCCCTACCTGCTGCCCCTGATCTACGTGATGGTATCGGTGGTCCTGACCCACGAACTGGACCAGCGCAACCGCTGGATCGCCAGGCAGCCCCAGACTCTCGAGGCCGTGGCCTACCTGCACGGTGTCTGCCTGGTGGAGCCCGACGACAGTCAGTGATCAGCCCAGCGCCCGCTCAAGACTCGCCAGCCCCGCACCGATCCACGCCACCGACCAGCGCACATACACCAGGCGATTCTCGAGCCGCGGCGTAAGCTGGTACTTCCAGGCGCCGCCGGGCAGGGCCATGTGCTCCATGATCCAGGCCGCGGTGTGCCGGGCCTGCTCCAGATCGCCCAGGCGCACGAGGGTCAACAGGGCCTGGCCGCAGCAGGTGGCGTCGATGGGAAAAGTCCGGTTGTCGTAGTAACGGGGCGCACCATCGTCCCGGAAGAAGTGGCGCCGGTAGTACTCCGTACCGCGGGTCACGATGTCGGCAAAGGTGTCGTCACCGGTCAGTCTGCCGAAGGCGTCGAGACCGTCCAGGTTGTAGCAGGTGTGGAAGTGGTCGGCCCAGGAACGGGCGTCGCCCAGGGCGTAGGGCCAGCTGCCGTCGTCGCGCTGGTGCCGGGCCACGTAATGCAGGGTGGTGCGGGCGGTATCGACCCACTCGGTGTTGCCACCGGCCAGGTGTGCGGCCTGTACCAGCAACCGGGCGCCCTTGACCGTGGCGTTCAGAACCTTGTTGTGGTCCCGCGGCGAATAGGAGAAGCAGAACCCGTCCTCTACCCGGGTCCGGTTCAGATCCCCGGTGACGAAGGTGGCGGCGTCCACCACCAGGTCCCGGGCGGCGGGCAGGTCGTAGTGGGCATGGGCCTGGAACAGGGCGTGGGTCACGAAACCCGTGGCCACCACCGTGGGCAGGCCGGCGGGAAAACAGGCGTAACGGGCTTCCCAGTCGAAGTCGTAGCCCCAGCAGGAGCCGCTCCACCCCGGACTGCGCAATCGCTGCAACTCACCGACCAGGCGCTCCACCTCGGCACGACGGTCGTTCCTGCCGGCGGCCCGGTCACGTTCGGTCCACGCCTGTATGGCCAGGGCCAGGGTCACCGGGTTGTAGCCCGGTCGAATACCCAAAAGGGGTCGGGTCTGGAAAGGCAGCCGTTTCAACACCTGCTGGAATCCCCACCGCGGCAGTTTGGCGCTGCGCAGGATCGGCAGGGAGAACAGTGGCGACATGAGCCCGTCGTAGGGATCGTAGCCCCGGTAATCCACGCGGCGCAGGTAGGCCTCGGTACGATTGAGGGCTTCACGCAGGTCGGTGGCGACGAAGTTCAAGGGGACTCCCGGGGTAATCAGGATCTCGCGGCGGCGTACACTGCGAATATACCAATGAGCGACCGCGCGACAAAGGAGGATTGCCAAACACGCGCAGGCTGGATTTCCCGGCAAACCGGCAGTATCTTACCGGTCACGACTTGATCCGCGGCGCCGCTTCCCGGCGTTGCGCGGTGAAGAATGCCTCACCAAGGGAGGGCCCACAATGGCCAAGTACAAGATTGCCTGGATGCCAGGGGACGGAGTGGGCGTGGACGTGATGGACGCGACGCGTGTCGTGCTGGACAAGCTGGGCTTCGACGCCGAGTACGTGCACGGCGACATCGGCTGGGAGTTCTGGAAGACCGAAGCGAATCCCCTGCCCGACCGTACCATCGAGATGTTGAAGGGTGTGGACGCCGCCCTGTTCGGCGCCATCACCAGCCTGCCCAAGGAAGAGGCGGAAGAAGCCCTGGCTCCCGGGTTGAAGGGTACCGGCAAGGTCTACCGCAGCCCCATCGTGCGCCTACGCCAGGAATTCAACCTGAGCACCAACCTGCGCCCGTGCAAGGCCTACGAGGGCAATCCCCTGAACTTCAAGGACGGCCTGGATCTGGTGGTCTTCCGCCAGAATACCGAGGGCCTGTACATGGGTGTGGAGTACCATCCCCTGCCCCAGGACGTGCGGGAGAAACTGACCGAGACCCACCCTTCGCAGATGGGCAAGCTCGACGGCGTGGACAACGAGGACATCGCCATCAGCACGCGCATCTTCACGCGGCAGGGCTGCCAGAACATCGTGCGCGACGCCTTCGAGTACGCCCAGAAGTTCGGCTACAAGTCGGTGACCGTGGTGGAGAAGCCCAACGTGGTGCGCGAGACCAGCGGCCTGATGGTGCGAGAGGCCCGCAAGATCGCCAAGAACTACCCCGGCATCGAGCTGTGGGAAACCAACATCGACGCCATGTGCATGTGGCTCGTGAAGAACCCCCAGGAATACGGCGTGCTGGTGGCCAGCAACATGTTTGGCGATATCGTCAGCGACCTGTGCGCCCAGCTGGTGGGTGGCCTGGGCTTCGCCTGCAGCGGCAACATCGGCGACGAGGTGGCCGTGTTCGAGCCCAGCCACGGCTCGGCCCCCAAATACGTGGGCATGAACAAGGTCAACCCCATCGCCATGATCCTGTCGGCCAAGATGATGCTCGACCACCTGGGCGAGAGCGACATGGCCCGCAAGCTGGAGGACGCGGTGGCTATGGTCATCGCCGAAGGCAAGGTGCGGACCTACGACATGGGCGGCAGCGACACCACCAGCGGGATGGCGGAAGCTGTCGCAGCTCGGTGCTAGCAAACAGGATTCGTGATCCCCGGCCCCCCGGTATACCCGGGGGGCCGTTTTCTTGCGTGCGGTCGCCGGAGTCGGCAGTATCCGCGTTGTCGCTTCCGCCCGATGCAGTTACGATAAGAGGCGGAGGATTGAACAATGACGAATCCCGATCCCATGCGGATCTCCGGCGACGAACTGCGGCGCCTATTCGAGAATGGCCCCCTGGGCTACCAGTCCCTCGACAGCGAGGGGCGGATCGGCCATGTCAACGACGCCTGGTTGGAGCTGCTGGGCTACTCGGCCGACGAGGTGATCGGCCGCTGGATCGGTGATTTTATCGCTCCGGAGGACCTGGCCCAGCTAGCCGAACGATTCCCCCGGTTCCTGGCCACGGGCGAAGTACGCAGGCTGGCCTTTTCCCTCCGGCGCAAGGACGGTACGCCCATCCGGGTCGAGGTGGACGGCCGCGTCGAGGACAAACCCGACGGGACCCCCCTGCGTACCCACTGCCTGCTGCACGACGTATCTGCGCTGCATACCAGCCGCGAGCAGTTGCAACATCTCTTCGAGAACGCTCCGGTTGGCCTGTGGGCCGAGGACTTCTCGGCGGTAAAGGCCGCCCTGGACGAACTGCGGAACCGCGGCGTGACCGATCTGGACGCCCATCTTCGCGGAGACCCCGGGGAACTGCAGCGACTGGCCTCACTCGTCAGGGTGGTCGATGTCAACCAGGCCGTCCTGGACCTGCACGGCGCCACGTCCAGGGAACAACTGCTGTCATCCATATCTGATACGTTTACCGCCAAGTCCTTCGAAGGCTTCCATCGTGAGGTGGTGGCTCTCTTCAACGGTGCCAGAGAATGCACGGTCGAGTCGGAACTGAGGACTTTCGACGGCGAAGTGCGCCCGGTCCTGGCCCGGATCCTGCTGGATCCCCAGTTTACCGACTGGTCCGTGGCCTACGTGGCCATCACCGACCTGACCGACGCCAAAGCCAACGCGCTGCTCAACACGGCGATGGAGCAGGCCGCCGAGATCATCATGGTCACGGACTGCGAAGGGGTCATCCAGTATATCAATCCGGCCTTTACCCGGATCACCGGCTACGAGCGTGGCGAAGCCCTGGGCCGCAACGTGAATTTCCTGCGCAGTGACCTGATGGATGACGACTACTTCAGAAGAATGTGGGCCACCCTGACCGCCGGTCGTGTCTGGAGCGGCCCCATGACCAATCGGCGCAAGGACGGCAGCCTGTACGAAGAGGAAGCCACCATCTCACCGGTGCGGGACCGGACAGGCCAAGTCATCGCCTATGTGGCGGTCAAGCGCGATGTCACCCGCGAGCGCGACCTGGAGCAGCGCCTTGTCCAGTCCCAGAAACTCGAGGCCGTGGGGCAGCTGGCCGGTGGTATCGCCCACGACTTCAACAATATCCTGCAGGCCATGACGACGTCCCTGGAGTTCGCTGCCGACGAGACCCAGCCCCCCGAGACACGGTTACAGGACCTGGGTATCCTGCATCGCGCCGTCGAGCGGGCCACCGTCCTGACCCAGCGCCTGCTCACTTTCAGCCGGGGGCAGACCCTGAAACTGGACGAGGTGGCGGTCGATCAGCTCCTGGAGCATATGCTGGAGATGATGCGTCGCCTGATCGCGGCAAACATAGTGCTGGACTACCGGCCTGGGGCCGACAAGGAAATCTTGCGGGCGGACTTCGGGCAGTTGGAGCAGGTCCTGGTGAATCTCTGTGTCAACGCCCGCGACGCCATGCCCGACGGCGGCACCATCACCGTGGAAACCGACGTGGTGACCGTGAGCGAAGAGGAGATCGGTTCCCACCCCTGGGCCGAGGCCGGCGACTACGTGACCATCACCGTAAGCGACACGGGCTGCGGTATGGATGCCGGCGTCCTGAAACAGATCTATGAGCCGTTCTTCTCCACCAAGGACACAGGCAGGGGAACGGGTCTGGGGCTATCGGTGGTCTACGGTGCGGTGAAGAAACACGGGGGGTTCCTGCGGACCGACAGTACGCCCGGCGAGGGATCCTCATTCGTTGTCCACCTGCCCCGGGGCAAACCCGGGGGCGTGACCCGCAAAGAGACCAGACCCTCCCGCGAAGTCCGTGGCGGCTACGAGACTATCCTGGTGGCGGAAGACGACCCCATGGTACTTACCAGTGTGCACCGGATCCTCGAACGCGGAGGGTACGAGGTGGTGACAGCCACCGATGGAATCGAGGCCTGCGCCCTGGTGCAGGCCACTCCCGACCGTTTTGCCCTGGTGCTGCTCGATATCATGATGCCCAACCTGGGCGGTCGCGAGGCGGCGCAGCGCATTGCCACCCTGGCTCCGGACACCGCCATCCTGTTCAGCAGCGGCTACAGCAGCGGCGTGTTCGATGATGAGACGGATCATCCCGAAGTACTGCGTAAGCCGTACGACGGTAATCAGTTGTTGAGCCGGGTACGGACAGCCATCGGCGGGGCCTAGGCCCTATTTCCCCACCACCGCCGTGTTGGGATAGAAAGTACTCCAGGCGAACCAGAAAGACGTGCGCACCAGCAGTTCACCACCGTCTCCGGCGAAGGCCCGCACGCCGCCGTCGACTGCACGAGCCACCCGCACCTCATTGCCTGCCAGATCCACCGTGATCTCGTCTCCGGGTTTCAGCACCTCGTCGCGCACGGCCACCGCATGGGGGCCATCCACCAGGCCGTGCACCAGGGCCTTGGCCGGCATGCGGTCCTGCAGCCAGATGGTGCGGAACATCCCGGCGCGATCCTGGTCGGCGAAGTAGCGTTCGTAGCGCGAAGAAAGGATCTCCTCGGACTTCTTCAACACACGCGTCGCGGGATGGGCCCGCCTCCAGTCTGCCCACGTGGTCTGCACAGACGGCAGATGGGCCAGTTCGCGGCCCTCGTAGCTACCTTCCAGACAGCGTCCGTTGACGTGGCTCCACAGCGAGCCGCTCTCCTCGTCCATCATGACCATGCTGTTGCGCCACAACTTGCCCGACACGATCAGGGTCAGGACTTTCCCATCGACCTCGCGGGCGTAGACCACGCCCGTATGGCAGAGGGGTCACCAGGTGGCGGCGATGGCCGTGCCCGCCAGCTGGTCGTTGACGATCTCGTGATGATCCAGCTGCCACGTCGACCAGCAGACGGCGTCGTCACCGCTGACCATACCCATCACCGGTTCCTGGTTCGACATCTGGGCGTCCGCCTCCGCGCCGGAGACGTAGGCCGGTTCACGAATGGCCGGGATCCCGTCGGGCGGCAACAGCGTGTACATGGAATCGCCGTCGAAGACGCCGTGGACCTCGGGCTGGTGGCGCTGGGCGGCAGCCGGCGCCAGGAGTGCCACAGCCAGCAGGCCGGCGGCCGCCATGGTCAGGGTGGTGCGGTTCATGGTCATCCTCTCGTAGCAGGCCAATCCCTTTTCACGACAAACGTCACACTTGGACCATACCGCAATCCCCACCGCTGGTCATGTGTCCCGTCTTGGGCTAGTCTGGACCTCCAACCCCGAAGGAGAGGCCATGGCTGACCACGAACGCGACGACCTGCGCCCCAGCGCTCCCATCCACCGCCTGGTGGATCCCCTTGCCCGCTTCCTCCACGTGGAGGCTGCCAGCGGCGTGCTGTTGCTGGTGTGCACCGCCCTGGCCCTGGTCCTGGCCAACAGCGGCGCCAGCGAGTGGTACCTGGCGTTGTGGAAGACCAAGGTCGGCTTCACGGTGGGCGACTTCACCATGAGCCACTCGGTGCAGCACTGGATCAACGACGGACTCATGGCCATCTTCTTCTTCGTGGTGGGTCTCGAGGTGAAGCGGGAGATGGTGTTGGGCGAGTTGCGCGACGTCAAACGCGCCACCCTGCCCGTGGCTGCGGCCCTCGGCGGCATGATCGTACCGGCGGGCCTCTACCTGGCCCTGCAGGGCAGCGGCGAAGCGGCCCGCGGCTGGGGCATCCCCATGGCCACGGACATCGCCTTCGTGGTGGGCTGCATGGCGGTCCTCGGCCCCCGTGTTCCCCACATCCTGCGGGTGATGCTGCTTTCACTGGCCATCGTCGACGACATCGGGGCCATCCTGGTCATCGCCATCGGCTATACCGAATCGTTGAATCTGACCGCCCTGGGATTGGCCTTCGTCGGTCTGGGCGCGGTGTGGAGCCTGGGCCGCCTGGGTGTGCGCAGCTTCGGGGTCTACGCGGTGCTGGGCGTGGCGGTCTGGTTTGGCTTCCACGAATCGGGAGTGCACGCCACCATCGCGGGTGTGCTGCTGGGGTTACTGACCCCGGCCACGACCTACCTGCCCACAAACGTCATCAGTGGCATGTTGCGGCGGGCTGACGAAACCCTGCACGGTGGAGCCTGGGTGAACATGAACCACCGCTCGGACGCGGTGCGGGAATTCACCGGCAGAATGCGTGAGGTCATTTCGCCACTCGAGTATCTCGAGGGCACCCTCCATCCCTGGACCAGCTTCATCATCATGCCGATTTTTGCCCTGGCCAACGCCGGCGTCCCCTTCACCATGGGCGATTTCGGCGAGCCCGTGGCCGTGGCCATCATGGCGGCCCTGGTGGTGGGCAAACCCGTGGGTATCCTCCTGCTGAGTTTCCTGGCGGTGAAGCTGGTCACCAAGACACTGCCCGAGGGTCTGACCTGGGGCGGCCTGGTCGGCGGCGGCTTCCTGGCGGGCATCGGGTTCACCATGGCCCTGTTCATTGCGGGCCTGGCCCTGCAGGGCGAGATGCTGGTGATAGCCAAGGTGGGCGTGCTGGGAGCCAGTGGCATTGCGGCGGTGATCGGGATGACCATACTGATGGTGGTGTTGCCCAAGCCAACGGAATAGGGGCTGAGTCTCCTGGGAGTTGTTCGTGGTTGGCCTGCCTGGCGAGGACGCCGGCGCGGGCCCTCGTGGCCCGCTGGGCTCGGGCTGCGGGCCGTTGCGCCCTCCTGGCTCCACGACCCTTCACACGCCCCGGCAGGCAGGCCAACCACGAACAACTCCCAGGGGATCCACCTCCCTGTTCATGTTGGAGAATGTGGAGAGCAGCAAGACTCCCACCAGGCTTCCGTTGCCGGCCAACAAGAAGCTTATCGCGCGATTCATGGCAGACAACACGGCTTGGGTCATCGAAGGCTGCTACTCGAGCCTGCTTGGATACGTCATGCCACATACCTCGGAGATCATCTTTCTGAATCCGGGGGTCGAGACATGCATCGCCAACAGCAACAACCGCCCCTGGGAGCCACACAAGTACGAGTCCCCGGCGGCACAGGCGGCAAATGCGGAAATGCTGGTTGCCTGGATCACTGAATACGACCTGAGGGATGACGAGTTTTCGTTGGCGGCACACCGAAGACTCTTCGATGCCTACAATGGTACCAAGTCTGAATACAGCTCGAACGCCCGCCCCGATTGACCATGTCCAGAACAGGCCACCCAATCTGAAACCACCCGGTGGACATGAAGTACTCTCTTCGCTCTTAACCCTGTATACCGCCGCAAGTGAGGGGGATGCAGGTTCGGTGCGGCGCGGTTGGAGGGCGTGTGGAGGGTCCGTGAGCCACGGATGGCGTAAGGAGCCGGAGCCCGAGCAGGGCGGAGCCACGATGGCTCCGCCCTGCGTCCCGCCAACCGCGTCGCACCGAACCTACATCCCCCACAGGTGCAAGGTATTCACCTCTTGGCCCCGGAGTTTGAGGTAGTAGAACAACTGGGACTTGTGTGATTGCAGGTGTATCACCATGCCCAACAGGTGCTCGCCCAACCGGATTTCGCGATTCGGATCCCAGGGGGCTGCCAGTTTCTTTTGATCCAGATCGTCCTCGCCGGCCTGGGCCAGCATATCCAGCGCCACCTGTTTGTCGGCGGCCAGCAGCTCGCGGGCCTTGGCCACCGACTCCACCGTGGGCAGGGCTTCGGCCGGGGGCAGCATGGACTCGTGGTCGTCCGGGCCATCGCCCATTTCCATGCCCTCGGGCATACCCCAGTCGCCGGTGACGAAACCCTTGAAGCACGCGCCGCAGGAACCGGTCAGATGCATCAGGAGTTGGCCGGTGGTCATCCAGTTGGTGCCCGTGGCCGGTTTCCAGTCCAGGCTGTCATCGTCGACCATGACCATCAAGGCGTCGGTGACCTTGTAGTTCTCGTTGACGGCGGTGGTTAGCAGTTCGGTCCATTTCATGTGATGGCTCCTTGGCGGTTTTTTTCGTCGGCTTGCCGGGGAAGGAGTTCACATGATAGGAAAATTCGAGGCGTACACAAGGCGAATATCGCAGAGATTATCTTGTCGATTACTCCCGTTGCCTTGTCTCGGAACGGCAGCCCATCAAGTCGCAATTATTCTGATATTTATGGCATGACCATGGCCCCCGGGGCCACGGATACAACTGCCCTCACACCTCAGACCAGCAAACTGGCCGGATCCGGACACAAGTCCAACCATTTGTCGCGCTCCGACATCTTCGCCACGCCTGGAAAATCTCCCCGTTTGCCGAGCATGTCCCTGATCTTCTGAAAATGCAGGTGTGGTGGCCAGCCGCCGTTCTCCTTCGCTGATCCCAGTTGGGCAAAGATCTGGCCCCGTTCGATGCGCTGCCCCT
>Ga0164315_10002935_pt1 | contig 13161 bp, 11 predicted proteins | sample GuaBasSedimGuay6_FD_113737 | JGI IMG/M metagenome (GOLD analysis project Ga0164315, IMG submission 113737) | Subseafloor sediment microbial communities from Guaymas Basin, Gulf of California, Mexico - Guay6, Core 4569-2, 0-3 cm | ecosystem: Environmental > Aquatic > Marine > Hydrothermal vents... | reverse complement strand
TTTATCATCATCTGTTTTATTTACTTCTAAAATTTTTTCAAACCCCCTATTATCTTTCATACCTATAGAGAATACCCTTGAAATTTCAAAACGTAATCCTGTTGTTTCAATATCGAATACTAATTTATGAACATCTTTATATTCTTCATATCCCTTAAATAATCTAGTTCTTTTTGATATTAAAAATTGTTCAACTAATCTAACAGAGTAGAAATTATGTCTGTTTTTAAGTTCATAATACCCTCTTTCATTTTTTACTAATTTACCATTTTCATCTTTTTCTTTTTCATATGGATGTAACCCACCATCATTTAAAAAATGGACAATATGATTAAACGATTTAGTGCTTGATATTTTATAAACATAACCCTCATCCAATCTTTTTTGATTACCAGTCTTTAATTTGATCATATTAATACCATACTTCCTTTTTTTATTATCTATTGTATTACCATTAACACCATCATATATTTTAACATCTTTCATATACATAAAAGGTGTGTATTTAATTTTAACGATTTTCGGTTTCTTATCTGGTTCATGTATAACACATTCAGCAAGATTACTTGCTGGATCAGTTTCAACATTAACTAAATATTTAATATCTTGATTATAACCCTCAAGAAATTCTTTTATCTCACTAATCGTTTCTATTTTCGTCATTACTTACATTTTTATATGTGAAAGTATTGTTTTTTTTATTAAATTTATAGTGTATATTTCCATATTGAAAACTATTTTTAATTAAAATTTCTTTAGTTTCAATAGGAAATATTCCACTAAACCATAATGCAGTTAATATATTATATGCTGTTATTTTATAATATCCATCATCATTAGTAATATCAAAATTAAGATATTTTACGTCATTAATATCAGTTAAAACATATCCAAGTATGTCTATTATTTCATTTTGAAAATCACTTCTAAATCTTTTTGAACTGATATCTTCATCAAACATTAATGCATTTAACATTAAATCCTTAAAAATATTTTCATTATATCTGTAAATTTTTGCCATATTTTGTTTTTATAATATCTTTTATTTTATTGACAATCTTACTTATTTCATTTGGAATATTATTTTCTATGTTTTTTCACTATCTTTTTAACTAAATCATTAATAATACTTTGATTAATATCTGATTTATAATTTTCATTGTCGATTACTTGTGAAATATCGCCTCTCTTTTCTTCAATCAAAGAAAAAATATACTCATCTATTGTATCTTTATAAATAAACAAATATGCATTTACTGCATACCTCTGTCCAATTCTCGCCAACCTGTCCGAAATTTGATCTAGAACTCCCGGATTCCAAGGTAATGATAATATTCCAATTTTACTTGCTGCTGTTAATGTTAAACCCTCTTTTGTTGTTGATTCAGTTCCAAAAAATATTTTCACATTACTATTATCATCTTGAAAATCACTAATCATTTTTGCTCGTTCATAATCTTTAAAATCACCAGTATGTAAAACCGAAACATCTTTATATTGATTATGTAATTCTGATAAACTTTCTTTAAAAAAATCAACAGTAACAAATTTTTCATTAGAATTTAATATAGAACCAATCAATTCAGAAACACCATTTATTTTTAAATGTGATGTATATCTACGTAATTTTCCCATAATAGCTAACGGATTAGTGTTATTATTTTTTACAAACTCATCAGCAACACCTTTTTCAATTTCATCATAAAGTTTATATTCTTTTGATGTCATTTCTAAAATAACTTTTTGATATGTTTTTTCAGGAAGATCTTTTAATACATCCCTCTTTTTCTTTCTGTAAGTAAATGGTGATATTTTATAAAAAAGTTCTTCATATTTAGTTTCATCTTTATTCAATACCCAACCAAATCCATTAATATCATATGTCATACCACAATAATATTCAAGAAAATATTTTTTCGTTGCAAACTCAAGAGGACTAATTTGATTAAGTTGAGTATATAATTGAGCCACTTTTGAGGGGGCTGGAGTTCCTGACATAAAAATTTTAGATATTAAGTTATTCTTAAATTTATCTTTTTTAAATATTTTTTTAAAATTTTTAAATGTGTTACTTTGATTATTAGCAAGTTTATGGGATTCGTCACTAATTAAACAATCAATTTTACCGATATTTAAATCATTAAACTTATTTAAAACTTTTTTTGAATTAGATGAATTAAAATAATCATAATTAACTATAATATATTTAGATTCTTCAATAGTGTATTCATTTTTTTTCCAATTAATAATATATGCTTTACTATTTGTGAATTTTTTTATCTCTTGATAGTAATTGAATTTGAGTGAGTTAGGGGTTATAACAAAAACCTTTTCAAAATTATTCATTTCCACATACGCAATACTGATTATTGTCTTACCTGTCCCCATGTCTAATGCTAATAACATGTTTCTTACTTTATCTAAAAACATAGCTCCAACAACTTGATGTTTATAAAGTTTAACACCATCTTTTAAATTAGCATGTACCCTTTCTATATATTGTTCATAATTATTTTCTAATTCTTCCTTATATTTAACCCATTTTTCTTTATTAATATTTAATTCTAAGATTAATTTCTTTTTTTCAATCTCAGCAATTTCGGCTTTTTTTATTTGTTGAATAAATATATTTCTGTTCTTTTCATCTCCAAAATCAAAATGAATTAGATTAGAACCCTTATATATTTTAATTAATTTTAATAATGATGGTGTGGTTACTTCCCATGATTTATTAGAACCATTCCATTTTTTTGTTTCATCTGGAAGTTCTTTAATCTTATTTATCAATTCCGTATTATATGGGAATTGCAAATAATATGCTTGTCTTCTGGAAATTCTTTCACATTTTACTACGAAAAGTGTATTATTATGCATAATGATATGAAATATTTAACATCATGCAAATATATTTAAAATTTTTATAAAAACAAAGAGGAAAATAAATTAAATTACGGTTGTCTTGGTAATACTATCAGAAATTATGACATTAATTTTGTCATCAACAGGTAAAGTTATCTTACCACAACCGCTTTCTTCCGATAAAAAGTCAATTTTGAATTCTGCTTGATATCTTCCACTCTTAGCAGTTTGATTTAATTTAAATTTGAATGTTAATGTATATTTTTCTTCATCAGGATATGAAGCATCGTCCTCAACAACGACTAAGTTAGCTGGTACATTTGCAATACGATATAAACCATTATCAGTGCCTATCATAGAAAATGTCACAGCAACATTCTCCAACATATCATCAGTAATATCATATTTCTCCCTAATTTGTTGTAATAAGGGATATTTTAATATTGGTAAAGTACTGTCTTTTTTTATAAAAAAATTGCGTTTATTAAATGTTGAATAATTCATATTTTAAATTTCATCTTCTATTTTATTATGTTCTTCCATTAATGCTATTCTATTAGCAGAAACCATTTTCACCCTATCTTTCATTGTTTTACCTATACCATCACCAATTAAACCTAACATCAATGCTTCAAAATCCGAAAAATCGTGACCAGATAATTCAATATAAAATCTAAACATAATATATGTAGATAATATAGTAACTAAATATCTTTTCCAATTATCTTTAAACCAAAATTTCCATGACCATATTTGTGGGGTGTTTTTGCTTTTCACATCTCTACCTGTTGCTTCGGTTAGACCATATATAACATATCCCACAATAAAAAACCAACTAAAACTAAATATTTCGATTATACTATAATCACCAAACACATGTAATATAAACTCATTCATTTTTTTTTATTTTTTTATATAATAATAAATACTATCCTTATCCTATTTTATCAGTATAATCAATATTAACATTACTATACAAATATTCCCTTACTTTAACACCCCCTGTATTTGGTATTTCAGCATCTAACCAAGGATAACCAATAATTGTCATTAATTTTACTTTTAATTGATCTTCAATCCCCTCAACATAATTTGTAATCTCTAAAGTTAATTCAGCGAGAAATATTAATCCAATCATAGTTGCTTCCATTGAGGTAAGACCACTAATCATTGATATTAAACCAATGGTATTAATTTTCATATCAGAAATAATGTTTCTTCTTCTTCTCTCACCCAATTTAAGTGATTCTTCAGGGGTATAAAATTTATATGTTGTTTTATGTGCACCAACACTATTATCAGATAAATACCAATCAATTTCTAATTCTCTTTTATATACTAATCTATCTTTACGATAAAATATTCTATATTCACTCAAAATTAAATCCTGAAATGTGCCACCAGTATCAACCCAACCATAATAATCTATGCGATTAAGTTCACCTTGATTAAAAACTCTTTTTTTACTCAAACCTAATATATTATAATTATAATCAAACGGTGGAATGAAAAATTCATTCGGTTCAACATTTTTCATGTAATTATATTGCCTAAAAATTAAATTATCTATCATTATTCTTACATTTAATATCTAAATCCTGTTATATAATATGAGCCACTTGACGCTTGTGGTATTATAAATGGCACTAATATCAGATCATCTGCTGGACATGTTGAAGTCCATGAATGCATTTCTGTTTCATCATCCCAATCATTTGGATTTACTTCTAAAATACTACATCTTGAACCATAATTACCTGAATTCTCTAATTTAATTTTATAATATTTATCTCTATCAAAAATAACATTAGAACCAACCCCCTGACTCCAATTACTTACATCACCACCACCATACATAGATGATAATTTATTGTTATTATGATACATACCAATTTCTTGTTTATAATATGCTGAATTTAATGTATTTACATTCAATGAAGAACTACCAATACCTGCCATGAAATTAACATCATTCACTCTAGTAAATATAATTTCAAAAGTAATTTCATCATTTCTATTCCAAAAATAACTTGTAAATTTAACCCCTCTATTCCAACTCGAAGTGTTGGAATAAAATCTTAAACCTTTTTCTGAATCTTGTTCAACATTTATACCATTTGTCATTTCAAGTCCAAGATCCTCAATGGGTGTGGTTCTTAAATCTATAACATTTTTTGCTTTAATTGATATTTTATTATATCCACTATCCTGTGAATGTAAATCACTGTTACGTATAATAACATTAAACAAACCTTCATTATTACCAACAGTAAGATTTATTCTTATTTTTTTTGGTGAATCAAAATATATGGTATTAACAAAATTATCTTCACCAGAAATTTCCACTTGTGAAAATGGTGAAAAATTAATACCCTCAATTAAAATTTCTTTTGTTAATAACGGAATAAAATCACCACCAATTACATTTTCAATATGTGGTTCAAGATCTAACCCACCTAAAGAACCATTTTCTTCATAAAACATTTTTATTGTATCTTCACTATTTACTTCAACTTCACTAATCGTACTATTCCACCTATAAAAAAACAATTTTTGTCCAGTTGGAAAATCATAATTAGTTTCAACTTGAATTTCGTGTGCCAATAAATTAACAAATTCTGCACCTGAAATGTTGATTATTGAATTGTTTCTATTTGTATCTATTTTAATATAATTCATATTTAAGACCCTATATATTTTATTCTAAAAAAACATGCGTTTGCTTTTGTTAGCGTACTATTATCATCACCCAATCTAAAACCAACCACTTCAATAAATTCATTAGCATTTAAATGTAACGTACATGGTGGTAATACGTTACTATTATCATCATTAATACTATTTCTAGTATATGATGCTGTAAGTGTTTTAGGTATTAATGTTGATCCATGCCATCTTATTTGAATACCACTTGTTACCCTACTATTAGTTTGATTATCTGCATTTATATTATAAGACACTTCATAATATCCTGTTTTTTTTACTGTAACATACGATGTTCCTGCTGCATGAGTATAAGTATCAGTATCAATAAATTCATTTGTATCCCATATTAATGCAAGTGGTGAAACATTATTTAATTCTCTACCACCTACAGTATCAATTAATTCACACAAACCATCAATTCCAGATTTACTACTTAAAGAAATTGTTGCTTTACCTGCACCATTATCATTAACAATAAAATCATCATCAAAATTTAATGTACTATGTGGTGTATTTGTAACATTAATGTCATTATTTTGTAATATTATTGTTGAACCAATACCATCATTACCTTTATCACCTTTGAGACCATCATACTTCACCACAATCATTGTTGCACCTGCATCAACATCCTGTCCTGCTGCAAGTCCTAATGTTTGCATCGTAATCCAATCACCAACAACTAAATCGACTAAGAAACTTTTAGACATAGGTAATGATGCTGCTGTTGCATCAGCAGTTGTTTCACTACCATTAATTACAGTGGTATCATTTATTCTCACCCTTGTAGATGATTCATCGTCTATTTGATATTGATAACTAATAAAATATAATCCATTTTCATAAATATATACTCTATCAGTATTAGTATCGTCATGTTTAATAATAGTATCATCATTTTCAATATCTGTACTATTCCAAGAAAAATCAGTCCATGATGTCGGTATATTATTTACTTGAGTACTTTGACGAACTTGTACTGATTTAAGAGGATCTTTAGGTGGTATGAGATTAATCGCAGTTGTCGCACTTTGAATATATAGTCCATCCCCATCCCACCAAAAATCACCATCTACATTACCTGTATTAGTATATTGATTTAAATTAATTTTCTTACCAATATCCACATTTTCAGGTGTTGAAATACCTGAAGTTGAAACCGTTAATAGTTTTGTGTTATTATTTTCTGTTCTTCTTCTTATTGCAAATGTATCAGTGCCACCTGTGTTACCATCCAAATACATATCCCACCAATTATTATTCAAACTTGATGGTGTTGCTCCTGTACCCCAAACAAATTCAACTGCAGGATCATTACCATCATTTTTAAATCTCCAAACACGCATGACAGCATGTGTATCTATTAACGAAAGAGCACGAGGAACGTTATCAGGGACATTTGCTCTTAATCTATCTATTGTGACTTCATTACCATATGCACCACGACCACCAGCATAAATACCTAAATCATCCGCAGTTACTAATCCTGTTAATCCACTTGTGTTAATATAAACAATATCATCAGTAGCATCAATTTGAAATGTTTGTGGTAAACTATTTCCACCAACAGTAAATTTTAAATTGCTATTATCCCAAGTAATATCATTTGTTGTTGGTTTCCAAACTTTCAAAGTATTATCCCAAAATTGAAGTTCACCCTCTGTTTGGCCTTCCACGTATCTACTGTCTTGTACAACAATCCATTTACTATTATCGTAATCGGCAACAACAGTTAACCCCTTATCTGTCTGACTAATTACTTGTGTTGTTTGATTTCCAATATTTTGACTACCACCACTTGTTGTGATAATAACGTTAAACGTACCTGCTTTTTTTAAAATTGACATTTTAGATGCGTCATTTTCTGGTGAAGCATCAGGAATTGTTATATAAACATCTCCAATCGTAGTATCAACATAATATATTCCAGAAATTTCTGTAATTGTTGTATCACCAGTAATATCCGTCACTTCTTCAGATACATTTAAAGCGGGTGTATTAGTTGCAACAATTTTACCATCACTTGTTAATGCACCTAAAAGAACTGCATCATCTAATTGCTGTGTTGTTGCCGAAGTACCTGTAATGTATATCGATTCATATATTTTTAAATCACCTGTTATTGTGCCACCACTTAATGGAAGATAACCATTGAATTTATTTTCTGTGTTTGCAGTATAACCAGTAAATTCATGTTGGATTACCGTATCATCTGGTTCAGGAGGAGGTGCAGTTCCTTCTAAATATGAATTTATATTTTCTTGACTATTTTCAATAATAGCACTACTACTTTCCCTATATAAATAAAGAGGTTGATTTACAGGTATAAAATAATCAATATATATTTCACCTGTATTTGGTGGTAAAGGAGCAAATGTTGTGTCACTCCTTTCCACTAAAGTATTATTATATTCTATTGTATATAAAAAATATTCTGCTGCCATTATTTAATTATATCTTATTGTAAAGTATTTTTCTTTTTAATTAAAACACTTCCAGTTGCTGAACTTAATACCGTTCCAGATTGTTCTGTTCTAAACGTACCAAGTGTTAATTTATCATTTAATGCTAACGTTAAAATTACTGTTGATAGTGATACGCTTCCTGCACCACCAGTATTGGTTGTACCACCACCTGCACTTGCAGTGAGATCAATAACAACACTATTATTTTTTATAATATTAGACCCAATAGCTATGTTTCTATTAGTATTTGCATTAAATGGTATATTATAACTTAATTCATAATCACCAGCTTCTTTAACCCATATATCAGTTCCCCCTGACCATAAAAAAGACGTACCAGAAACTTCAACACTATCCCATCCAATTGCAGTTACTGCAATAGTATTTATGTTCGTTCCACCTGTATGTATTAAGAAAATTTCATTTGGTTCTGTACTTGCAGTATAACCCGTGAAAATATCAGTATCCAATTTAGTATCAGTAACACCAGAAATATAGGTAATGTCATTTTCAATATCACTTAATCTTGTATCGGTTACGCCACTATATGTATTGAAATCAGAAGTATTTAATTTAGTATCAGTAATACCAGAAATGTATGTAACGTCACTTTCAATACCACTTATTCTTGTGTTAGTAACCCCACTATAAATATTAAAATCACTAACATTAAGTTTATTACCCAAAGCAATATTTAATGTACCTGTTTCAGTATCAACATTAAATGTATTACCTGTCCAAGATATTGAATTACCTGCCAATGAAGCACCATCAACTGAAATAGCATTGCCACTTATGTCGATACCAATACCTGCTTGATATGAACCAGCATCACTAAATTGAGTAAATACTAAGTCTGTAGTTCCAACATTAATGGGATCTTGAGTAACCAATACCCATCCAGATGCAGCGTGTGTAGAACCTGTTTCAATAAACATAAATGCACCTGAAGTAACATATGGGTTCACAAAATCAATTGCTCTTGCAAAAGTATTACCACCTGAAGAATAGACCCATACACCATTTTGGCTTTGAGTTAAATCTTGATTTTTAATTAAAACCCTGTCACCATCAGCAACTGTATAACCATCAATTGTACCACCAAATGTTCCACCTGTTAAGTCAAGATCAGTATTACCTGATGTAGTTGTAACTTTTACAGATTCTTTTAAATCTAATCCAGATGCTATTGCATCAACATATGCTTTATCAACTAACGATCTGTTTACAAATGATGAACTATAATCTAAAGCATATTCAATACCTGTTTTTACTGCTCTACTATCTGTAATAATACCACCATTTTCACTAATTGCTAATTTAAATTCCTCACTTGATAAATTATCATTACCGATTAAATTAATAATACCTGCATTAGTTTTAACATCTATATTATTACCATTAACATCAGTAATGCTAGTTGCCCCTGCTGCTTGTAAAGTAATATTTTGTATATCAAAAGATAAATTATATGTGTTTCCACTAATCAATGTATCTTCAGTTAATGCACCACCTAATTTAATATTATTACCATCTGATTTATATATACCATTTGTTGCACCTGTAATATTAACTAATCTGTCTTGATAGAAGATTAACGAATCAGCTTCTAATGAATCTATCCTACCATCAGTTGCACCACTATATACATTAAAATCAGTTATATTTAATTTAGCATCAGTAACACCTGAAATATAAACAATATCAGCTTGTTGTTCATCAGTTATACCACTAAGATAAACAATATCAGCTTGTTGTCCATCAGTTACACCACTAAGATATACGATATCTGCTTCAATTCCTTGGAATCTTGTTTCACTTGTACCAGTGTATGCATTAAAATTAGTTATATCTAATTTAACATTTAATGCATTTTGTAAATCAGTTTGATTGCTTAATGTACCAGTAATGTTACCCCATGTAATTGATGGACTTGTTTCACCACTAATAATGATATTATTAATATCACCACTAATTGATAATCCACCAATAACAGATATCGATTTTAATGTAACATCTCTACCTGATGTACTTCCTATTGTTGAACCAGTTCCTAAATTAGTAACGCCTGTAAGTGCAGCATCTATAATTGGTTGAGTTTCTCCAGAATAAACATTAAAATCAGTAATATCCAATTTAGTATCAGTAACACCACTAATATAATCTATATCAGCTTGTTGAGCATCAGTTACACCGCTAAGATATATAACATCTCCTTGTAATTGTGATGTTTCACCACTAAGGTACACTATATCTGCTTGTGACTGTGCTGTTTCACCACTAAGATAAGTTATATCATCTTGTTGAGCATCTGTAACACCACTAAGGTATACAACATCTGCTTGTAATTGAGTAGTATCACCACTTATTGTAGAAACATCTGTTTCAATATCAGTTAATCTAATTTCAGTTGCACCAGTATAAGCATTAAAGACATTTATTGGAGTACCACCTGTTGTTGATCCAGTTAAAGAAGATATATCATATCCACTATCTTCTAAATTACCGTCTGCAAGGAATATACCCACATTACCAGTTGCACCAGTAACTATATCAATTTTTTGTGAGGTGATACCAGTTACAAACCCTATTGTTGCATTATCTTCTGGTTCTGGTGGGGGTGCAATATGCTCTTCCCAATTATTAATATTCTGATCCGTATTTGGTTCAACAAAAGGTGCAGCATCTGTATTAACCCTCCATAAATATAATGGTTGAATTTCTGGTATAACAAAATCTGTATAAAATGATGCTTCAGTACCACCTGTTGAAGTGTCTGTTGCGGTTTCACGAACAATAGTATTGCCGTAATCTGTTCTGTAAATTAAATATCTAAAAGCCATAGTTGTTAATTTTTTTATATATATCTTATTCTTTTCTTATTATTTTTAGCCACGAACCGTTCCCAACGGTATAAATCATACCTGAATTACCTATCCTAAACACATTCAATTCAATATAATCACCATCTACTAATGTCACTAAATATTCAGACATATTATTATTACTGGAATCATTAATTGAATCAACATTAATAGATGCACTACTCATAGGAGTAATATCGGTATTTCCGTTTTTTCTTATAATACTACCAATATTTTTTATTGTATTATTAGTATTACTTAAATTTATATTATATGATAAACCATATACACCATCTGACTGTATATAAATACTTGACCCACCAGTGAAATTCAAACTTGTTCCAGTATAAACTACATTATCCCATACTATTGAAGTAGCTTGTATGTTATTAACACTAACCCCACCACTTGTATCTGTAATTTGTAATGGTTTATATACATTGGTGCTAATTACGTTATTTGTAATATCAATACCAGCACCAGCAGTTAATGTATCTTGTTTACCTTGTATTAAACTATATGTTTGACCACTATATACATCAAAATCAGATATTGAGAGATATGTGTTTGGTGCAGTATTTCCTGTATAATCAGCAAATGCACTAATATCTACTTTACTATCTAAATCAGTTAGATAAGCAATTGTACCATCACTATTTTGAATTTTTAATTCCCTAAAAATAGATGAAGTAATACCTGAAGTAATAAATTTAACACCTTTTGTATTATCAACACTATCATATATTTCAAAATTATCTGATTTAAAATAAGATGGTGTGTCACCTAATCTTCTCCAAACTGCCCCTGTTGAAAAATATAAACCAGCATCTTTTCTATTTAAAATATAATCGCCACTTCCTGTTCTTACAACATATATTTCACCACTATGTAATATAGGTGCAGGTAAATCGGAAAATAAATTAACTTCAGGATATGTTGAACCAGAAGTAGGTGTACTACCTCCGCTTCCTGTAAAATCCCCATTAAATAAATATATATCACCAGTTAGTAAATCTACTGTAAACGTTGCCATTAATTAAACTTTTATATAAATACTTTTCAAAAATAAAAGACATGAAAATCCAATAAAAAAAAAACGAGAAGTATCATTTATTTGATATTTCTCGTTATTTCATATAAATTAATGACGTTTTTTATCCATAAGTATATGAAAATCTTTGACCCCAAATAAAATCAAATTTTTGTTCACCATTTGGAAAAGTAAATGTCCATACACTACCGACTTGTAATATTCTTTTTATTTTCCAATTATTATCATTTGGATCTTTACCGTTAATAGACTGACCAATATATATTTCAGTTGAAGATACTTCATCAACTAACATTACGGTCTCTATATTATGAGTTTCTACATTTGAATACATAATTATTTATTTTATTATACTTTATTTTTTTCTAATTTATGTTTAGCAGGATTATATTCTTTTAAATCTTCCCATTCATTAATAATATGTATGAATGTTTTAAAAAAACCACCTATAAATTTTTCAAATTCTTCAACAACCTTATCTGGTGTTAACCCATTCTTTTCTAAAAGCATTAATAATAATTCAATTTTATCTTTTAATTTAGATTTTTTTATATATTCATCAAATTCAATTTTCACTTCTTTGCCTGTTGAATACGTATATGCTTTTGGTTTAGTTTGGTGACGTTCAATACGTTCTTCAAATTTAACCACTCTGGAATCCATATCAATTCTTAGAAATGGCGATATTTCGTGACTAACACCTCTCATATCAGAATAATAGAATCTTAATGCAAAATCTTCAAATTCTCTAGCTAATAATGTAAGCATATGTTTATATTCTGATTTTAAATCAACATTATAATCAATAATATTTGTAGCTATTGCTCTCATTGAATTCATTAATCTTGATTTAAACTCAACATTTTCTTTAAATTCAAAAAAAACTAAAGTCAAATTATTTAATTTATCGTTGAAACTTTTTATTTCTCCTATTAATAAATCGTCTCTTTCTTGAGCTTTTTTATCATTTTCCTCTTTTTCCAACTTATTTTTTTTTCTCTCTCGCATAACATTTAATCTACTAATTCCCCACCCAAGAAATACAGACAATATAATTGCCACAATTTGATGCATCATCATTTCAATACTTAATTTTGAACTTATTTCTAATATTAACATAGATTATTTTTTTATTATAAAATAGCCACAAAAATTATTATTCCTATAGATAACATACTACCACCAATAATATAGCTTCTATATTTTTTATTTTTTT
>Ga0164315_10002933_pt1 | contig 13169 bp, 13 predicted proteins | sample GuaBasSedimGuay6_FD_113737 | JGI IMG/M metagenome (GOLD analysis project Ga0164315, IMG submission 113737) | Subseafloor sediment microbial communities from Guaymas Basin, Gulf of California, Mexico - Guay6, Core 4569-2, 0-3 cm | ecosystem: Environmental > Aquatic > Marine > Hydrothermal vents... | reverse complement strand
TCAATTTTCATCATTCTGTTTCTTTTTACAAGTAGCTTCTTGAGCCGGCATAGTGTTTTTTGAAATAGGAATTGTTTATATACCCATAGGCGACCTTCCGGCCTTTGCCAGGGGAATGGATAAACATATCCTCACCAATGTAAATTGCGACATGGTAGACTTTATTTTCTTTAGGGGTATTAAAAAAAATAAGATCCCCAACCTTTAAATTTTTCTTTGATAAAGCAGTGCCATTCTCAAATTGTGCTTTGACGGTTCTGGGTATGATGATATCAGCCTTTTGATGGGTGTAAACAGTGAGTCCGCTGCAATCAAAGCCGGTTTGTGGAGACTGCCCACCCCATTTATAGGGAAGACCAAGGCTCTTAATAGCATATTGTGCTATGATTTTTCTTTGATATTCAGCCTGTGGATGATCTGCAATGGCATTTTGAGTGTATGCTTTATATTTTGTTTCCTGGTGTGCAGAACATGAAAACAGCATCAAACTTGAAAGCAGGAATAAAAAATATTTTGTTAATTTTTCCATACTACTGGTTTGGCTTGGGTTGTGTAAGAGAGATTTCCCCTTTTTTAGTGACCCGGATTAACGGATGTAAAGATCCGGCATCAAGCTTTGCATCGAGGCTGTATGAGATTTTATCTTTTTTATGATGACGCATTAAATCTGTAAAAAAGCCAATGCTGCTGAAAAGATCAACCGAGGCATTCAATACAACATCACCCTCACCATAGGCTTCTATCCGGGGAAGCTGGTTGGATACACCTGTCATTATTTTGTGCCCTTCAAGGGAGATAGTATAAGCAATACCTTTTAAGTTCAGTGGGGATCGGTTGGGATTGACAATGTGAAGACCTATTTGAAATTGAGGGATCATACCCTGGGAAGGAATTGCTTCAAAAGAGGTGATGCTGACAGTGGGTGTTTCATATCCGGGCTGGAGTGTTGCGCAACTTAAAGTAAAGAATAAAGAAAGAAAAAACAATACATAAGGAGTAACTTTTGTCATCAATTTATCCCATCATGTCAATAAAAGAGCCAATAGTTTCATCGTATGATTTAATGACTTTTGCATTGGCCTTAAATCCCTGTTCGATTATAATCTGGTTCGTAAGTTCTTCAACTATGTCTGTGTTAGACAGCTCTTTTAATTCACCGGTTTTACTTAAAGGATCCTCCACCAGCGGACCCGGTGTGTCAATTTTTGTGATGGTGACTTTAACCTGGCCGTTTTCCCCTTCAGTGTTTATCGCCCGGCTCTTCTTGAAATCATCAGAAAGGGCATTGGCAACATTATTGGCACTGACTGCCATTTGTTTTGAAAATGCCTGTAAAGCTGACACATTACTTTGTATTGGTGAAATCATAAATATAACTCCTGAAAAAGTTTCTTTAAAAGAGTTTGTTGCAATAACCGTGCTAAAAAGGTATTGAAAATATAAAGTACCGTAAATCCCTTTAGTTTTGGTGCTTACAAGTATTATTAATAAATAATACTTTATATAAATTGTCTGTCAGATTCATGATTTATAGTGTTAGTTAACAAAAAATGGCAGGAATTACAAATTGTGTTTTAAAAAGTTGATAGATAAAGGAGGGAAGAGTGTTTGCCATTGATAAGACCATTATGCTGTTGATCGATGTTCAGGGCCAGTTAGCTCAGTTAATGTATGAGAAAGAAAAATTATTTAAATCCCTTGGAGTATTGATTCAGGGCATGAAAATTCTTGAGGTGCCGATTATCTGGATGGAACAGATTCCAAAGAATTTAGGTCCAACCACTGAATCTGTTTCAAAATATCTGGCAGGAGAAGAACCCATTGAGAAATTTTCATTCTCATGTTGCGGTGAACCTCAGTTTATGGACAAATTCAAAAAAGCCGGAAGAAATCAGGTGCTTTTGACCGGGATTGAAACCCATATTTGTGTTTTCCAAACCGGATATGACCTAATTCAGCAAGGCTGTCAGGTGCAGGTTGTTTCAGATTGTACCGCTTCTAGAATCAGAGAGAATAAAGAAATTGGGATTCAAAGGATTGTGCAGTCAGGCGGTCAGGCCAGTTGCGTTGAAATGGTATTTTTTGAATTGTTGCGGGCAGCACAGGGGGATAAGTTTAAACAGATTATTAAACTGATCAAATAGGGCGATAGTGCCAGATCAAAATCTTGAAATTTATCTTTTCGATTCAGGGTTTGAGTTCTTAATATATTGAAGTTGCAGTTTTCTCAGTTGAAAATTAAAAATTAAAAATTGTGTCTGAACGGCTTTTTTGTTCAGGCACTAAACCGCAATTTGGAAAGAGGAAGTGTCGTTTTCGGGTAAATTGTTCACCTTTTCATATGAATCAGCCGCTTTTCTAATGTCTCCAAATGCTTTATTATCATTGGAATCCACCCGCTCTTTTGCCTGCAATATCATGAGATCAGAAATAGCTTTAGAGACAGCCTGTGTTGCTTTCGATGCCACTTTAATGTCTTGAGGGGAAGGATTGGCAGGTGCCAGGGCAGCGCTTTTGACCTGTCGCATTTTCTGGATGGTGGCCTGAGGGTCACCGGGGACTGGAGCTGTATCAATACTGACTTCACCGCCAACAACATAACTTCTTCCATCGGGTCCGCGTTTGTATGTGAAATTGGCTCCTGAAGTAATATATCTTCCGCCCGCTGTAATATGTGCCATTTCATGTCGTCTGACTTCGGTATCAATCTGTTCGAGTTCATCAATAAGCTTGATTTCCGCCTGTGTCAATTCGTGGCCATTGACAGTAGTTGTGTCGGAATTATTTTGTGTCTCAGTGTTATCCGGAGTTGATTGATTGTCTTTTGGAGTGTTGTTGTCAGTGTTGGAAGTTTGAGTAACCTGTTCGGGTGAGTTCTTATTTACAACAGGATTTAATGCCGGGTCATTTTTTGAAAATGTAAAAGGATCTGTATCATCGGATTTAATTTTTGAAACACGATTGTAAATAAAACCGGATTGATAATTATTTGTTGCACTGATATTCATTTTTCATTGTTCCTGAAGAATAGTATCATTATTTTTATTCATACTAACCCATTATATTTATAAAAGATTACCATTGCAATAAAAATTTTGTCAGGCAAAAAAATATTTGACAAAAAGGCTTGATTTGTGTATCTTAAAAGATTCATATTTATTGAATTTTATTCATGTGTGAGTTGGTTAATCATTTAACTGCAATTCAAGGATTTTTTTATGGATCGGAAGGCAAGCGTTTCCAGAAAAACAAAAGAGACCGACATTTTTGTCCGGTTTGATTTAGATGGTTCCGGCAAGGTTGATATCTCAACCGGGATTCCTTTTTTTGATCATATGCTGACCGCTTTTACCGTTCATGGTTTTTTTGATCTTACGATTAATGCTAAAGGGGACATTGACGTTGATTATCATCATACAGTCGAGGATGTCGGACTGGCCTTTGGGCAGGCGCTTTCAAAAGTGCTTGAAAATAAAACACGAATTGTTCGGTTTGGTGACAGTTGTGTTCCGATGGACGAGGCTTTGTCCAGGGTTACAATAGATCTGTCAAACAGGCCGTACCTTGTCTATAATTTTCCGGCTGATCTTAAAGTAACAGGAGAATTTGATGCCTTTCTTGCTAAAGAATTTTTTCAATCATTTTGTGTGCAGGGGGCATTTAATCTTCATATTAATTCTTATTATGGTGTAAATGAGCATCATGTTCTTGAATCAATTTTTAAGGCTTTTGGAAGATCCCTGCATATGGCGACCAGAATAGATGAAAAAATTTGTGGTGCCCTGTCCAGCAAGGGAACTCTATAAAAAATTAAAAACTAGTGAAAATCAAAGACAATTATCATTAAAGATAATTATTGACATGTGATTATAAATACTTAGCTTATTTTACTTGTAAAACTGTTAAATTTTTGGAGTCGGCACGCCAAGATGTATATTCCTGAAGAAAAAGTTTCAGAGATTTTAAATACTTCAGATATTGTTGATATTATTTCAGAGTCTGTCATTTTAAAAAAATCCGGAAGAAATTTTTTTGGGCTATGCCCTTTCCATTCGGAAAAGACACCCTCCTTTTCCGTAAATGCAAGCAAACAGATTTTTCATTGTTTTGGTTGCAGTGCAGGGGGTAATGTATTGTCTTATATTATGAAATATCACGGGATTACTTTCCCGGAAGCTGCAAAAATGCTGGCTCGTAGGTATAATATAACCATTGAAGCCAAAGATATTGATCCTGCAAAAAGAAAAGCGTTTCACCTTAAGGAGAGTTTGTTTCGATTAAATAAAACCATTATGGGGATTTATTTTGATAAATTGAAAAATTCAGTCTCCAAAAATAAGACGGGGGACAAGGCAAGAAAATATTTAAAACAAAGAGGTATTTCCGACGACATTATTCAGCAGTTCCACTTAGGATTTTCTCCGGATAAATGGGATTCCATTGTTAAGGTTTTTAAAGAGAAGAAAATTCCTAAAAATATAGCCGTTCAATGTGGTTTGATTTTAGAAAGGCAACAAAAGACCGGGTATTATGACAGATTCAGAAATCGGATCATGTTCCCCATTTTTGATGTGAATATGCAGGTGGCTGGTTTTGGCGGCAGAGTGATGGATGATGCCATGCCAAAATATATGAACTCTCCGGATACACCTGTATATAACAAGAGTCGTATTCTTTACGGCCTTCATGCAGCAAAACAATTTTGCAGACAGATGGGGTTTGTTTATATTGTCGAAGGTTATTTCGATTTTTTATCTCTCTATCAAAATGGCATTAAAAATACAGTTGCAAGTCTTGGTACTGCATTAACTTCAGAACATGTCAGGATTCTTAAGGGCTATGCTGAGAAGATGGTACTTGTTTTTGATTCTGATGCTGCCGGAATCAGTGCAGCAAAAAGAAGTATAAAGATTTTTTTAAAAGAAGGGGTAGATATAAGAGTCCTTGTACTTCCAGAAGGAAATGACCCGGATTCCTATGTGGTAAAACATGGGCAAAAAGCATTCAATGATTTGGCTGAAAATGCTAAAACTGTCATGCAGTTTCTTTTACAGGTTTCCATTGACACCCATGGGCTGTCTGTGGAGGGACGAATTAGAATTCTGGATGATATGAGACAGCAGTTGATTTTAATTCAGGACAGCGCCTTAAGGTCTTTATATATTAAGGACCTTGCAGAAACATTGAAGATAGATGAAAAAGCAGTTTTGGAGAAAGTCAGGGAACTTTATTTAAATAACCCGGCAAAAAAAATATATTTGAATAATTCAGACAAAGAGGAAGATACACTTGCATCTGATCGAAGAGAGGAGCAGATGATTTCTTTCATGCTCAATTTTCCCGAAATCATAGATGAAATAAAAAATAGAGATGTTTTAGATTATTTTTATTCTGAAAAATTAAAACGAATAGCAAAGAAAATTATAAGTATAGATCCCGGAAAAGAAGCCTTCATCACAGATGTTATGGCAAAAATGAAAAATAGTGAGGATCAGGAACTTATCGCATCTTATGCTATGAATGATTTTGTTTCAGAAGATATTCGTAAAACAGCTCTGTCACTAATGAAAAGAATTATAAGAGTAAGAACAAAACAGGAAAACACTTTAAATAGTAAAATTATAAGTGCAGAAAAGGGCTGTGATTCTGATTTAATGGAGCTTTTAAAGCAAAAGCAGGCAGAGATTCAGCAATTACATGGTCGGTTATAACTTTAACCCTTTGGGAGGCATTTTATGGCAGGTAAGACAAATAAGTCTGGAGAGAATGTAGTGATTAGTAAGAAAGAGTTGCAAAAACTTATTAAAAAAGGTGAAAAAGACGGTTCTCTCTCCTTTGCCGAAATCAATGATGCAATATCCGATGATTTAAAATCATTGGATCAGATTGAAGATATTGTTACGCAAATTAAAGAGCTTGGAATTAAGCTTGTGGATAAGGAAAAAGAGAAAATTAAAAAAGCAACAAAGAAAGCCGCTAAAAAAAAGACTGCAACCAAAAAGACGACTAAAGCGGCAAGTAAAAAGACTGGGAAAAATAAAAAAGCGTCTAAAAAAGAAACTAAAAAAGAAACTAAAAACCTTTTCCCTCCTAAAAAAGCAGGCGCAGATGTAGAGTTCGGTGCGGTTACGGACCCTGTGAAAATGTATCTTAAAGAAATGGGAATGGTCACTTTACTCAGTCGAGAAGGTGAGATTGAAATTGCCAAAAAGATTGAGCGCGGGGAACGTGATGTCCTGCGAGCCATGTTGGATTGCCCCATATCATTGTCCACAATTTTCATCTATGGAGATAAGATGGAGGAAAAATCCATGCGTCCCAAGCATGTTTTACGGGATGTGGATGAAGGGGATGGTGTCGTCGATGAGGTTTCCAAACAGGCAAAATTTTTAAATTCCATAAAAATAATAAAAAATATTCACGAGAAAAATCTAAAGAAAAGAGATCTATTACTGCAAGAGAAAAAGAGATCTAAAAAATATGAGACCATTTCCGGAGAGATATTTGTCAATACGGAAATCATATTTGAGGAATTGAAAAAATGGCGATTTGAATCTAATGTTATTGATAACATTGAAAAAAGTATCAGAAATACCATTACATGGTTTGATACTGTTGATGATCTGTTTGAAAAATGTGCCCGAACGTTTCATGTTAAAACTCGAACAATGCTTGATCGAATCTCTGATGAAGATACATTTGTAAACTGGACATTATCCAGATCTGATATTAAAAAAGAGCGAGCCGAAATATTATATCAGGACATCTGTTCCATCTTAACCCAGGTTGCTTTGAGAAAAAATGAGATTAAAGGGGATTCAAAATCTTTAAAACAGATTACTGATTATATCGATACAGGGCGCAGAAATGCGGATTTTGCAAAAAGAGAACTGGTGAGAGCAAATTTACGACTGGTGGTCAGTATTGCAAAAAAATATACGAATAGAGGATTGCAATTCCTTGATTTAATTCAGGAAGGCAATATCGGTTTGATGAAAGCAGTGGATAAATTTGAATACAGAAGGGGATATAAATTTTCTACTTATGCTACCTGGTGGATCAGGCAGGCCATCACAAGAGCTATCGCAGACCAGGCCAGAACCATTCGTATCCCGGTACATATGATAGAAACCATCAACAAATTGATTCGGACATCAAGATACCTTGTACAGGAAATGGGCAAGGAACCATCTCCTGAAGAAATTGCCCAAAAGATGGAAATTCCCATTGAAAAAGTTCGACGGGTATTAAAAATTGCCAAAGAGCCCATTTCTTTAGAGACTCCTATCGGTGAAGAAGAAGACAGTCATCTGGGTGACTTTATAGAAGATAAAAAGTTTTCCATTCCCTCGGATGCAGCTATTGATTTTAGTCTGGCAGAGCAAACCAGAAAAATTCTTGCTACTTTGACACCCCGGGAGGAGAAAGTTCTTCGAATGCGGTTTGGTATTGGTGAGAAATCAGACCATACCTTAGAAGAAGTTGGAAAGGATTTTACTGTGACAAGAGAACGTATTCGTCAGATTGAGGCAAAAGCATTGAGAAAGTTGAGGCACCCGACGAGAAGCAGGAAGCTCAAGACCTTTATTGAGAATTAAATCTTGACACAAAATCAGTATTTATATATATAATGCAAGTTTGTGTAGATAAAGGGCCCATAGCTCAGTTTGGCAGAGCCACCGGCTCATAACCGGTCGGTCCCTGGTTCGAATCCAGGTGGGCCCACCAATGGAAATATTATCAGGTATATTGTATGATTGTAAGTAAAAATAAGAGAGGATGCTCAATTTGCATATGAATGTGCCAGGAGTTTATCAACCGGATAAAAAAAATTAAAAGCGTGGTAATTTACCACGCTTTTTTTATTTACAGATGGGTTTAATATGGTGAGAACAAAGGATATATTGGAACTGCTCAATATAATTGCACCTTTTGAAATTGCGGAAGATTGGGATAATTCAGGGCTTCAAGCAGGAAATCTGCACGGGGAAGTAAAAAAAATAATTATCGGGCTTGATGTTTCAGTGCCATTAATGAACGCTGCAAAACAAGAAAATTGTGACCTTGTGCTCACTCACCATCCTTTAATGATTCAGGCGGAAAAATCCATTGAGTTTAATAAAATGCCGGGCCGTGCAATTTCAATCGCCGCAAGACATAATATCAGCATTGTTTCTGTCCATACAAATTTAGATAAAGCCAATGATGGTTTAAATGACTATTTCGCAGCAAAGCTCGAGCTCTGCAAAACAAAAGTTTTTTTAATAGAAAATTCATCTTCTGCGCCTGCAAGTGAAATGGTTGGTATGGGTAGAATTGGATATCTTAAATCTCCATGTACACTTAAACAACTTGTTCTCCATGTAAAAGAAAAACTTAATTTGATCCATCTGAGGGTAACGGGAAACATGGATTTACCAGTAACCTCGGTTGCCATTTGTACTGGCAGCGGAGGTTCTCTGCTGGATGAGTTTTTGAAATCCAGCGCAGAGGTATATATTACCGGGGACATGAAATATCATGAGGCAAGGCGTGTTGAAGAATATTCTAAAACCCTCATAGATGTCGGACATTTTGGTTCTGAACATATGGCCATTGATTTGCTTTTTGATAAATTAACTCAAGCGATTCAGAAATCAGGACATAATATACAGATTATAAGATTTGAAAAAGAAAAAGATCCATTTACTATAGTTTAAGGATACATTATGAATGATATTTCCAAACAGGATATAGAAACCCTGGTCAAACTTCAGGAAGCTGAAACTCAGATTGTCAGGCTTAAAGCAGTCCTGGTTGAGGTTGAAAAGAAAAAAGGAAAATTAAATGCTCAGTTAAAGCAGTTTGAAAATGCCTTAAAAGGGAATAAAGAAAATTTATCGCATGTTGAGGCAGATTGCCGGGATATCGAGATGGAAATTCAAGTGGTTGATGACCGTATTATTAAAAGCAATGAAAAATTAAGAATGGTAAAGACCAATAAGGAATATCAGCTTTTTCTAAGAGAAGTGGATGATAATAAAAAGCGTAAGGATGCCCTGGAAACAGAATTGCTGGAATATCTTGATGAAAAAGAAAAAAATGAGGATAATGTTCAGGAAAGTGAAAAAGAGTATCTTCTTCTTAAGGATCAAATAGAAGCTGAACAGCAAGAGATTGAAAAAAAATCAAAAGATGACAGAGAACTCCTTGATGAATATCTTGCCCAGCAGAAAGAAATTGGGAAAAATATAGATCCTTCCTTAATGAACCGATTTGTAAAGATTTCTAAAATGAATAATGGCCTTGCTGTGGTAAATGTGAGGAAAGAAGTATGTATGGGCTGTTTTATGAATATCCCGCCTCAATTATATATTGAAGTGCAGCGCGGTGATTCATTGATTTCGTGCCCGCAATGCAGTAGAATACTATATTATGTAAATAGTTAAAAATCGGTCTGACCAGGAAAAACGATCGCTGGGTTTAACCCCCTGGAGGAAAGTCCGAACACCGCAGGACAGGACGCTCCATAACGTGGAGTCACGGTGACGTGAAGGAAAGTGCAACAGAGAGTAGACCGCCTGGATTGCCAAGAGCGAAAAAGGGTAATCCTGGTAAGGGTGAAACGGTGCGGTAAGAGCGCACCAGTTTTCCAGGTGACTGGAAAAGCTTGGTAAACCCCGTCCGGTGCAAGACCAAATAGGGAAACGTTTGAGGGCTGTCCGCCCAAGTTTTCGGGTAGGTCGCATGAGGTGTACGGCAACGTACATCCCAGATGAATGATCGTTGACCTGGTTTTTGGTAACGAGAGCCAGGTAACAGGATTCGGCTTATCAACTGGTCAGGCCGATTTTTTATTTTTAATGTTGGATTATTGATTATGAGTTTTACTTGCGACATCTCCTTTAAAGAAAAAGCCAATATTTTTTCTTTTGAATATCTGAAATGTATTTTATTTGTTGTTGAAGTTGAAGATGATGATTATGTTTATACAAAAAAATTATACTCAAAGCTTATTACAACCTCTCATATCCTTGAAGATTTTTTAGATTTCCACGGAGCTAAAAAAAATAAAGAATGGGTGTTTTATCGTGAACTGTCTGCAACCATTCGGCATCTTGCACTGGCGTGCTATTCTCAAAGGCATATCCTCAATCGGTTTGGGTTTTATTTTTTTGAAGAAAACCGTTATAAGACGTTTAAGCTTGAAGCACTTGATACACTGAAAATATTACAGGAATCCATAAAACTTGCAGGGCCTGTGATTTTAGAAGAAGCCCGCCGTCTGAAGATTAATATACCAGAAACCGGGTATGATCTGGGTTATTTCCCTGGAATCTCATCTACACAGCAGCTGGATCACAATATTGATGATTTTAATGCCAAAGATCAGCAAAAAGAGAACCTGACACGAATTTCCAGTGAATTTTTAGAAGTTGTAAAAGATTTTGATCAATTAGCATTTTATGAGCGCTATGATTTAAAAAAAATAAATGAACTCGTACCTGAACAAATCAATGAAGTTACTATCAGAAGATATGAAATGTTGATTCATAATATCCAGTCTTCATTTGATTCATATGTGGTAAATACAAAATCATTATCAGAAAATATGATGCTTGAGCAGCTGAGAAGTCATTTCTCTGTTGTATTTCATCTTCTTCAGGTAGCAGGCAGATTATTACATTTTTATGAACGTCATATGTATGACATTGGATTTAAAGATGTATATAAAACAGTCAGTGTGTCTTTATCCGACTTGATCGATCCGGATGTTTTGCTGGATCGGGCGGTTAATTACTGCTTGTTTTATGCCAGGAAGTTTTTGTCCTCAGGAAAAGAGCTGGCATCCAGAATATTAAATGAAAATATGGAAACCTCTACCATAGAAGTTGGAATCCCCATGGATCGTGGATTCCACAGCCGTCCAAGTCTTTTAGTTGCTAAAATTGTGCAGCATTATGGCGGTGAAGTTAAGATGGTTGTCAATAATGACATTTTTGATGCCGCAAGTGTTTTGGATATTCAATGGGCCGGCGGGAAGATAAAAAAAGAAGAGGTGGAGACTGTCCAGTTTAAAGGTGATTTGCGGGCATTAACCGATCTTCAAATCCTTGCCGGTGTGAATTATGGAGAAGACCATATGGGTAAAGGGATTCCCTTACCCAAAGAATTGTCTTATTTGAGCTGAAATGGATGAATTAAGACATTTTGCCATCATTGTTGCTGCAGGTAAAGGGCTGCGGATGGATTTAAAGACTAAAAAACAATATCTCCATTTGGATGGTATCCCTATCCTTGCCCGTACCATCATGGCGTTTGATACGTGTGATCAGGTTCATGAAATTATCCTTGTTGTTCCAAAACAGGAAAAATCGTATTGCAAAACCAATATTATTGATCCATATGGATTTAAAAAAAAGATTCATTTAGTTGAAGGCGGAAACAAAAGGCAGGATTCTGTCTTAAATGGCTTGAAATACATTCAGGATAGATTTACCCGTCAGAAAGAAGCCGTTGTTATGATTCATGACGGTGTCCGTCCTTTTGTAGATCAAAATATGATAAAAGACTGTATCTGGAATGCCATTAAAAATGGTGCCTGTATTCCCGCTGTTAAAATAACAGATACTGTAAAACATGCAGATAGGGATTGTTTTATCCAAAAAACAGTAAACAGGGAAAATCTCTATAACGCCCAGACGCCTCAAACATTTAAACTCGACTTGATCTTACGCGCATTCGACCATGCAGAGAAAACTTTATTTTTAGGAACCGATGATGCAACACTTGTTGAACATTTAGGTCACAAGGTGTTTATCATAAATGGGTCTAAATGGAATATTAAAATCACGACTCCGGAAGACCTTGTTTTGGGAAAATATTTATTGACTTTGAATTTAACTTAAGCATAATAATAAAGATTGTCTTTATCCATGCACATAATCTGGAGGTAGCATAATGGCGGAAAAACCTGCAATAAAGATTGGTTATCTTAAAATTACAGATCATCTTATTCTTGGTGTTACTGACCTTAAATTAAAAAAAGGTATGGAGAAGTTTGAACACTGTACTCTTGACCCTGTGCTGAAGAATGGATGGAATGAGGTGGCGGATGCGCTTTCAGTGAAATCTCTTGATGGTGCCCTTATACTTGCTCCGACAGCTATGGATCTGTTTAAATCGGGTACTGATGTAAAACTTTTGCTGTTTGCCCATAAATCAGGAAGTATTCTGGTTAAAAGTAAAAATGCTCATATTGAGAAAATTGAGGATTTTGCAGGAAAAACAGTTCTGATCCCTTATCAGCTTTCAGTTCATAATATGCTGTTTCACAAACTTTTGTCTGAAAAGGGTTTAAAGCCGGGAAGATCAACCGAAAAGGGGATCGATGTTATTCTCGAAGTGGTTGCGCCGTTCCAGATGCCTGAAGCGCTAGAGTATGACGAAGAAGGTGAAATCGGAGGATTTATTGTTGCAGAACCCATTGGATCACAGGTTATTGCCAAAGGGTTTGGAGAAGAGTTTTATCTTTCCAAAGATTTATGGCCGAATCATCCCTGCTGTGTCTTTGTCGTACGAAATGAAATTATTGAAAAATATCCTGAAGCCATTCAGGAAATATGTGACAGCTTTGTCAAATCCGGTCTTGCCATTGATGCACAACCCGGGCCTGCTTCAGTCATTGGCGGAGATTTCCTTTCCCAGGATAAAGAAGTAATTAAAAAAGTGCTCACAGATCCACCTGATCGAATTCTGACAGGTGAGCTGTTCCCCATCATTGAGGATTTAGACACGATTCAGAAATATATGATGGATGAGATGAAGATCATGACAAGCCTGATTGATCTTGAAAAATTTGTTGATACAAGTTTTGCAAAAAAAGCAGGTGCAAAATAAATTTTGATTATTTTGCAGACTCGATGAATTTATAGATTTGTGAAATTGCTTTCTGGCTCCATTCAGCTTTTCCGGACAAAGTTTTAATTTTATCCTTGTTCAGCCGGTCAGTTGCCTCTTCAACACTTAAGCCATCTGTTTTAAGTTCGATAATAATTTTCATGACGGCAGCTTTATATTTTTCCAAATCCTTTTCAGGTGAAATGTCGATTTTTATTACTGGTGTATCTTCTAAATCATTTTTTCCGGACGAAGGCTCTTTCATGGTTTTTGGATCATCAATCAGTTTT